>WNGH01000184.1_pt1 | contig 47679 bp, 48 predicted proteins | sample 5400631 | NCBI WGS metagenome assembly WNGH01 (sample SAMN13153373, study PRJNA577476) | soil metagenome | isolation source: 115 cm soil or saprolite under Garry oak tree replicate 1 | place: USA:California | collected 2016-06-15 | reverse complement strand
CGACGATGCCCTTGCCTATGGTGGTGGCGACCGCGAAGCCGAACACGAGAAACGCGATGAAGTTGAAGAACGCCGCCCAGGCGACCGCCCAGTGCGGGCTCATGGCGCCGGTGGAGACGATGGTGGCGATCGAGTTGGCCGCGTCGTGAAAGCCGTTCAGGAAGTCGAAGGCGAGCGCGAGCAGCACCAGGAACACCACGATTTCGAAGCTGATCGACATGGGGGGTTCGATCGCCCGGTCAGGAATTCTCGATGACGATGCCCTCGATGATGTTGGCGACGTCCTCGCAGCGATCGGTGACGGTCTCCAGCAGCTCGTAGATTTCCTTCATCTTGATAAGCTCGCGCGTGTCGGGTTCATGGTGGAACAGTTTCGCCAGGCCTGAGCGCAGCACCTGGTCGGCGTCAGTCTCGAGCCGGTCGATCTCGCCGCAGACCTTCATGATCGGTTCGGAATTCGCCATGTTGTCGAGCATCGATACCGCAGCCTTGACTTTCTCGGCGCAAGCGACGCAGATATCCGCCAGCTGCTTCGCCTCGTCGGTGACGACGCGCAGGTCGTACAGGAACACGCAGTGCGATACGTCCTCCATCAGGTCGAGTATGTCATCCATGCAGGTGATGAGCTGGTGGATGTCTTCCCGATCGAGCGGCGTGATGAAGGTTTGATGCAGAAGCTGAATGGTTTGGTAGGTGACGTTGTCGGCTTTGGCTTCGACGGCCTTGATGTTGTGGGCGCGAACCTCGAGTTCACCCATGTTGTCGAGCATCGCCCGCAGCTCCACCGCACCCTGCAGGATGAGCGCGGCGTGTTCGGAGAAATAGGTGAAGAACCGGCCTTCGTGCGGCATCAGACGTGCGAACATGGCGACCTCGATGGAAGTGAGAGGGGCGCGACCGCGCGCATTGTAGCCGGATTCGGCGCCGGCAACCGCGCGGTCACCGGACCTTGATTTCGATCCACATGCGGTTCAGCAGACGCCGCTGCCTGCGGTCGAGATCGCGCAGCATCTCCATGCGCGCGAGCGCCGCCCTGTCGGGGAACACCGCCCGGTTCGCGGCGATGTCGGGACGGATGTACTGCAGCGCGTCGGCGTTGGGGTTGCCCGCGCCGATGGCATTGGTCAGCTCGGCGGAATTGCGGCCTTCGAGCATGAAATTGATGAACCGATGGGCAATGTCCGGGCGCGGCCCGCTTTTGTGCAGCACCATGTTGTCGAGCGCGAGCACCGCGCCTTCCTTGGGCGTCGAGTAGCCGATGGTGAATTTGCGGCCGGCCGCCTTGGCGTCCTGCGCCGCGGTGAACATATCGTTCGAATAGCCATGCGCGAGCCAGATGTTGCCGATGGTGAGTTCCTTGATGTAGGAAGAAGCGTTGAACGCGGCCCAATAGGGCTTGGCCCGCAGGATGAGATCGCGCGCGCCCTTCCAGTGCGATTCGTCGGTATCGTTCACCGAGTAGCCGAGGTATTTCAGCGCCGCCGACATGAGCTCCCTCTGGCTGTCGAGCACCGTGACCCTGCCTTTGATGCGCTCCAGGTATTTCGGTTCGAAGATCGCCGCCCAGGTATCGGTCGGGATGCCGTGTTCCTTCATCTTCTCGACGTTGTAGCCGACCAGCGTCACCGAATAAGCATAGGGCACCGAGTACTTGTTTCCCGGATCGAAGAACTCGCCCATGAATTCGGGCTTGATGTTCCTGAGGTTAGGCAGCAGGCTTTTGTCTATCGGTCGCAGCGCTTCCTGCCTGATGAGGTTTTCGACCGCGTTGCCGGTCGGGACCAGGATGTCGTAACCGGTGGCGCCGGCCGCGAGCTTGGCGAGCATTTCTTCGTTGTCTGCGTAGTAATCCTGCACGAGCTTGCAGCCGCAGGATTTCTCGAAAAGCGCGACCGTCTCCGGCGTAATGTAGTTGTTCCAGTTGTACAGGTGCAGCACGTCCGCCGCCGCCGCGGGCAGAGACAGCAGCGCCAGCGCCCAGAGAATCGGCCGCACGCTCTCAGCCCTGGCCGCGCAGCGCGTCGGGCGCGAGGCGCGAGGCGATCACGATCATGGTCAGGGTCAGTGCCATGAGGAGCGTCGAGACCGCATTCACTTCCGGGGTCACCGCCACCTTGATCATGGTGTAGATCTGCAGCGGCAGCGTGGATACGCCCACGCCGGTGGTGAAGAAGGTGATGACGAAATCGTCGATTGACAGCGTGAAGCTCATCAGCGCCCCGGCGATCACGCCCGGCATGATGAGGGGCAGGGTCACCAGCTTGAACGTCTCCCATGGCGTCGCGCCGAGGTCGCGCGCGGCCTCGAAAACGGACTCGTCCATTCCGGCGAGCCGCGCGCGCACGATGATGGCGACGAAGCCGATGCAGAACGTGGTGTGCGCGATGATCACCGTGCCGAGGGACAGCGACTCCTCGCCGAACACCGAGATGAAAAAGACGAGCAGCGATACGCCGAGGAGGATCTCCGGCATCGCCACCGGCGTGAGCACCATGAAGGGCAGCAGCTTCGGCCGGTAGCGGTGCATGGCGATTCCGGCCATGGTGCCGAGGACCGTGGCGGCGGCCGCGGCCGTGAACGCGATGAAAAGGGAGTTGCGCGCCGCGCCGAGCATGGCATCGTCGGCGGCGAGCGTCCGGTACCAGGAGAACGTGAATCCGACCCACTCGGCGTTCAGCTTCGAGTCGTTGAAGGAGAACAGCACAACGATGGCAAGCGGAACGTAGAGGAAAGCGTAGGCCGCAAGCGACGTCCCCCACAGCCACCAGGATTTACGCACGCGCCGTTCCTTTTTTCGCCAGCCAGGCGGCGACCGCGGCGACGAGGAGCACCGCGAGGGTCAGCATGATGGAGAGCATCGAGCCGAACGGCCAGTCGCGCGTGCCGAGGAACGCCTCCTTGATCATGTTCCCGACCATCCAGTCGTCCTTGCCGCCGAGGATCTCCGGAATGGCGAACATGCCGAGCACCGGGATGAACACCAGTGCCGCGCCGGAGAAAATCCCGGGCAGCGACAGCGGGAAGGTGACGCGCCAGAACCGGTTCCAGGCGCTCGCCCCGAGGTCCTGCGCCGCGTCGAGCAGCACCGGGTCGTGCTTTTCGAGGTTGGTGTAGAGCGGCAGGATCATGAACGGCAGATGCACGTAGACCATGCCGACGACGACCGCGAACCCGGAGAAGAGCAGCGACAGCGGTTCCATGCCGAGCCCGGCGAGCATGTAGTTGACCGGCCGCAGGAACACCGACTGGTCGCCGAGGATGATCATCCAGGCGTAGACGCGCACGAGGAAATTGCTGGCGAACGGAAGCACGACGAGCAGCACCATGAAATCCCGGTGCCGCTTGGGGCTGCGGGCGATCAGAAGGGCGAGCGGATACGCCATCACCAGACAGGCGAGCGTCGTCAGCAGCGCGACGCCGAACGACTTGGCGAGGATCTGGAAATAGATCCAGTCGCTGAAGAAGACGCGGTAGTTCTCCGTGGTCAGCCCGGCCTCCTCGCCCGGCTTCGAGGCGAGGAGCGGCGCCAGGCCGCCGAACTCACCCGGATAGCGGAAAGAAGCCATCACCATGATGAGCGAAGGCAGGGCGAAAAAGACGAGCAGGAAGACGAACGGCGGCCCGCTCACCAGCCACCGGGTCAGCCGGTCGGCTCCTTTAGCCACCGAGGAAATTTCCTGCGTCGTGGCGCCACGCCACTTTCACCGCGTCGCCGACCTCGAAGAATGTGGCGCGTCCCGGCGCGGAATTTGGCAGCAGCGCCTCCACGCGGGTGCCGTTTGGAAGCTCGACGATGTAAGTGGTGACGTCGCCGACATAGAGGAAATCGTGCACCCTCCCGCCGAAATGGTTCTTCAGGTCCTGATGCGAGGCCGGCGCGCCGATGCGCACCTGCTCGGGCCTGAGCGCGAGCACGCCTTTCTGGCCGCGCTGCGCTCCTTCGCGCGCGGGCGCGCTGACCTCGCCCAGCCCCTTTACTTCCAGCTTCAGTCCGGCGGGAGACGCCTCGATGACTTCGGCCTCGAGCATGTTGCAGTTGCCGATGAAATCGGCGACGAAGCGGTTGACGGGGAAGCCGTAGATCTTGGAAGGCTCGTCCAGCTGCTCGATGCGGCCAGCGCTCATCACCGCGATCCGGTGCGAAAGGGCAAGCGCCTCGCTCTGCGCGTGCGTGACGAAGACGAAGGTGACGCCGACGTCGCGCTGCAGCGCGATCAGCTCGATCTGCATCTCCTCGCGGAGCTTCGCGTCGAGCGCGCCGAGCGGCTCGTCGAGCAGCAGCACCCGCGGCCGGTTCACAAGCGACCGCGCGAGCGCGACGCGCTGCTTCTGCCCGCCGGACAGCTCGTGCGGCAGGTGCGCGCCCTTGTCCTCGAGGTGCACCAGGCCGAGCGACTCTTTCACCTTCGTCCGGATTTCGTCCGGAGTCTTTCCCGCCATCTTCAAAGGAAAGGCAATGTTCTGCGACACCGTCATGTGCGGAAACAGCGCGTAGCTCTGAAACACGGTGTGGATGGGACGCCGCTCCGGCGGCGTGCCGGCCATGTCGCGGCCGTCGAGCAGAATTTCACCCGCATCCGGCAGGTCGAACCCGGCGATCATGCGCAGCAGCGTGGTTTTTCCGCAACCCGAAGGCCCGAGCAGGGTGAAGAATTCGCCTGCTTCGATCGCGATGCTGACATTGTCGACGGCGGTAAGCGCCCCGAAACGACGCGTGACGTTCCTGATCTCGAGAAGTGCCATGGGTTTGCGTGGCGGGATTACCGGCGCCGATTATAACAAGCAGCCATCGGTGTCCCGGCCGACGCCGCGAGCGTCATCCCCCGTGCTGGGCGAGGCTCAAGATCACCGCCCAGGCGAGCGCCAGCGCCAGCAGCCCGACCGCGAGGCCGAGCAGCCGGTTGCGCCGCCGCTCGAGCGCGAGCAGCTCCTCGAGCGCGTGCTCGATGCGCCCGACGCGGTCATCGGCGAGCACGCGGTGCAGCAGGCGCGGCAACTGCGGCAGCACCGTGGCCCAGCGCGGCGCCTCGTTGTGCAGGCTGCGCAGCAGACCGCGCAGGCCGATCTGCTCCCGCATCCAGCTCTCGAGGTAGGGCTTGGCGGTCTTCCACAGGTCGAGGTCGGGGTCGAGCTGGCGGCCGAGGCCCTCGATGTTGAGCAGCGTCTTCTGCAGCATGACGAGCTGCGGCTGGATCTCGACGCTGAAACGGCGCGAGGCCTGGAACAGCTGCAGCAACACGCGCCCGAACGAGATTTCCTTCAGCGGCCGGTCGAAGATCGGCTCGCACACGGCGCGGATCTCGGCCTCGAATTCGTCGACGCGCGTGCCGGCGGGCACCCAGCCGGCCTCCAGGTGTGCCTGCGCGACGCGCTTGTAGTCGCGCCGGAAGAACGCGAGGAAGTTCTGCGCGAGATATTGCTTGTCCACCTCGGTGAGCGTGCCCATGATCCCGAAGTCGAGCGCGACGTAGCGGCCCTCCGGGGTCACGAGGATGTTGCCCGGATGCATATCGGCGTGGAAAAACCCGTCGCGAAACACCTGGGTGAAAAAGATTTCGACGCCGGTTCTGGCTAGCTTGGGAATGTCTACGCCCTGGCGGCGCAGCGCATCGACCTGGCTGATCGGTGTGCCGCTCATCTTCTGCATGGTCATGACGGTGCTCGAGCACCAGTCCCAGTACACCTCGGGTACCGCAAGCAGGGGCGAGTCGGGAAAATTGCGGCGCAGCTGGCTGGCGCTGGCCGCCTCGCGCATGAGGTCGAGCTCGTCGAACAGGTGTTTGGAAAATTCGGCGACCACTTCGCGGGGCCTGAGGCGCTTGCCGTCCGCCCAGAAGCGCTCCACCAGCCCCGCCGCGGCGTCCATCAGCGCGAGGTCCTTGACGATCACCTGAAGCATTCCCGGCCGCAGGATCTTGACCGCGGCCTCGGTCCCGCCGGGAAGAACGGCAAAGTGCACCTGGGCGACCGACGCGCTCGCCGTGGGCCGCGGCTCGAACTTCTCGAACACCTCGCCGATGGGCTTGCCGAAGGCGTGCTCGACCTCCGCGACGGCGAGCTCGGCCGGAAACGGCGGCACCTGGTCTTGCAGCTTCGCCAGCTCGTCGGCGAGATCGGCGGGCAGCAGGTCGCGGCGCGTCGAGAGCACTTGGCCGAACTTGACGAAGATGGGGCCGAGCGCTTCGAGCGCTAGGCGCAGGCGCACGCCGCGGGGTTCGGCGAGCGAGCGAAAGAAGAAGAGCGCGTTCGTCGCGCGCGCGAGCCGGCTCCCCGCGGCCAGCGCGAACTCGTCCAGCCCGAAACGCAGGGCTACCCAGAAGATCTTGGCGAGGCGGAACAAGGCAGAGGGGAAGGATGCCGGGCGAAGCGGCCAATTTACCAGAATTGCCCTGAGCGACCGGAACGCGCGCCGCTCAACGTTTTCCGTCGGCCCGATGGCGCTCGATGCGCTTCTCCAGCCTCGCCGCATCGTCGCGCAGAGTTTCCACTTCGCGGCAGAAATTCTGGACATCGGCCGGGCGCGCGAGCAGCGGCTGCTCCTCGGTCCAGTATTCCGCGAGGTTTTCCGCGAGGCGCAGCGCCGCTTCGCGCTGCCAGGCGGCGAAAGCCCTGCCTTCGGAAACCAGGCGATGCGCGAGCACGTCGCCGATCAATCGGGAGAGATCTTCCTCGACGTCCCAGGCGAGATCGCGGAACAGGACCTGGACCGTGCCCGCAAGCTCGGCCGATCCTTCGATCTCGACTTGTTTCAGCGCGCTCTCGTCACGCGCGAGCAACAGAGGCAGCGTGCCGGGCTTGAGCTTGACCTTGAGCGCGCTGGTTGCGCCCTCGGGCGCCCGCTCGAGCCGCCCTGTTTCGAGAATCTTCAGACGCAAATCGGGAAAGGGCAGGCAGCGGAACTCGACACACTGGCCCGCGAACCCCGCCAGGCGCTCGGCCGCCCAGGGCTGCTGGAGGAGCAGATGGTTCAGCCCGGCAACGGCGCCGCGTTCGATCATACGCTCCGCCCTCTGCTCAGAATTTATAGCCGCGGTGCAGGGCCACCACGCCGGCCGTCAGGTTGAAATACTCGACATCCTCGAACCCGGCCTCCTCCAGCATCCGCTTGAGAGCTTCCTGGTCGGGGTGCGTGCGGATCGATTCGGCGAGGTAGCGATACGGCGCCGCGTCGCCCGCGACAGTCTTCCCCAGCCAGGGCAGGACGTTGAACGAGTACCAATCGTAGGCTTTCGCGAGCGGCCGCCAGACGCGCGAAAACTCGAGCACGAGCAACCGGCCCCCCGGCTTGAGCACGCGGTTGAACTCGGCGAGCGCCGCCTCCTTGTGCGTCATGTTGCGCAGCCCGAAGGCGACGCTCACGCAATCGAAATAGTTCGCCGGGAACGGCAGCCGCTCGGCGTCACATTGCGCGGTCGGCAGAATCCGGCCGCGGTCAAGCAAGCGGTCGCGCCCCAAGCGCAACATATCGCGGTGGATGTCGGTGAGCCATACCTCGCCGCTCTCGCCGGCCCGCGCGGAAAATTCCCGCGCGAGGTCCCCCGAGCCGCCTGCGACGTCGAGCACGCGCTGCCCTTCCCGCACGCCGCTGCTCGCCACGGCAAAGGCCTTCCACAGACGGTGCAGCCCGGCGGACATGAGATCGTTCATCAGGTCGTACCGGGCCGCGACCGAGGAGAACACGCCGGCGACGCGCCGCGCCTTTTCGGCCTCGCCGACCGGCTGGAATCCGAAATGCGTCTTGCCGCTCATGCGTGGCCACCCGGCGCCGGAGAGGCGCCCGCTTCGCGGCTTGCCCGGGCGGCCTTCAGCCGCTCGAGATATCGCCGCCACAGCGCGTCGCGATCTGCGCCGAGCTCGTAGAGATAATCCCAGGAATAGATGCCCGTGTTGTGTCCGTCGGAAAAACGCGGCTGCACCGCGTAACTGCCGACCGGCTCGAGGCTCAGGATGTCGACGTCCTTCTTGCCGGTCTGCAGCATTTCCTGCCCCGGTCCGTGTCCGCGCACCTCGGCCGAGGGGGAGTACACGCGCAGGAGCTCGTAGGACAGCTCGAAGCGCTTGCCGTCGGAAAAGAGAATCTCGAGCACCCGGGACTTCTGGTGCAACTTGATTTCGGTGGGAACGGGTTTGTCCACCGTTGTCATCGTGCGCCGAAAATAGCGGATCGTCTAGGCGCGCTCGAAGCTGACGCGCTCGAAGTCGGCGCCGCGCTCGACCACGGCGGACAATCGCACTTCCTGCGACCGGTCGATGCGAAGCTCGATGACGCGCTTGGGCTTGAACCAGCCGAGGGGCAGGACCAGTGTGTCCGGGGAGTGAAGCGCGGCCACCGCGGGCAACATCAGAGCGGGCAGAAACGGGTCCTTCGGCCCACTGGCGCCCGCGGCGCGGAATGCGATTCCCGCCGGCATCCCGGGAAACGCATGCACGCCCGCCCGCAGCTCCAGCCCCGCCGACGCCGAGAGCCATCGAACGGTGCTCAGGAGAAAACCCTTTGCATCGGCAGGCCGGAAGGCGAGCAGCTGGTCGAGCACCAGGCGCGACACCGCAGCCGGATCCGAGCGCTCGAGACGCAGCCCGGACAGGCTCTCGTCCTTGATCTGCCAGGTTTCGAGCGGGAAGATTGACCCGCCGCCGGGCTCCTCCTCCCGGCGGCTGGTAACGCGCCCGAAGGTCGCGAGCTCTTCGTGCTGGATCTGGGATAGCCCCGTGCTTTCGCCTTGCTGCTTAAAGGGCTTTCCGGTCACGTAGTAATGGATGGCCCCCATGCCGACGCAGACCTGCGCCGTGCCGCTTGAGCTGCGGCGCGCGTGGGCGCGCGAGTGCTTGTCCTCGCACCATTGCCGGTAGAGCAATACCAGCAGGCTTTCCGCGGCGGAGGCGGCGACGTCCTCACCCAGGCCGAGCGCGGCGGGCGACTCGCCTTGGCGCAACAGGGAAACGCGCTTGCGCACGCTCTTCCCGATGCCGCCGATTTCGAGAAAACGGATCGCATCGCCGCTCGCTGCGCTGCGCGAGGCGCCCGTTCCGCTCGCGAGGTCGACGAAGACCGGCGCGTCCTCCTCGGGCGGCGTGCGCATGATCGACGCCTTCCCCGCCCAGAGATCGAGCCAGCGCGACACCAGCGCGATCTGGCGCGGCGTCTGCTCGTTCGGATTGGCGAGGTTCAACAGCAAGGCGTGGGCATAGGTCTCGATGCAGCTTGTCTCGACCTTGCCCTTGTGGACCGGATGGGCGACCTTGCCATCGGCGACCGCCCGCTCCTCGGCGAGGGCGTAGGCCCGGTGCAAAAGCCGCCAGATCGCATCGTCGAGCTCGTGGTAGGCCTCGTAGTAGTCCACCATCTTCTGCTCGGTGCACCAGAGCACGCGCTGGCAGGCGAGCGCAAGCAATCCGCTCGGGCCCGAAACACCGTCCGCAAGCGTCTGGAGGCAGCGCTGGTAGCCCTGGGACAGCGCGTCCCAGAGCGCGTTGACGGCATGGAAGACTTCCCGCTCCTGCTTCGAAAGCGGCACGGGGCGGCCGACAAATTTCTTCGCCTGCTCCGCTTGCACGAATGCCACCGGCTCTCGCAGCAACTCGAGGATCTTCAGTCGCTCCGCCGGCGCCATTTCGCAGCCGTTCACCTCCCCGAGTTGGCCGAGGAGCCGCGCGTGGGAGGGGCCGGTGTTGATGAGCGGCAGCGACTGCAGCCACGCGGCACAGGCGCTCGAGTCTTTGAATTCCGGTTGGGCGTCGGGACGGATGGCTGGCAGCTCGAAGCTCGGCATGCGGACTACCCCAAGTGCTCTTTCAGCAGCCGCTCGAGCCCGCTGCGGTCGGGGGGCGTGCGCGCGGGAACAGGATCTCGCGAAGGTTCGGCCCAAATCGGCCCGGGAAAATGGCGATCGTCGCGGTAGCGCGGGATCACATGCCAATGCAGATGCGAAGTCACGTTGCCTAGGCTTGCGAGATTAATCTTGTCGGGTCGAAGCAGCGCCCTCAGCGCCGCCTCGGTGGCGAAGACCGCCTCCATCAGCCGCGTGCGCTCGACCGGCGCGAGGTCGGTCATCTCCTTTACGTGCTTTTCGAGGATCACGCGGCAGAACCCCGAATAGTCGGGATCATCCACCAGCACGATGCGGAAAAGATCGCTCCGCCAGAGCAGGATACCACCCTGGGAATGGCACAGTTCGCAAGGGTGTTCACGATCCATCGGGACCCCGGCGGATCAAGCTCGCAGCGCCGCGCGCCGAAGCATACCAGAATCGTGCACCCGGGGCGCCAGGAGCGCGTTCCGGATCAATCGGCGCGCTCCGCCGGAATCCTGCCCTCAGGAAAAACGTCCCGGTAGCTCGCGTAGGAGCTGCCGAGCACGATCGGCAGCGTCAACAGGGTGACGAGCGGCGCTAGGTGGCGCAGCACCTCGATCCGTCCGCGCGTTGCGATCATCGCTGCGGCCACGAGCGCGAGCAAAGCCGCGCCGGCAAGCGCGAGCGCCGCCCCGTAGAAAAGGAACGCGCGCCAATTCCGCCAGCCGGCGAAGAAGCTGTAGAAAAGCGACTGAAGCGCACCCATTCGGTCCCAGGCCGCGAGCAGCGGGGCAAACCAGAAGGCGATCAGGACCGGCGCGCCGGCTACGGACGCGAGCAGCATCGCACGCGAAACGCTGCCGTCGCGCACGGTCTCGATCGGGGGCTCCTCGCCCGAGACCACCCATTGCAGAAGCGCGCCGCCGTCGGCAAGCGACGCGATCGCGAGCACGAGCGCGAGCGAGACCAGGTACAGGCCGCCCAGCGCGATCAGCGTCAACAGGCCGTTGCGAAAACCTGAGAACAGCAGCGCGGGATTGAGCGCACCGCCCCGGTCGAGCACCGCGCACATGATCATGAAGCTCACCGAGAACGCGGGCAGCAGCACGGTGGACAGGGCCAGCCCGATGTACTGGATCTGAGCGAGCAGCCCCACGATGATCCAATAGGCGAGCACGAGCGCAAGCCACATCGCGGGGCTCCTGCGGAAAAGCGCAAAGCCCTTCACGAGCCACAGCCAGCCGTTTCGAGCCGGAACGATCCGCATCACTTATACGCCGCAGTGTCCACGCATGCGGAAGTGTGGCGCGGCCGCCCGGCCTTAGGCAAGGGAAGAAGCCCGCGCGCGGCGCGCCTCGAGAACGCGGCGGAAATGCTCCGGATCGTGCGCGTGGGTCAGCTCGCCCGCGCGCGGCAGATAGAAGTCGTGCAGCCGCGAAAGCCAGAACCGAAGTGCCGCGGCGCGCAGCATGACGGGCCAAGCGTCGCGTTCGGCGCGCGTGAATTCACGCGTGGCGCGGTATGCCGTGAGCAGCGGGGCCGCGCGGGCGCCGTCGATCTCGCCCGCGGAATCGACGCACCAGTCGTTCACCGTCACCGCGACGTCAAAGAGCAGCGCATCGATGCCGGCGAAGTAGAAATCGATCACTCCACCGATGCTCTCCGCCTCGAACAGCACGTTGTCGCGGAACAGGTCGGCGTGGATCGGACCCCGCGGCAGCTCGGCCGAGCGGTGCCGCAGCTGGAACTCGAGCTCCGATTGCAGCAACGCCCTGCGCCCTTCATCCAGGAACGGCGTGACGTCCCGCGCCGCTTCCCGCCACCACCGCGGCCCGCGCGGATTCTCCAGCTTTCCGCTGTAGCTTCTGCTCGCGAGGTGCATGTCGGCCAGGACGGCGCCGACCTGCTCGCAGTGACGCGCGGAAGGCGCCGCCACCGGCGAGCCGGGCAGGCAGGTGACCAAGGTCGCCGGTTTTCCGCTCAGGGTGCCGAGGTACTTGTTGCTCTGATCGGCAACGGGCGCCGGGCAGGGTATGCCGTGGCGCGCGAGGTGCGCCATGAGATTGAGATAGAAAGGCAGCTCGGCCTCAGTCAGCTTTTCGAACAGCGTCAGAACGAAGCGTCCAAGCGAGGTCGTGACGAAGTAATTCGTGTTCTCGACGCCTGCGGCAATGCCTTGCACGTCGACGAGCGTGCCGATGGCGTAGCGCTTCAGCCAGGCCGACAGCTCGTCAGAGGTGACGCGCGTAAAAACGGACATGATGGGGCAGCGATCACAGGCGCACCCGCTCGCGCGGCCGCCGGGCTCAGAACTGGCGAATCACCCAGAGAGGGACCCGCACGCGCGGGCCGATACCTTCGTTGCCGAGGCCCGGACCGTCGCCCTGATCCTCGATCAGGTAGTACACGGCCCCGGATGGCGTAGTGACGCGCGCCACGCGACGGCCGTCGATCACCTGTTCCTCGATCTGTTCGGCCGCGCCGGGTTCGATGCGCACCGATGGCTCCCCGGGTTGTTCGACTGCAACCCCCGGCGGCGGGGGCGGCGGCTCGGGAAGCGGCTCGAGCTTGGGCGGCTGCTGTGCCGAAAGCGGCAGCGCAGCACCGAGCAGCATCGCGGCAAAAATCCGGCGCAACATGAAGCGGATCAACTCTTTACGTTGCGAGTGTAGCAGAATTGCCGAGCTCCAGCGGCTGTTCGGAATTTACCGCGCGATGAGCCGCGCCGGGATGGGGCGAAAGATTCCGTTCCGAATGTTGCGTCGGCCCGAGTGCGCGGAAGTGAGGCCGCACGCGCAGCGTGTCCGCCTTGCTAGAGATTGAGCAGCGTTTCGCGCTCGACTCCAGGAAGGATCTCGTTCAGCCGTTCGAGGCCTCTACGAATTCTGACATAATGCGGAACAGCTGCCAGGCCTCGGCTGCGGCGTGGTTGGACCGCGAAGCGGCGTCGAACGGCTTCGGAATCTTGTCGCTCATAGTATCCCTTGGAAAAAACGCTGCTGCTCGTCGACGGGTCGTCGTACCTGTACCGCGCCTTTCATGCGCTGCCCGACCTGCGCAACGCGGCGGGCGAGCCGACCGGCGCGATCTACGGCGTGCTCAACATGCTACGACGGCTGCTCGCCGACCACAGGGCCGAATACGTCGCCTGCGTGTTCGACGCCAGGGGCAAAACCTTCCGCGACGAGCTGTATCCGCAGTACAAGGCGAATCGTCCGCCGATGCCCGACGAACTGGGCGCGCAGATCGAGCCGCTGTTCGAGGCGATTCGCGCGCTCGGCTGGCCGCTCGTTCAGGTCGAAGGCGTCGAGGCCGACGATGTCATCGGCACGCTCGCGCGCGCGGCCGAAAAGCGGGGAATGCACTGCGTGATTTCCACCGGGGACAAGGACCTCGCGCAGCTTGTCACCGACCGCGTCACGCTGGTGAACACGATGAGTAACGAGCGCCTCGATCGCGACGGCGTGAAAACGAAATTCGGCGTGCCGCCCGAAGGCATCCTCGATTATCTGACCTTGGTCGGCGACTCGGTGGACAACGTGCCGGGCGTGGACAAGGTCGGTCCCAAGACCGCGGCGAAGTGGCTCTCGCAGTATGGCTCGCTCGAGGACGTGGTCGCGCACGCGGGCGAGATCGACGGCGTGGTGGGCGAGAACCTGCGCAAATCGCGCGACTGGCTCCCGAAGGCGCGCGAGCTCCTCCAGATCAAGCGCGATGTGGAGCTGCCGTTCAAGCTCGAGGACCTCAAGCTCGCCCCGCGCGACGAGCAACGCCTCGCCGCGCTTTTTTCGCGCTTTGGCTTCAAGAGCTGGCTGAAGGAAAGCGGCGGCGCCGATCCAGCTCCCCCGCCCGCGCCAAGCGCGCCGCCCGCCAACGCGAAAGTGGAGCGGCGTTACGAGACCATTCTCGCCGAGGCCGAGCTGAAGCGCTGGCTCGCGGCGCTCGAGGCGGCCGAGCTCGTCTCGTTCGACACCGAGACGACAAGCCTCGACCCGATGCAGGCGCGGCTCGTCGGCATGTCCTTCGCGACCGTCGCGGGCCACGCCGCCTACCTGCCGCTTGCGCACGACTACGCCGGCGCCCCGAAACAGATCGGGGTCGAGGCGGCGCTCGGGATTCTCAAGGCCTGGATCGAGAGCGCGCGACGCAGAAAGCTCGGGCAGAACCTCAAGTACGACGAGCACGTGCTCGCCAATCACGGCATCGCGTTGCGCGGCATCGCCCACGATACGCTGCTCGAATCCTATGTGCTGGAGAGCCATGCGCGCCACGACATGGACGCGCTCGCCGAGCGGCACCTGGGCGTGAAGACCCTCACCTACGACGCGGTGACCGGCTCAGGCAGCGTGCGCATTCCATTCGAGCAAGTCGATGTGGCTCGCGCCACCGAGTACGCCGCGGAGGACGCCGATATCACGCTGCAGCTGCATCGGGTACTCTATCCCAAGGTCGAGGCCGACGAAAAACTCGCCTTTGTATACGGCTCCATCGAAGTCCCGGTGCGCGAAGTGCTTTTCAGGATGGAGAGAAACGGCGTACCGATCGACGCGGAGCAGCTGGAGGCGATGAGCCGGGAATTCGGGCAGCAGATGCTCGAGCTCGAGGGCAAGGCTCACCAGGAAGCGGGGCAGCCGTTCAACCTCGGCTCGCCGAAGCAGATCGCCGAGATCTTTTTCGAGAAGAAGGGGATGCCAGTCGTCAAGAAGACCCCCTCGGGGGCTCCCTCGACCGACGAGGAAGTGCTCGAAAGACTGGCTCTCGACCACCCGCTCGCCAAGATCCTGCTCGACTACCGGGAAATCGCCAAGCTCAAGTCCACCTACACCGACAAGCTGCCGAAGATGGTGAATCCCGCCACCGGCCGCGTGCACACCAACTACGGGCAGGCGACCGCGGTCACCGGGCGCCTGGCTTCGAACGATCCCAACCTGCAGAACATCCCGGTGAGAACGCCCGAGGGCCGGCGCATCCGCGAGGCTTTCGTGGCGTCCACGGGGCACGCCATCGTCAGCGCCGACTACTCGCAGATCGAGCTGCGGATCATGGCGCACATCTCGGGCGACGAGAATTTGCTGCGCGCCTTCGCGGCGGGCGAAGACATCCATCGCGCCACCGCCGCCGAGGTCTTCGGGCGCACGTTGAAAGAGGTGACTCCGGAGGAACGCCGCTACGCCAAGGTGATCAACTTCGGGTTGATCTACGGTATGTCCGCGTTCGGGCTCGCGCAGCAGCTGGGCCTCGAGCGCGCCACCGCTTCAGCCTACATCGCGAGCTATTTCACGCGCTACCCCGGGGTGAAGCGATTCATGGACGAGATCCGCGCCCAGGCCAAGGACCGCGGCTACGTCGAGACCGTGTTCGGCAGACGCCTGTGGCTGCCGGAGATCAAAAGCTCGAATCCCGCGCGCCGCGGCGGCGCCGAGCGCGCCGCGATCAACGCGCCGATGCAGGGTACGGCCGCCGACCTCATAAAGCTTGCTATGATTGCCGTGCAGGACTGGCTGGACGAGAAGAAATTCGCGACCCGGCTCATCATGCAGGTGCACGACGAACTCGTGCTCGAAGCTCCGGACGCGGAGCTCGCTCCCCTGAAAGCCGAGCTGCCGAGACTGATGAGCGGCGTGGCGAGGCTGAAGGTGCCGCTGGTCGTGGACGTCGGCTCGGGCCCGAATTGGGAAAAGGCGCATTGAGCGCACGGTCGGAGAGAACGCGCACGGACGATGCGCGCATAAGAAAGCAGCGGAGGAGGAAGACATGACAAGGAACGCCACCCAGGGCGAAGGCGAGAATTCGCCTGACGTCATCCGACATGCTGTTCTGTTGGGCGACGCGCTTCAGAACATCGATCTCGGACCGGGAGAGGCCGAGCGGGCACTAGTGCCGCAGCCGCGCAATCCCTGGAAACTCACCGTGCTCCGCCCCGAGCAGGTGCTGCAAAAGAGGCATGTCCAGGCGTTCCCCGAGGACGCCACGCACCTCGCAATCGGCGTCGAGGGCGGCTGGGCGATCGAGACGAGCGGTCTGCTCCGCGGCCGGGCGCAATCGATACGCGAAGCGCTCGATACGCTTGCCGCGGCCGCCGACGAATTCGAAGTCGCCTTCGCCGGCCTGATCGCCGCGGCGCTCGAGACCGGCCTGCCTACGGTCGTCTGCACGCTGGTGCCCTCGCGGTTCGTCGAGCCCTCTCAGCAGCGGGTCGCCGCCACGGCGCTCGCTATCTTCAACGACCGGGTCATGCGGCGCGCCTTTGCCGCGCGTCTGCCGATCGTCGATCTGCGCTTGGTATGCGACGAGGACGCGGATTACGGAAGCGAGACGCTGCTGTCCCGCGCGGGCGTGCGCAAGGCGGCGAACGTGATCCGCGCCGCGCTCTACGAGATATCCCGCTTTGGCGGGCGCAGCCGCGTGTACTTCTAGCCTTTCGTGGGCTAGTTCCGGATCGCCCCGAACACTTTCTTGATGATGTTCGACGCCGCTCCCACCGGGTCCTGGCGGATTTTCTTCTCTTCCTCGCCCATCACGACGAACAGGCCGTCCAGGGTCTTGCGGGTGACGTAGTCCTCGAGCTTCGCGTCTTCCTCCCTGACCAGCCCGAATCTCGCGCCGCGCTCGGCGAGCTCATTGTACTTTTCGGCGAGTCTCACCTTCTCCATCGCTTTCTTTACGATGGGTAGGAATTTTTTTCCGAGCGGCTCCGAGGTCGCGCGTTTGAAATACTGGGTGGCGGCATTGTCGCCGCCGGCAAGAATCCCCTTGGCGTCCTGCACGCTCATCCTCTTCACGGCATCGACGAGGAGCGGCTTCGCTTCGGGCACCGCGGCTTCCGCCGCGCGGTTCATGCGCAGCGCCAAGTCGTCGGCCTGCTTGTCGATGCCGAGCGAGCGCATTACCGCTTCCATCTTTCGCAACGATTCGGGCAGCGGAATCCTGACCCTGTCGTTGCCGTAAAAGCCGTTCTCGACGCCGAGGCGCGACACCGCCACCTGGGAACCTCGGGTGAGCGCCTCCTTCAAACCGGCCACGGCGTCTCTATTGGAGATGTCGGCGAGGCCCGCCGCAAGCGCCGGGGCGGAGATGAAAAGGACGGCGGTAAAGCTTGGAATGCCTGGGTTCACGGAGTCCTCGTTGTGAAAGTCTCGTTCAGGCAGATTAGCCTTGTTCTGGCCGACGCCGCAATAGGGGTGGCGGGCGGGGGTCCCTGATTCCCTGACGCTCTTTCCCCCTTGATTCCTGCGCTTTGAGGCGCATCTAGGGGTAATGATTTCCCGCGATCTCCGCACCTGGATGTGGGGCGAAGCCCTGTCGGTGCTGGAGCAGGCCGACCGCCTGCGCCGGCAGTTCTTTCGCATGGAGTCCCATGCCTGGGAGCCGCCCGCGGACGTGATAGAGACCGCCCGCGAGGTGATCGTGCACGTTGCGCTGCCGGGTGTGGCGGCGGAGGACGTGACGGTCGGGCTCGAGCCCGGGCTGCTTACGGTTTCGGCGCAGCGCGTCTTTCCTGCGCGCGAGTGCGGCGCGCGCATCCACCGCCTCGAGATTCCCTACGGGCATTTCGAGCGGCGCATCGCGCTGCCGACGCACGCGCTCGAGCTTGCCGAGAGAACCCTTTCGGACGGCTGCCTGAGGCTGACATTCGAGAAAAAGGAGATCGCATGAATCGCTACGCCATGCTGAGCAGCCAGGAACCCGTCTCGGCCGCCGCGCGGAGGCCGGAGAAGAACGGCGCGCCGCTGAAGCCCCTGCCGGAAGACGCGCTCATCCTCATTCCGATGCGCAACGCTGTCCTGTTCCCGGGCGTGCTCTCCCCTGTCATGATCGGCCGGGCCTCGTCGATCGCCGCCGCGCAGGAAGCGGCGAGAAGCGAGCGACGCGTCGGCTTCGTGCTGCAGCGCGACCCGGGCAAGAACGACGTCGGTCCCAACGACCTCTACTGGGTCGGCACCGCCGGCCAGATCGTGCGCTACATCACCGCCGAGGGCGCGCACCACCTCGTGGTGCAGGGCCAGCAGCGCTTTCGCGTGCTCGAGTTCCTCGAGGGCTGGCCGTTCCTCGTCGCGCGTGTCCAGTGGGTCGAGACGGTCGAGGAGAGCGGGCCGGAAATCGAGGCACGCTTCATACAATTGAAGGAGCAGGCAGCCGAGGCGATCCAATTGCTGCCGAATATGCCCGACGAGCTCAAGGGGGTGGTGCAGGGCGTCGCATCACCGGCTGCGCTCGCCGACATGGTGGCGAATCTGCTCGACGTGAAGAACGAGGAAAAGCAGGAGATCCTCGAGTGCTTCGACCTGCGCCGGCGCCTGGACAAGGTGCTTGCGCTGCTCGGCGGCCGCGTAGAGGTGCTGAGGCTGTCGAAGGAAATCGGCGACAAGACGCGCAAGGAGTTCGACCAGCGCCAGCGCGAGCACGTGCTGCGCGAGCAAATGCGCCAGATCCAGAAGGAGCTGGGCGAGGGCGAGGACACGACCGCCGAGATCGAAGAGCTGAAAAAATCGGTCGAAGCCGCGGGTATGCCCGAGGACGTGCTCAAGCACGTGCGCAAGGAGCTGAAACGGCTCGAGCGGACCAGCGAAGGCGCGGGCGAGTACTCGATGCTGCGCACCTGGCTGGAGTGGATGACCGAGCTTCCCTGGAAGGCGGAGCCGCAGAAGGTGATCGACATCGCCGAGGCGCGGCGCGTGCTGGACGAGGACCACTACGGCCTGGAAAAAGTGAAACGCCGCATCCTCGAATACCTCGCGGTGCGCAAGCTCAACCCCGAGGGCAAGAGCCCGATACTGTGCTTCGTGGGTCCGCCGGGAGTGGGCAAGACCTCGCTCGGGCAGTCGATCGCGCGCGCGACGGGCCGCAAGTTCCAGCGCGCCGCGCTCGGAGGGCTGCACGACGAGGCGGAAATCCGCGGCCACAGGCGCACCTACATCGGCGCATTGCCGGGGAACGTCATCCAGGCGATCCGGCGCGCCGAAACGCGCGCGGGCGTTCTGATGCTGGACGAGATCGACAAGCTCGGCATGGGCGGCTTCCACGGCGATCCGTCCTCGGCGTTGCTGGAAGTGCTCGATCCGGAGCAGAACGCGAAGTTCCGCGACAACTACCTCGGCGTGGATTTCGACCTGTCGAGGGTCATGTTCATCGCGACGGCGAACCAGCTCGACACGATTCCCGGGCCCTTGCGCGACCGCATGGAGATCATCGCGCTCCCCGGCTATACCGAGGAAGAGAAAATCGAGATCGCGAAGCGCTACCTGGTGCGGCGCCAGCTCGAGTCGAACGGTCTCGAGCCCGGGCAGGCGGCGGTGACCGATGCGGCGATCGCCGCGCTGGTCGCCGATTACACGCGCGAGGCGGGCGTGAGAAGCCTCGAGCGGGAGCTCGGCGCGGTGCTGCGCCACGCGGCGATGCGGATCGCCGAAGGCAAGGCGGCGCAAGTGACGGTGGACGCGGCCGACCTGCACGCGATACTCGGCGCGCGCAAGTTCGAGAACGAAGTGGCGCTCAGGACAGCCGTGCCCGGCGTGGCGACGGGACTCGCCTGGACGCCGGTCGGCGGCGACATCCTTTTCATCGAAGCTTCCAAAGTTCCGGGGGCCGGCAAGCTCATCCTTACCGGGCAGCTCGGCGACGTGATGAAGGAGTCGGCGCAGGCCGCGCTCACGCTTGCGAAGACCTTCACCGGCGATGCGCTGGAAAAAGTGGACGTGCACGTGCACGTGCCGGCGGGGGCGACGCCCAAGGACGGCCCGAGCGCGGGCGTGGCGATGTTCCTCGCGCTGGTGTCGCTGCTCACCGGCAAGCCGGTGCGCAGCGATGTGGCGATGACGGGCGAAATTTCGCTGCGGGGCCTGGTGCTGCCGATCGGCGGGGTGAAGGAGAAGACGCTCGCCGCGCTGCGCGCCGGGATCAGGACAGTGATGCTGCCCGCGCGCAACCGGAAGGATCTCGAGGACGTGCCTGCCAGCGCGCGGGACAAGCTCGAGTTCGTGTGGCTCGAGCGCGTCGAGGACGCGGTGCGCTTCGCCGTGGGAATCGAGGCGGGCGAGCTGCCCCGGCCGGAAGAAAAGAAAGCGGCGTAGGCAGGCGGCAGCCCGCTTGCGCTACGCTACGCCGGCCGCGTGGGCTTGCCGGTCGGCGTGGTAGGAGGAGCGCACCATCGGTCCGACCGTGGCGTGGGTAAAGCCGAATTTTTCCGCCTCGCGCTCGAACATCGCAAACGCGTCCGGGTGCAAGTAGCGCGCAACAGGGAGATGGTGCGCCGAAGCCGCGCCGGCCGAGCAAATGCCGGTACAGATCTTTGCTTCCCATCGCGCACCTCCCTTGCCTTGCAATACGCAATAGCGTACTTTCAACCCACAGAATTGTCTGAAGAACGTTCAAGCTCATGGCCATTTACGCAGTCATCAAGACCGGTGGAAAGCAATACCGGGTCGCGCCTGGCGATGTCGTCAAGGTTGAAAAGCTCGAGATCGCGTCGGGCGGCACCGTGGAGATCAGCGAGGTGTATCTGATCGCTGACGATCATGATATCACCGTCGGGCATCCTACCATCGCCAACGCCCGGGTGGTCGCCGAGGTGGTCGGGGAGGGGCGCGACGAAAAAATTATTATTTTCAAAAAGAAACGGCGCAAAGGTTATCAGAGGACGATCGGCCACAGGCAATATTTCACAACCCTGAGGATCAGCGCGATCGCCCTGGGCGATCACGTCTACAAAGCCCAGGCAAAGATCTCGCGTCCCGATGCCCCGAGACCAAAACCCGCGGGGCCAGCGCGACCCTTGCCGACCAAAGCCGATCTTCCGAAGCCGAGTCCTACAAAAATCGTCGAGGCGCGGAAGGCACCCCCGCCAAAAGAAACCGCACCGATCCAAACCCTGACGCCGGCGGACCGCGCTCCTCCTGTTGCCGTTCCCGATGTCCGCGGGCGGGACACGGTTGCCGAGCCTGCCCCAGCGCAACCGTCGTCAACAACTTTGGAACCGGTGAAGGCTGCGCCGGAAACTACGGCACCGCCCCCAAGTCGTATAGCGACCACGGAATTCGAAACGGTCAGACCGCCCGCGGGAGCCGATCATGCGCGCAGCGTGCATACGGCGCCCGCGCCCCCTACGCGAGAGACAGAACTCCCGCAAGCACCGGCAATACCGCAACCTCAACCCGGTCAAACACGCACGTACGACAAACGCTGGTACTGGCTCGTCGCTGTTTCGGTTGCGCTATTGCTCGTCACAGGTTGGGTGCTGTTCCGCGATCTGGGCCGGCGGGCGCCGCAAGACGCCGTCCCCGCCGTGGCCCAACCGAAAGAGGCACCGCCGCCCAAGGCGAAGAAACCAGTCCAGGAGGTCAAGATCAAGAAACCGACAGCGGGGGCAGCGCCGTCCGCGCCGGTCCAGCCCCCCGACTGAACGGCGACATGCGTCACTTTATCCGCACCCTCGCTATCCTGCTCTTTCTGCTGCTCGCCGGCTGTGCGACCGGCGGTGGCGGGAAAGCCGAGAAAGGGCCCGTCAGGGAACCGCCCGACATCAAATCCACGCAAAGGACGCTGGAGCCCGCGGCGCGGCCGATGACGGCGCCGGTGATTCCTCCGCCTGAGGTCAGGGAACCGCCCGATATCAAATCCACGCAAAAGACGCCGGAGCCCACGGCGCGGCCGAGGACGCCGCCGGCGATTCTTCCGCCTGAAGCGGCCCCACGACGGCCCGCACCGCCCCCGCCGATCAAGCAAGCCTGCAAAGTAAAGAGGGATTCAGTCGAATGGGTGCATATCAGCGGCGCGTGTAAAAACGGCTATGCGCACGGCGCAGGCCGCGCGCGGAGTGTGGACGGGCGGCGGAGTTATGCCGGCACCTTCGTTGACGGCGCTTTTTCCGGAAAAGGCGACTACGATTGGGGCAACGGCGTGAGCTATACCGGAGAATTCCTGAACGGACGCAAAAGCGGGTTCGGCACCCTGGTGTATCCCAACAACAGAAAATACGCCGGAGGATTCAAAGACAATGTATACCAGGGTGAGGGGACTTACATCGACGCCGACGGGTCCAAGTACGCCGGTGCATTTGAAAACGGTAATTTCCACGGCCTGGGCACGTATACCTGGGCGAGCGGCGACGTCTATACCGGGCGATTCGAAGCGAATCGGATGAACGGCAAAGGCAGCTACGCCCGGACCACCGGCGATCGTTACACCGGCGAGTTTAAAAACAACCAGATGGACGGCGAGGGCACCTACACCTGGCCGAAAGGCGACGCGTACACCGGCCAATTCGAAAACGACAAGATGAACGGCAAGGGGACTTACACCTATGCCGACGGAGCGAAGTATAGCGGCGAGTTCAAGGACGGCAGGAAACACGGCCGCGGCGTTTTAACAGTGGGGCCGAGCGAGATAAAACAGCAATGGTGGAACGGTCTGAAAATCACCGAAGACCAGCCGTCTAGCGCGAATTTCTCACAGTAGCGGCGAACCAATCGGGGCGAGAGCGGGAAAACTCCGGCTCGATCGCCTAGACTAGACCCGCCGCATGCGCCTGCCGGTCGGCATGGTAGGAGGAGCGCACCATCGGCCCGACCGCGGCGTGGGTGAAGCCCAGCCTCGCCGCTTCGCGCTCGAACATTTCAAACGTCTCCGGGTGCACGTAACGCTCGACCGAAAGATGGTGCGGAGAGGGCTGCAGGTACTGGCCGATGGTGAGCATGTCCACGTTGTGCGCGCGCAAGTCGCGCATCACCTGAAGGATCTCCTCGTCGGACTCGCCCAGGCCCACCATCAGCCCCGACTTGGTCGGGATGTGCGGGTGGCGCGCCTTGAAGTCCGCGAGCAGCTTCAGCGAATGCGCGTAGTCGCCGCCCGGCCGCGCCTGCCGGTAGAGCCGCGGCACGGTCTCGAGGTTGTGGTTCATCACGTCGGGCAGCGCCGCATCGAGCACCTCGAGCGCGCGCTCAAGCCGCCCCCGGAAATCGGGCACGAGAACCTCGATGCGCGTTTGGGGTGACCGCTCTCTCACTGCGCGGATGCAGTCGGCGAAATGTTTCGCGCCGCCGTCCTTGAGATCGTCGCGGTCGACGCTGGTGATGACGACATAGGAGAGCCCGAGCGCCGCGATGGTCTGCGCGAGATGCGCCGGCTCCTCGGGGTCCGGTGCGAGCGGCCGGCCGTGGGCGACGTCGCAGAACGGGCAGCGGCGCGTGCACAGGTCGCCGAGGATCATGAAGGTCGCGGTGCCCTTGCCGAAGCATTCGCCGATGTTGGGGCAGGAAGCTTCCTCGCACACCGTGTGCAGACGCATCTCGCGCAGAATGCGCTTGATGTCGTGAAAGCGCGAGTTCGCGGAGGCGGCGCGCACGCGGATCCATTCGGGCTTGGCGAGCCGCTCCTCGCGCACGACCCGGATGGGGATGCGAGTCTTGGCTTCGCCTTTTTTCTTTTCAGTGACGGCCGTCATGTTCCCGGTCCAGCAGTCTCGCGATTCGACCGGCGAGCGCGTCACCGAGCTCGCCGACCCCTCCGGCTACGCCCAGCGCCGCCATCTGCGTGACTTCGAGTCCGGGATAGCCGCAGGGGTCGATCGCGGAGAACGGCGCGAGATCCATGTTCACATTGATGGCGACGCCGTGATAGCAGCAGCCGCGCCGCACCCGTAATCCCAGCGCCGCGATCTTGGCACCGCCGACGTACACGCCCGGCGCGCCGTCTCGGCGCGTCGCCGCAACGCCGTGCGCAGCGAGCGTGTCGATCACCGCTTGCTCGATCAAGGTGACCATGGCGCGCACCTTGAGGCCGCGCCGCACGAGGTCCACGAGCGCGTACACCACCGCTTGTCCCGGCCCGTGATAGGTGATCTGGCCGCCGCGGTCGATGCGGAGCAGCGCAATGCCCGAGCCGCGCGGGAAATGTTCCTCTCTGCCGGCGACGCCGGAGGTGTAGACGGGCCGGTGCTCGAGCACCCAGAGCTCGTCGGGCGTGGCGAGGCCGCGCACGTCGGTGAAGCGACGCATCGCGTCATAGATGGGGGCGTAGTCAACGAGGCCGAGGTGCTTGATGACAAGTTGAGAACTCGGAGTTGGGCGTCGAGAGTAACCACGCTCAACATGCAGCACGTCTGCGACCTTCATGACTGGTCTCTCACGCTCAACTCTGAACCCTCAACTCTCAACGCTTCACAATACCATTGTGACCATGGGATGGTCGCACAGATCCCGGTACAGCTCGTCGAGCTGCGCCCGCGAAACCGCGCGAACGGTGCACGTGAGCGAAAGGTACTTGCTCTCGCGGCTGGGGCGCATCTCGATCGTCGCCGGGTCGAAGTCCGGCGCATGCCGCCGCACCACCTCGAGCACGGCCTGGGCGAAGCCCGCCTGCGTCCTCCCCATGATCTTGATCGGGAAGTCGCATGGAAACGCGAGTACCGGTGCGTCGAAATCAGGCATGGGCGGGGGCGCGCATCACGGTCGCCTTGAACTGCTGGTAGAGCGCGTGCACGCGCGCGAACAGGGGGCCTGGCTTGCCGTTGCCGACCGGCTTGCCGTCGAGCGTGGTGATGGCGAGCACCTCCCTCGAAGAGGAGGTCACCCAGATCTCGCCGGCTTGCCGCAATTCGCTCTCCGCGACCGCGCGCACCTCGTGCGCGATCGCGTTGGCGCGCAAAATCTCGAGCACCACGTCGTAGGTGATTCCGGGCAATATCAGTTGAGACTTGGGCGGAGCGAGGACGGTTCCGTTTCTGACGATAAATACGTTGCTGGCCGAGGCCTCGGTGAGCTCGCCGTCGCGCACCAGGATCGCCTCGACGCAATCCTCTTCGGCCGCCAGAGTGCGCAACATGCAGTTGCCGAGCAGCGAGGTCGACTTGATGTCGCAGCGCAGCCAGCGGAAATCGGGCAGCACGATCGCCTTCGCGCCCTTTCTCACGAGATCGGCCGAAGGCGTCACGAGCGCGCTCGCCATGATGAACACCGTCGGCTTCAGGCCCTTGGGGAAAGCGTGCTCGCGCGGGGCCACGCCGCGGGTGACCTGTAGATAGATGCTCTGGTCCTCCCAGGGATTGGCAGCGACGATTTTCCCGATCAGCTCGCTCCACTTCACCTCCGGGTGCGGATTGTCAAGACGGATCGCGTCCAGGCTCGCCTGCAGACGGGCGAGGTGCTCCCTGAGCCTGAACGGCCGGCGGGAGTACGCCGGAATCACTTCGTACACCCCGTCGCCGAAGATGAAGCCGCGGTCGAGCACCGGGATCTTCGCCTGTTCGATCGGCAAGAATTCGCCGTTCAGATAGATCATCCCTGTCCCCTGCGGTCTATCACCTGAACCATAGCCGCACGCTGTCCCAGGCCCGGCCGAAGAACCCGGCGGCCGCGACGCCCTCCAACGCGACCACCGGATATTCGGCGAGCGACTTGTCCTCGTACAGAACGCGCAGGGTGCCGACGCGCTGGCCGGCTGCGAGCGGCGCGAGGAGCGGCTGCTGGCTGACGAGCTCCGCCTTCAGCTTGTCGGCGGTGCCCTTCGGCACGGTGACGAACAAGTCGGTGGCGGGGCCCGCCTTCAGCGCCGGGCTGCGGCCCTTCCAGACCGAAAGCGTGCTGATCGGTTGCCCCTTCTCGAACAGGCGCACGCCGTCGTAGCTCAGAAAGCCGAAATTGAGCAGCGTCTGGCTGTCTTGGGCGCGCAGGCGGTCGGAGCCTGCGCCGAGGACGACCGACAGCAGCCGCCGCGGGCCGCGTTTCGCCGAGGCGATCAGGCAATAACCGGCGCTCTCGGTGTAGCCCGTTTTCAGTCCGTCCACGTTCGGGTCGAGCCACAGCAGCCGGTTGCGGTTCTGCTGCGTGATGTTGTTGTAGCGGTATTCGCGCTCCGAATACAGCTTGTAGTACTCGGGGTAGTCGCGTATGAGCGCGCCGGCGAGCAGCGCGAGGTCGCTCGCGGTGGAGTAGTGCGCCGCCTCCGGCAGTCCGCTCGAATTGGTGAAGTGGGTATTCTTCATGCCCAGGCGCTGGGCCTCGCGGTTCATTCTCTCTGCGAACGCCTCCTCGGAACCGGCCACGGCCTCGGCGAGCGCGATGCAGGCGTCGTTCCCGGATTGCACGACCATCCCGTGCAGCAGCTCCTCGACCGTGACGGGCTTCCTCGGCTCGATGAACATGCGCGAGCCGCCGGCGCGCCAGGCGCGTTCCGATACCGGCACTCTCTGGGAAAGCGCAAGGGCATTGCTTTTCAGCGCCGCAAACGCGACGTACGCGGTCATCAGCTTGGTGAGCGAGGCGGGCTCGATGCGCTGGTCGGGATTGCGGCTTGCGATCGGCTGGCCGTTCGAGGCGTCGATGAGCAGCCAGGCGCGCGCGTCTACCGCCGGCGGCTGGGGCGCGTCGGCAAAGGCGACCGCAATCGGAGCGACGGCGAGATAAGCGGCGAGAACCCGATGCATGGGATGTACGGCGGATTATACCCGCGGCTACCTGAGCGCTTCGCGAGAGATTCAGCGCTCGACCACGATCGGCTTGATCTCAAGCGACTCGCGGATTTGGTCGGCTACGCCGCTTGCTTCCGCACGGCCGCGGTAGGGGCCGAGGCGCACGTGAAACAGTCCGGCCTTTTCCCGGATCTCGATCCCGAGCCAGCCGGATTGGCGTTCGATCCTCGAGCGCAGATTCTCCGCGTTCTCGCGCGCCGAAAAAGCCCCCAGCTGGAGATAAACACCGTTGGCCTCGGCGGCGATCGGGATCGCGACATCGGACGGCCTGGCCTCGACCACGGGAGCGGCTTCGACCGGCCGGGACTCACGCCTGCCCGCGTTCGACATGTTCTCGGGCGTGATCGCCTCGACTTCCACGAGCGCGCTGCCGGCGCCGATGTAGCCGAGCTTGTCGGCCGCCGCGTAGGAGAGATCGATCATGCGGCCCGAGTGGAACGGCCCGCGGTCGTTGATGCGCACGATGACGGATTTGCCGCTCCCGACGTGGGTGACGCGCGCGTAGCTCGGGATCGGCAGGATCCGATGCGCTGCCGTCATGGCGTACATGTCGTAGCGCTCGCCGCTCGAGGTGCGCTGGCCGTGGAATTTGCGCCCGTACCAGCTGCCGAGGCCGCGCTCGCGGTACGGCCGCAGCGTCGTGAACGGAACGTACTTCCGGCCGAGCGCCGTATAGGGGCTGTTGGCGCCGGCGCTGAGCGGCTCGACCCTGGGCTTCGCGTCGGCGGTCTGCTCAAGCCTGACCGGTGGCGGCCTGCCCGGGCCGTCGTCCTGGTAATAGCCTCCGCGTTTTGGCGAACCGCTGCACCCCGCCAGCGCGAGCGCCAGAGCGAGCAACGCGAGCGCTGACTGGATCCTGGATCCTGGATCCTGAATCCTCACGTCTGCACCAAGGTGCGGTGGTGCTGTATCCCCATCAGGATGCCGATGCCTATGGACAGGGTCGCGAGCGACGTGCCGCCGTAGCTGAACAAGGGCAGGGGCACGCCCACCACCGGCAGCAGCCCGCTCACCATGCCCATGTTGACGACCGTATAGGTGAAGAAAGTGAGCGTGATCGAGCCGGCCAGCAGACGCGCGAAAACGGTCGGCGCATTGGCGGTGATCATCAGTCCGCGGGTGATGAGCGCGAGGTACAGCGCGAGCAGCACGCCGTTGCCGATCAGGCCGAACTCCTCCGAGTACACCGCGAAGATGAAATCGGTCGCGCGCTCCGGGATGAACTCCAGGTGCGTCTGGGTGCCGTTCAGCCAGCCCTTGCCGGTGATGCCGCCCGAGCCGACCGCGATGGTCGCCTGGATGATGTGGTAGCCCGCGCCGAGCGGGTCCTGGGTCGGGTCGAGGAGCGTCACGAAGCGCCTGCGCTGGTAATCGTGCAGCACGCCCCACAGGATCGGCAGGCTGGCGAGCCCCGCCGCGGACATGCCGAGGATGAATTTCCACGAGAGTCCGGCGAGGAAAATCACGTACAGGCCCGAGGCGGCGACGAGCAACGCAGTCCCGAGATCGGGCTGGCGGGCAATCAGCCAGGTGGGAACGGCAAGCAGCACCGCCGCGACCGCGTATTGGCGCAAGCCGAGCGACGCCTGGTGCCCGTGAAAGTAGCGCGCGAGCATGAGCGGCATCGCGAGCTTCATCAACTCGGAGGGCTGGAGGCTGCCGAACCCGAGCGACAGCCACCTGCGCGCGCCGTTGCGCATGTCACCGAACAGGGCCACGGCCGCGAGCAGCAGCAGGACGATGAAAAACGCGGGGATCGCATAACGCATCCAGGTCTGCGGCTGAAACTGCGCCGCGACCCACATCACCGCGATCGCCACCAGGATGTTCGCCGCTTGCGCGGCCGCCCGGCCCGGCGCATCGTGCGCGGCGCTGTAGAGCGTAGCGAAGCCCAGCGCGAGCAGCCCGCAAACGATCCAGAACAGCGGCGGATCGATCTTGGCGGCAACCCGCCGGGCGAGAACGCTAATCATCGCCTTCTACCGCCGGCACCTTCTCGGCCGGCTTCTGCACGCGCTTGCCGAGCAGATAGTAATCGAGCACTTGGCGCGCCACGGGCGCGGCCGCTCGCGCGCCGAATCCCGCGTTCTCCACCAGCACCGCGAGCGCTATCTTCGGGCTCTCCAGCGGCGCATAGGCGATGAAAAGTGCGTGATCGCGCAGGCGTTCGTTCGGGTTCACATCGGAGGTTTTTTCGCTTTGCTTGAGCGCCACCACCTGCGAGGTGCCGGTTTTGCCGGCACTCGTGTAGCCGGCACCCGCGAAAGCGCGCGCTCCCGTGCCTTCCTTGTTCACCCCGGCCATGGCCCGTCTGATGAATTCGAGATGGCCCGGCTTGAGCGGAATCGTCTTTACCTGCTGCGGCTCGACGTAGGTGCGCTCGCCGGTCTTCGCGTCCTCGATGTAGTTGACAATGTGCGGGCGGTACATGACGCCGTCGTTTGCGAGCGTCGCTACGGCCAGCGCGAGCTGCAGCGGCGTATAGGCGTTGTAGCCCTGACCGATCCCCACGCTGATGGTCTCCCCGGCGAACCACCGCTGCTGTTCCACTTTCTTGAAGCGTTTCACCTTCCATTCCGGAGAAGGCAACACGCCCACGAACTCGCCTTCGATGTCGATTCCGGTGCGGGCGCCGAAGCCGAACTGCGCCATGAAGCGTGCAATATTGTCGATACCGAGATCGTTGGCGAGCACGTAGTAGTAAGTGTCGCAGGATACGACCAGGGATTTGTACATGTCGACATAGCCGTGGCCGCCCGCCTTGTCGTCGCGAAACCGGTTGGTTCCGAACATGAAGTAGCCCGGGTCGAAGATCGTCTGCGAGGGCGTCCTCTTGCCGAGCTCGAGCGCGGCGAGCGCCATGTAGGGCTTGAAGGTCGAGCCCGGCGCGTAGAGGCCGGTGAGAGCGCGGTTGTTGAGTGGATGGTCGGGCGAATTGTTGAGCGTGTCCCAGTTGACGGGATCGATGCCGTCGACGAAGAGATTGGGATCGAACCCGGGCTTGGACACGAAGGCGAGCACGCCGCCCGTAGACGGTTCGATTGCGACCAGAGCCCCGCGATTTTCGCCGAGGGCGACTTCTGCGACTTCTTGCAGCCGGATGTCGAGCGTCAGCCCCAGATTGTTTCCGGATACGGGCGCCGTCCGTGGCAGGAGCGTACGCACGCCGCGGCCGCCGGCGTCGGTCTCGACCTGCTCGAGCCCGGTGGTGCCGTGCAGCTCGCCTTCGTAGCTCTGTTCCAGGCCTGTTTTCCCGATGTGGTTCGTGCCCTTGTAGTTCGCCGAGAGTTCTGCTTCGTCGATGCGTTCCAAATCCTTGTCGTCGATGCGGCTGATATATCCGACCACATGCGAGGCGATTTCGGCGAAAGGGTACTGGCGGAACAGCCGCGCCTTGATCTCCACGCTGGGGAAACGGTAGCGGTTGACGGCGAATTTCGCGACTTCCTTGTCGGTGAGGCGCGTGCGGATGGGCAGGGTGTCGAGGCTCTTGCTCTCTTCCAACATCCGCTGGAAGCGCCTGCGGTCCTTGGGCTGGATGTCGATCAGCTTCGCGACCGCGTCTATCGTGCCTTGGAGGTCGGCGATCCTGGCCGGCGCGACTTCGAGCGTGTAGGCCGCAAAATTGCGCGCGAGCATGACGCCGTTGCGGTCGAGGATGAGCCCGCGATTGGGCTGGATCGGCACGACCGAAATGCGGTTGTCCTCGGCCTTGGTGTCGTAGTAGGCGTGCTGGATGACCTGCAGGTAGAAGAAGCGCGCGAACAGGATTGCAAACGCGGCAAGCACGGCGAACCCCGCAACCCCTAGGCGAACCTGAAAGTCGTACAGCTCGCGCTGGGTGTCCTTGAGCTCGGTAAGACGCATAGGACTTAAATGGGCCGGTTCTCGTCGACGTCCTGAGGCCGCCGCTGCGGAAAGAGCAGCAGGAAGGTCGCAGCCGGCCACAGAGCGGCGGCGATCAGGCTGCCTGCGAAATAGGCGAATCCCGGGAACGACCCGCCAGCGATGAGCCGCACGCCGAGCATCAACAATTGACTCCCGAGCAACATCACCACCACGTGCGCGGCCTGCTGCCACGGCGAAAACCACAGGATGCGCCGGTGCAAGCTGATCGCAGCGAACGCAAGAACGGCGTAGGCGAAGGCATGCTGGCCGAGGAGCGCGCCGTTGCCCGCGTCCATGAGGAGTCCAAGCATCCAGGCTGTACCGATGCCCATCCTGCGGGGTTGGTGCACGCACCAGAACGTGAGCACCAGAGCAAGCAGGTCGGGCAATCCGTTGATGTCGCGCCAAGGCAGCAAGTTGAAAAGCAGCGCGAGCACGAAGGTGAAGGCCATGAAGCTCGCCCTTACCGGACGCAGAATGTGCTGCGGCCGATCCTGGATAGATATCATGTTCTTCCTTCGGGCGCGCTCATTCGCGCCTCTTTGCGCGTTTTTGCTTGGCGAGCCCCTCGGCCACCGTCTCGGTCTCGGAGGGAGGACGCGGCAGATCGGCTTTCCAAGTGAGCACCAGCACCTGTTTGTTCTGACCAGCGCCCGCGTTGGGCACGCAGGTGACCCTGGCAAAGGCATAGGCGGAATCGCGTTCGATGCGCGATACCGTCGCTACCGGCAAGCCGGCGGGATAGGTGCCGTCGATGCCCGACGTGACGAGCACGTCGCCAGCCTGGATGTCGGCGTTGGCGGCCATGTAGCGCAGGTCGAGCGTGCCGCCTTCGCCGCCGCCGAACACCACGGCGCGCAGCCCATTGCGCACCACCTGCACCGGAATCACCTGTTCCTTGTCGGTGATCAGCGTCACCTCGGCAAGCAGGGGATACACCCGCGTTACCTGGCCGACGATGCCGACGTCGTCAACCACGGCCTGGCCGGGCTGGACGCCATCCCGGCCGCCCTTGTCGATGATGACCTTGCGCGAAAAAGGGTCGCGCCCCGAGTAGAGGATCTCGGCGAAAGTCGATTTGCGCGGCAGGCGCTCGCGCGCCTCGAGCAACCGCCGCAGCTGGGCGTTCTCGGCCCGCAGGGCATCGAGAGTCAGGAGCTCGCTCGCAGCCTGCAGTCGCTTGGCTTTGAGCGTTTCATTTTCGCCCTTGAGGTTGACTTGGCTCGTAAAGTAATCGGGTACAGCGCCGAGCAACTCGACCGGCGCCACGGCGACGCGCTGCAGCGGATAGGCGAGCAGCGCAACGACCTGCCGCAGGGAATCCGCGTAGTGGAAGCGCGCATCGAGGACCATCAGGAAAATCGCGAGCGAAGCAAAGAACGTCAGCCGCACCAGCGGCGCAGGACCGCGGCTGAAAAACGGCTGCGGCTGATAATCCATGGTCAGTGAAGGGTGAACGCATGAAAAGGGAAGGGCAACAGCCCCGGCGCAGACCTATCACCCTTCACCCATGACCCCACTCATTCGCTCGCGAAAATGCTCCCGAGCTTCTCCATTTTCTCCAGCGCCTTGCCCGAGCCGCGCACGACGCAGGTGATCGGGTCGTCGGCGACGATCACCGGCAGCCCGGTCTCTTCCATGAACAGCCGGTCGAGGTCGCGCAGGAGCGCCCCGCCGCCGGTGAGCACCATGCCCTTCTCGGCGATGTCGGCGCCGAGCTCGGGCGGGGTCTGCTCGAGGGCCGATTTCACCGCGCCGACGACCTGGTTGAGCGGCTCGGTGAGCGCTTCCAGGATCTCGTTCGAAGAGATGGTGAAGCTCCTCGGGATGCCCTCGGCGAGGTTGCGGCCCTTGACTTCCATCTCGCGCACCTCCGACCCGGGGAAGGCCGAGCCGATTTCCATCTTGACGTTCTCGGCGGTGGTCTCGCCGATCAGCATGCCGTAGTTGCGGCGGATGTAATTGATGATGGCCTCGTCGAATTTGTCGCCGCCCACGCGCACCGAGCCCGAGTAGACCATGCCGCCGAGCGAAATCACGCCGACTTCGGTGGTGCCGCCGCCTACGTCCACCACCATCGAACCCGTGGCTTCCGCAATCGGGAGATCCGCGCCGATCGCGGCCGCCATGGGCTCTTCGATCAGGAACACCTGGGAGGCGCCGGCCTCGACGGCGGCCTCGCGGATCGCGCGGCGCTCGACTTGGGTCGAGCCGCAGGGCACGCAGATGATGATGCGCGGTGAAGGCGAGAACAGGCGCGACTCGTGCACCTTCTTGATGAACTGCTTCAACATCTGCTCGGTGATGGTGAAGTCGGCGATCACGCCGTCCTTCATCGGCCGGATCGCGGTGATGTTGCCCGGCGTCTTGCCGAGCATCATTTTCGCTTCCCTGCCGACCGCCTGGATCGTTTTCTTGCCGTTGGGACCGCCTTCCTGGCGGATCGCGACGACCGAGGGCTCATTGAGGACGATTCCCTTGCCGCGCACGTAGATCAGCGTATTGGCGGTTCCGAGGTCGATCGCCATGTCATCAGAAAAATAACCGCGTAAAAAGCCGAACATCCTGTTGATTACCTTGGAAAATGGAGTTGATGGATGCGCTATAATACCGCAAATAAATCCCTGTCTTAAGCGATTTTTCATGCCGCTGTCCTTGGAAGAAGTCCGCCGCATCGCCGAGCTGGCTCGAATCGGCATCAGCGACGCGGAAGCCCGGGCTGTCCAGGCCCAGCTCAACAACATCTTCGAGCTGATCGCGAAAATGCAGCAGGTGAACACCGACGGCATCCAACCGATGACGCACGCTCAAGGACTGACGCTGCGGCTGCGCGACGACGTGGTGAGCGAGCATGGCCGGCGCGAGGAGTTCCAATCGGTCGCGCCGCAGGTGGAAGCGGGGCTGTATCTGGTTCCGAAGGTGATCGAATAAAGGATCAAGGATTTAGGATCAAGCGGCGAAACGCCAAACCAGTATCTTGATCCTTGATGCTTGATCCTCGGTTCTATGCTGAACGCTTCCCTCAAGGAGCTCTCGACCGCGCTCGCCGCGAGAAAAATCTCCAGCGTCGAGCTGACTCAATTTTTTCTCGGCCGCATCGAGAAACTGAACGGCGCCCTGAACGCCTTCATCACGGTAGACGCGGAAAAGAGCTTGGCGCAGGCGCGCGCGGCGGACGAGCGCATCGCGAAGGGCGGCGCGCAGCCGCTCACGGGCATCCCGGTCGCGCACAAGGACATCTTCGTCGCGCGCGGTTGGCGCACCACCTGCGGCTCGAAAATGCTGTCGAATTTCGTGGGCCCTTACGACGCGCACGTCATCGAGCAATTCAACAAGGCCGGTGCGGTAATTCTCGGCAAGACCAATATGGACGAGTTCGCCATGGGCTCCTCGAGCGAAACCTCGTTCTACGGACCGGTGAAGAATCCCTGGGACCGAGCATACGTGCCCGGAGGCTCCTCGGGCGGCTCGGCGGCGGCGGTGGCCGCGCGCATGGCGCCGGCGGCCACGGGCACCGACACCGGTGGCTCGATCCGCCAGCCTGCCGCGCTCTCGGGGCTCTCGGGGCTGAAGCCCACTTACGGCCTGGTGTCGCGCTACGGCATGATCGCGTTCGCCTCGAGCCTCGACCAGGGCGGCCCGATGGCGAAAAGCGCCGAAGACCTCGCGTTCCTCCTCAACGTGATGGCCGGATTCGACGCGCGCGACTCGACCTCGAGCGATCGGCCCACGGAGGATTACACCCGGGACCTCGGCAAGCCGCTGTCCGGGTTGCGCATCGGCGTGCCCGGGGAACATTTCGGCGAGGGGCTCGCCGCCGACGTCGCGCAAGCGGTCGAGGCGGCGCTTGCGCAATTCGAGAAGCTCGGCGCGAAACGCGTTCCGATCAGTTTGCCGACGAGCGGTCTTGCGGTGCCGGCGTACTACGTGATCGCGCCGGCGGAGGCCTCCTCGAACCTTTCCCGCTTCGACGGCGTGCGCTACGGCCATCGCGCAAAGGAGTACCGCGACCTCGCCGATATGTATCGCCGCACGCGGGCCGAAGGCTTCGGCGCTGAAGTGAGGCGCCGCATCCTCATCGGGACCTACGTGCTCTCGCACGGCTACTACGACGCCTACTACCTCAAGGCGCAGAAGATCCGGCGGCTGATCGCAAACGATTTCGTCGAAGCCTTCGAGCGGTGCGATGTCGTGATGGGCCCGACTTCTCCCACGGTCGCCTTCAAGATCGGCGCGAAAGCGGCCGACCCGGTGCAGATGTACCTGAACGACATCTATACGATTCCGGCCAATCTCGCCGGATTGCCTGGGATGTCGATCCCGTGCGGATTCGGAACGAACAATATGCCGGTCGGGCTGCACATCGTCGGTAACTACTTTGCCGAAGCGAAGATGCTGAACATTGCGCACCAGTATCAGCGCGCGACCGATTGGCATCGGCGCGAGCCCGAGGGGTTCCAGTGATGCAGTGGGAGATCGTCATCGGACTTGAGACCCACGCGCAGTTGTCGACGCGCTCGAAGATGTTCTCCGGCGCATCGACCGAGTTCGGCGCCGCGCCCAACACTCAGGCGAGCGCCGTGGACATCGCACTGCCGGGCGTCCTGCCGGTCGCGAACCGCGGCGCGGTCGAGCGCGCGATCCGATTCGGCTTGGCGGTGAACGGAGGGCTCTCGGACAACATCAACCGCCGTTCTGTTTTCGCACGCAAGAATTATTTCTACCCCGATCTACCCAAGGGCTACCAGATTAGCCAATTCGAAATGCCGATCGTGAAAGGGGGGGAGATTCGAATCCTGACACAAGGTGGAGAGAAACCGGTGCGGCTGACACGCGCGCACCTGGAGGAAGACGCCGGCAAGTCGCTACACGAAGAGTTTCGCGGGATGAGCGGCATCGACCTCAACCGGGCCGGCACGCCGCTTCTCGAGATCGTCTCGGAACCCGATTTGCGCTCAGCGGAAGAGGCGGTTGCTTACGCGAAGACCCTGCATTCACTGGTGCGCTGGATCGACATCTGCGACGGCAACATGCAGGAGGGTTCGTTCCGCTGCGACGCAAATGTGTCGGTGCGTCGTCCGGGCGGTCCGCTCGGCACGCGCTGCGAAATCAAGAACCTCAACTCCTTCCGCTTTCTCGAGCGCGCGATCGAATTCGAGGCGAAGCGCCAGATCGAAATTCTGGAAGACGGCGGAAAAATCGTCCAGGAGACGAGGCTCTACGATCCCGACAAGGACGAGACGCGCTCGATGCGCACCAAGGAGGAAGCGCACGACTATCGCTACTTCCCCGATCCGGATCTGCTGCCGCTTGAAGTAAGCGAAGAATGGGTCGAACGCGTGCGAGGAGAATTGCCTGAGTTACCGCAGCAGATGGCTACTAGGTTCGTAAAGGAATACGGATTCGCTCCGGAACATGCGGCTCTGATTACGTTCGACCGAGAGACAGCAGATGATTTCGACGAATTTTGGAAACAACTGAAAGCCACGTTAGGTTCCAAGACTGAGTTTGACGAAGCAGCTATCAACGGCGCGAACTGGGCTATGGTCGAATTCAGAGGTATGCTCAATGCACGTGGAATCACCAAAGTTTCCGAATCGCCGATCGAGCCAAAACAACGTGCGGTGCTTGTCGCGCGAATCATTGACGGCACCATCAGCCATAAGATTGGCAAGGAAGTGCTCGAAGCGATGTGGGCCCGGGAGGGCACTGCCGACGAGATCATCGAAAGACGGGGCTTGAAACAAATCAGCGATACCGGCGCGATCGAGAAGATCGTGGAAAAGGTGATCGCCGCGAACGCGAAGCAGGTCGAGGCCTATCGCGCCGGTAAGGAAAAAGCGTTCAACTCTCTGGTAGGGCAGGTGATGAAAGCAACCCAAGGCAAGGCCAACCCGGCCCAGGTCAACGGAATACTGAAGCGCAAGCTGGCGCGCTGACTATTTTTTTGCCGATGCGGCGGTATACCGGCGCTTCTCTTCGTCATACTTGGCGTTGATGACGCCGATCTCTTTTTTCTTTGCGTCGATCAGCTCGGTCTGGGTCTTGATCTCAGTCTCGATGTTCTCGATATCCCGCACGAGCTTGGGCGGGAGCGTCTTCTTGGCATAGAACTCCTTTTCAGCCTCAAGCGATTTCCGCCGCTTTTGTGCGCCCGCGATGTTTTTTTCTATGTCTTTGATTGCCGCATCGGCGTCCGCCAGAGCGCGCGCCCGCGCGTCCTCGATGTCCTTCTCGTTGGAATAGGTGTTGAGAAGCGCCTGGTTCTTGCGGCGCTCGTCTTTGGCCTTCTCCTCGTCGGCCAGTTTTTTCTTGCGCTCGGCTTCGCGCGCCTGGATCTGCTCGGGGGTGAGCGCGGCCTCGTTCCTGCGCACGAGCGTACCGGATTGGTTCAGCTCCCGGGTTTCCCGCCCGAGGCATTCCTGAGGGGGTATCTGGGTGTAATAGACTTTGCCTTTCGCGTCGACGCACTTGTACATGTGCTGCTGCTGCGCCGCCGCCGGACCGACTGCAAGCGTCGTCATGCAAATAAGCAATGCTCCCCGGTTAAGCATGGCTTGCCACTCCGTAAAGTTTCCGATAGTCGCTGATCGCCTTCAAATTCTGCCGTAACTCGTCCCGGTCTTGGAGCCAGCCCACCAGGTCATCGAGGTTGGCGATGGCGATGACGGGGATTGCGTGGCGCCGCTCGATTTCCTGGGTTGCCGAGAGCTCCCCTTCGCCGCGCTCCATCCGGTCGAGTGAAATCGCCACCCCTGCTGGAGTGGCGCTTCGGTCCCGGATGATGGCGACCGATTCGCGCACCGCGGTCCCTGCCGTCAGCACATCATCCACGATCAATACCCGCCCTGCAAGCGGGGCGCCGATGACATCGCCCCCTTCGCCGTGGTCCTTCGCTTCCTTGCGGTTGAAGGCGAACGCCACGTTGCGCCCCTCCCGGGCGAGGGCCACCGCCGCGCCCGCGGCGAGCACGATGCCCTTGTAGGCTGGGCCGAACAGCATGTCGAATTTGACGCCCGACGCGAGGATCGCTTTTGCGTAGAATTGCGCGAGACGCTCGAGCGTCGCGCCCGTGTTGAACAACCCGGCATTGAAAAAGTAGGGGGTGACGCGCCCCGATTTGGTCAGGAAACGGCCGAATTTGAGCACGCCTTGCTCGATGCAGAAGGCGATGAAGTCCTTGCGAAAGTCGGACACGTGTGGTCTAGGGGAGAATTCGCTGAATGTTACGCATTATCACGCTCAACCTCAACGGCATCCGCTCCGCGTTCGCAAAGGGTTTTTCGCCGTGGCTCGCGCGCCAGCGCGCCGACGTGGTTTGCCTTCAAGAAGTGAAGGCGCAGGAGCCGGACCTCGCCGAGGCGATGCGCTCGCCCAAGGGATTCCGCGGCTTCTTCAACTGCGCCGAAAAGAGAGGCTACAGCGGCGTGGCGCTGTACTCGCGCGTCGAGCCGGAAAAAATTTCCTCGGGCTTCGGCAGCCGCGAGTTCGACGCGGAAGGCCGTTTCCTGCGCGCTGACTACGGCAAGCTCTCCGTGGTTTCGGTTTATCTGCCTTCGGGATCGAGCTCCGAAGAACGGCAGCAGGCGAAGTTCCGGTTTCTCGGCGAGTTCCTGCCGGTGCTGAAGGAACTCAAGGCGAGCGGCCGCGAATTCATACTGTGCGGAGACTGGAACATTGCGCACAAGGAGATCGACCTCAAGAACTGGCGCTCGAACCAGAAGAACTCGGGCTTCCTGCCCGAGGAGCGCGCCTGGCTCACAGAGGTATTCGAAGAGCTCGGCTGGGTCGACGTGTTCCGCCGCATCGACGCGCGGCCGGAACAGTACACCTGGTGGTCAAACCGCGGCCAGGCGTGGGCGAAGAACGTCGGCTGGCGCGTCGACTACCAAGTCGCGACGCCGGGCGTCGCAGCCAGAGCGAAGAAGGCCGCGATCTACAAGGACAAGCGTTTCTCGGATCACGCACCGCTCACGATCGACTACGAGGCGATCCTGTAGCGGCGGAGGAGCAGGCGCGGGAGGTTACAATCGCGCATGCCTTCGCCCTACCTGGAAGTCTTCCGCAGCCGGCGCCTCGCAGTCATTCTCGCGCTGGGTTTCTCCTCGGGGCTGCCGCTCGCGCTCACCGGCGGTACGCTTCAGGCGTGGATGACGGTCGAAGGCGTGGACCTTTCCACGATCGGCATCTTCACGCTGGTGGGCCTTCCTTACACATGGAAATTCCTGTGGGCGCCGGCGATGGACCGCTTCGTGCCGCCTTTTCTCGGGCGCCGCCGCGGGTGGCTGCTCGTCACGCAGCTCGCGCTCGTCGTGGGAATCGCCGGGATGGCGTTTTTGTCGCCGCGAAGCGATCTGGTTGCGGTCGCCTGGCTCGCGCTCTTCGTGGCCTTTGCCTCAGCCTCGCAGGATATCGTCGTCGACGCCTACCGTACCGACGTGGCGAGCCGTGAAGAGCGCGGGCCAGCCGGCGCGCTCGGTGTCGTGGGCTATCGCCTGGCGATGCTCGCGTCCGGCGCGCTCGCGCTGGTTCTGGTCGCCGGGTCGGGGTGGACCCCCGCTCTCGGGTGGCGCAACACCTATCTGCTCATGGCCGCGCTTATGGCAGTCGGAGTGCTCGCCGTGCGCTGGGGCGAGGAGCCCTCCACCGCCCCTGCGCCGCCCAGGACCCTGCGCGATGCAGTGAGCGAGCCCCTGCGCGAATTTTTCTCCCGGCCCAAAGCCGGCTGGATCCTGGTGCTTCTCGTGCTCTACAAGCTCGGGGACGCGTTCGCCGGGTCGCTGACCACGGCTTTCCTGTTGCGCGGCGCGGGGTTTTCGCTGGACGACGTGGGCTACGTCAACAAAGCCGTCGGTCTCGCCTCGACCATCGTCGGAGTGCTGTTCGGCGGCGCACTGATGGTGAGGCTCGGCCTCTATCGCGCGCTCCTGGGTTTCGGGATTTTGCAGGCGGTCTCGATCCTCGCTTTCATGTGGCTTGCGCTCGTCGGGAAGAACTATCCGATCATGGTGTTCGCGGTCGGCTTCGAGAATATCGCCTGGGGCATGGGGACGGCGGCGTTCGTGGCTCTGCTGATGGCGCTGTGCGACCATCGCTTCACCGCCACGCAATACGCGCTGCTCTCGGCGCTCGCCTCTTTCGGGCGCGTGTACGTCGGTCCGGTTGCCGGTTACGCGACCGACCCCAAGTACCTAGGGCTGTCGTGGGCGACGTTTTTTCTTTTGGCTTTCAGCACAGCGCTCCCCGGGCTCGCGTTCGTGTGGCTTTTGCGCAGGGAAATCACCGCCGCGGAAGCGGGTGTGCCGGCGCGGACCTGACCGCTCCCCGCCCGCGCGTTCTTGGTATTCTTGCGGTTCCCTTTTTCATGGAGACAAGAATGACAGCACCCGATTTCTTCCGGTGGCGCCGGCTCGTCCTGGCGCTCGCGTTCGTGCCGGCGCTCGCGTTTGCACAGACCCAAGGGGCGAAAGAGGAATTCACACCCGAGGTGGGCCAAGCCGGCAAGGACGTGATCTGGGTGCCTACGCCGGATTTTCTCGTCGAGCGCATGCTGCAGATGGCCCAGGTGGGGCCCGCGGATTTTGTCGTCGACCTCGGCTCGGGGGACGGCCGCACCGTGATTTCCGCGGCGAGGAAGTATCACGCGAGCAGCATGGGCATCGAGTACAACCCCGACATGGTGGAGCTTTCCCGGCGCAACGCCGAGAAAGAGGGCGTCTCGGCCAGCGCGAAATTCGTCGAAGGCGACATCTTTGCCAGCGACTACAGCAAGGCGACGGTGGTCACCATGTATCTTCTACCGGAACTCAATCTGCGGCTGCGGCCGAAGCTGCTCGAGATGAAGCCGGGAACGCGCCTCGTTTCGCACCAGTTCACGATGGGCGAATGGCAGCCCGACGAGGTTTCCAGCTTCGACGGCCGCACCGCGTTGTTCTGGGTGGTGCCCGCCAAGGTCGAGGGCGCCTGGAAGCTCAGCTACACGGACAATGATGCGAAGGCCGAGCGCACCATGGACCTGACTCAGAAGTTCCAGATGGTCGAGGGCGGCATCGTCTCGGGGGCGACGCGGCTGGGCCTGCGCGATGTGCGCTTGCGCGGGGACCGGCTGGACTTCGCTTTCGTCGACGACCGCGGCGTGCTGCGCCGGTTCTCCGGTCGCATCCGCGGCGGCACGATCGAGGGATCGGTCAGTTCGAACGGAAAATCCGGCGGGCGCTTTCGCGCGCAACGCGCCCCGGGGCGTGACGGCTAGCTTCGCCCGAAATCCCTGAGGATTTCCCTCGCCGCGTTGTGGCCCGGCGCGCCCGTGACGCCCCCGCCCGGGTGCGCGCCCGCGCCGCACAGATACAGGCCGCGCACGGGGGAGCGGTAATCGGCGTAGCCGAGCACGGGCCGCGCCCAAAAGAGTTGATCTAACGTGAGCGCGCCGTGAAAGATGTCCCCGCCGATGAGCCCGAACTCGCGCTCAAGATCGAGCGGTGAGAGAATTTTTCGGGCGACGATGCTCGCCTTGAAGTTCGGCGCGGAGCGGTTCACCGTTTCTATGATCGCATCCGCGGCTGCTTCCCGAGCATCGTCCCAGCTGCCTCCCTCGGGCAGAGTCGGGCTGAAGTGCTGGCAGAAAAGGCTCGCCACGTGCGCCCCCGGCGGGGCGAGGCTTGAATCGACGGTGCTCGGGATCAGCATTTCGATGATCGGCTCGCGCGAATATCCCCGGGTCCGCGCGTCGAAATAGGCGCGTTCCATGTAGGCGAGCGAGGGGGCGATGATGATTCCCGAGCTATGGTGGGGCTGGGCGTGGCTCCCGGGCAGGCAGGTGAAGTCCGGCAGCTCCGCGAGCGCCACGTTCATGCGGAACGAGCCCGAAGCGCACTTCCAGCGCTCGATCCTCGAGCGGAATTCCGCGTCGAGGGCCCCGGGCTCGAGCAGCCGCAAGTAAAGCAGTTTCGGATTGACGCCCGCCGCGACCGCGCGCGCCTCGATCTCGGTTCCGACCGAAAGCGAGACGCCCGCGATGCGGCCGCCTTTCACTCGCACTGCACCCACCTCGGATCTCGTGCTGATCTCGACGCCGCGCGCAAGCGCCTCTTTCGCCAGAGCCTCGCTGATCGCGCCCATGCCCCCGAGCGCATGCCCCCAGGCGCCGCGCTTGCCGTTCACTTCGCCGAACGCGTGATGCAGCAGCACGTAGGCGGAGCCGGGCGAGTAGGGGCTGGCGAAGTGGCCGACTTGGGCGTCGAACCCGAACGCCGCCTTGATCGGATCGCTCTCGAACCAATGGTCGAGCAGCTCGCCCGCGCTGCGGGTCATCAACTCCCACAGGTCGCGCTGCGCCGGGCGGCCGAGATCGGCGAGGCTCTTCCCCAGGCGGAACGCGCGCAGCCAGTCGCGCCAGCCGCCGCCGAGGTTGGGCGGCGTCTCGAGAACGAGCCGGCGCAGCGTGCCTGCGGCCGCCTCGATCATCCGATAGTAGCCGGGGAGCCGCTCCGGGTCGCGCCCGGAGAAGCGCGCGAGCTCGGCCTGCGTATCCGCGAGGCGCGGGCCGAGCCTGAACGAGCCGCCGTCCGGCAGCGGCAGGAAATTGGCGAAGGGACGCTCGACGATCTTGAGGCCGTGCTCGGCGAGCCGCAGCTCGCGGACGATCTTGGGATTGAGGAGGCCTACGGTATAGGCGGCCGTGGAGTTGCGAAAGCCGGGAGCGAACTCCTCGGTGACGGCCGCGCCGCCAACGACGGCGCGGCGCTCGAGCACGCGGACCTTGAGCCCGGCGCCTGCGAGATAGCAGGCGCAGACCAGGCCGTTATGGCCGCCGCCGATGATGACGACGTCGTAGGACACGGCTTCGAGCTAGCGCCGCTTTTCGACCCGGTAGACGGCGAGGCTCGCGAAGAAATTGGCGAGCATCCCGACCGGATGACCGCGGTGCAGCGCGACGCGCTCGAGCACCCGGATGCCGTGATCGGCGCAAAACGCCTCGAAATCCGCGATGGTGAACAGATGGACGTTGGGGGTGTTGTACCATTGATAGGGAAGCTCCTCCGAAACCGGCATCCTTCCGCGGGCCACCTGCAGCCGCAAGTCCCAGCGCCCGAAGTTGGGAAACGAGACAACCGCTTCGCGCCCGACGCGCAGCATCTCGAGCACGATCTCCTCGGTATGGCGCACCGCCTGCAGGGTCTGCGACAAGATGACGTAGTCGAAAGAGCCGGCGTCGAAACCCGCCAGCCCGCGCTCGAGGTCGCTCTGGATGACGTTGACGCCGTTCCTCACGCAGGCGAGCACGTTGTCGGCGGCGATCTCGATGCCGTAACCGCGCGCGCGCCGGGTCTCGCTGAGATACCGGAGCAGCAGTCCGTCGCCGCAGCCGAGGTCGAGCACGGTCGATTCAGGCCGCACCCAGGACGCGATCGCCTCGAAGTCCTGCCGGCCGGAGAGAGTGAAACGGCGGAGTTCGCCCTCGGTCATAACGCGGCGTGGACGTTGTCGAAATAGGCACGCACCAGCGCGTGGTAGCGCGGGTCGTCGAGCAGGAACGCGTCGTGGCCGTGCGGAGCGTCGATCTCGGCATAGGAAACGTCGCGCCGGTTGTCGAGCAGCGCCTTGACGATTTCGCGCGACCGGGCGGGCGAGAAGCGCCAGTCCGAGGTGAACGATACCACCAGGAACCGTGCCCGCGCGGCCGCGAGCGCCTTGGACAGATCGTCGCCGTGAGCGGCGGCCGGGTCGAAGTAGTCGAGCGCCCGGGTGATCAGCAAATAGGTGTTCGCGTCGAAATACTCCGAGAACTTGTCGCCCTGGTGGCGCAGATAGGACTCGATCTCGAAGTCGACGTCGAAGTGGAAACCGATCGTGCCGGAGCTCAGCGCCCGGCCGAACTTTTCCATCATCGCATCGTCCGACAGGTAGGTGATGTGGCCGATCATGCGCGCAAGGCGCAGCCCGCGTCGCGGCACCACCCTGTGTTCGTAGTAATCACCGCCGTGGAAGTCCGGATCGGTGGTGATCGCCTGACGCGCGACTTCGTTGAACGCGATGTTCTGCGCCGAAAGCTTGGGCGCGGCCGCGACCACGATCGAGTTGCGGATGCGCCCCGGGAAGCTGAGGGCCCACTCCAGCGCCTGCATGGCGCCGAGGCTGCCGCCCATCACGGCGGCGAAGGATTCGATGCCCAGCCGGTCGGCGAGGCGCGCCTGCGCGTTCACCCAGTCCTCGACCGTGACGACCGGGAAGCAAGAGCCGTAGGGCTTGCCGGTCGTCGGGTTGGTGCTCTTCGGGCCGGTCGAGCCGAAGCAGCCGCCGACGTTGTTGACGCCGACGACGAAGAACTTCTCGGTATCGACGGGCTTCCCCGGCCCGATCATGTTGTCCCACCAGCCGATATTCTCCGGGTCGTCGGCGTAGTAACCGGCCACATGGTGCGCGGCGTTGAGCGCGTGGCAGGCGAGCACCGCGTTCGATCTCGAGGCGTTCAGCGCGCCGTAGGTCTCGTAGACGAGGTCGTACGCATCGAGCACCGCGCCGCACTTGAACCTGAGCGGCTCGGAAAAGTGCAGAGTCTGCGGCTTCACCGCGCCGACCGAGCGCGGCCCTGTGTTGTTTTTCGGCGCCATGAAATGAAAAACCCGTTCAGCCTGCCTGCTAAACGGGTCACCCTCGCTTTAGCAAAATTTGTTTTGCGCCAGGGACTACCCCTGCGGCGCCTGCAAGCTGATGATCAAATCGGCGCGAAGCAGAAGTTACCCGATTAACGCGTCACGGTCAATCGTCCGTCGTCACGCGTTCAGCCGCGCGAGCAGCCGCCGCGCCTCGTCCGGATCGTAGATACGGCAGATCCGCCTCGCCGGCGCTTCGGTCTTGTGAAGGCTGGTCTGCAGCACGCGCTGCTTGATCGCGAGCAGCTGCGTCGGATGCATCGAGAACTGGCGCAACCCGAAGCCGAGCAAAAGCCGCGTCATGGCGGTATCGCCCGCCATCTCACCGCACACGGCCACCGGAGTCTTGGCGCGATTCGCCGCACGGATCGTCTGGGCGACCAGCTGCAACACCGCCGGATGCAGCGGATCGTAGAGGTGCGCAACCGTGTCGTCGGTGCGGTCGATCGCGAGAGTGTATTGGATGAGGTCGTTGGTCCCGATCGACAGGAAATCCAGAGTGCGGATGAAGTAGTTCAGCGACAGCGCCGCGGCCGGCACCTCGATCATCCCGCCGACCTCGATGCGCCGGTCATACGAAATTTTCTGGTCGTCGAGGGTCTCCCTGGCGTGCCGCACGGCCGCGAGCGTCTGCTCGACCTCGTGGGCATGAGCGAGCATGGGAATGAGCAGGCGGACCTTGCCGTGGCGCGAGGCGCGCAGGATGGCGCGTAACTGCGTCAGGAACATCTGGGGCTCGGCGAGGCAGAAGCGGATCGCGCGCAGCCCCAGCGCCGGGTTGGGACCGACGCGGTCGGCGCCGTTGATGCTCTTGTCGGCGCCGAGGTCGAGCGTGCGGATCGTGACCGGCCGGCCGTCCATCCTGTCCGCGACTTCGCGGTAGGCTTCGAATTGCTCGTCCTCCGAGGGCAGGTCGTCGCGGTTGAGGAACATGAACTCGGTGCGGAACAGGCCGATGCCGGCCGCTCCCGCCTGCTTCACCTCGTCGACGTCCTGGGGCAGCTCGATGTTGGCCTGCAGGTCGACCGCGGTGCCGTCCAGGGTCGCTGCGCGCGCAGTGCGCAGGCGCTTGAGCTTCTGCCGCTCGATTTCGATCTCGCTCTGACGGCGCTGGTATTCCGCGAGCACCCGCTCGTCCGGATTGACGATCAGCACGCCTTCGCGGCCGTCGACGATCAGGAGCTCCCCCTCGCGGATCAAGCCGCGCGCGTGGTGCAGGCCGACGATAGCGGGGATGTTCAGGCTCCGCGCGACGATGGCCGTATGCGAGGTGACGCCGCCGAGATCGGTCACGAAGCCCGCGAACTGGTGCTGCTTGAAGAGGATCATGTCGGCAGGCGAGAGATCGTGCGCCACCACGATCACGTTTTCCTCGTGCGAGGGCCCGGCAGGGGCGTGGCCGGTGCCGAGCATCGCCTTCAACAGGCGCTCGACCACCTGCACGACGTCCTGCTTGCGCTCGCGCAGGTAAGGGTCCTCGACTTCGTCGAACCGGGACGCGAGATGATCCATCTGTTGCACCAGCGCCCATTCGGCGTTGCAGCGGCGGTTGCGTATGAGCTCGCGCGGCACCGCCGACAGGTTGGAGTCGTCGAGCAGCATCGCATGCAGGCTCAGGAAAGCCTTCAATTCCGCGGGCGTCGAGGCGGACAGGCCCGCCTGGAGGCCGGCGAGCTCGCCGCGCACTTGCGCGACGGCACCGTCGAAGCGCTGCACTTCCGCGTCGACTTCCTGCGGCGCAATCTCGTAGCGGGCGACCTCCAGCCGCGCAGTCGAGACGAGATGAGCCTGGCCGATCGCGATGCCCGCAGAGACGCCCGCCCCGTGCAGGGTGAAGCTGGCGGCGAGCGCCGAAGGAGTTTCGACCGGTTTCACGCCGTCCTCACTCTTTTTCGCCGAACCCGTCGGTGATGAGCTCGAGAATCGCCGCCAGCGCCGCATCCGCGTCTTCGCCTTCGGCTTCGATCGTGATGCGGCTGCCCTTGCCGGCTGCAAGCATCATCACGCCCATGATGCTTTTCGCGTTCACGCGGCGGCCGTTGCGCGACAGCCATACCTCGGCGGCAAAGCCGGCGGCGAGCTGGGTGAGCTTAGCCGAGGCGCGCGCATGCAGCCCGAGCTTGTTGACGATCTCAGCTTCGGTTTGCGGCATCGCCGGCGTCCGTGTTCAGGTGAACCACACCCTCGCACCCGCCGCTGACCGCCTTCTCGACCACGGCGTCAAGCGGCTCGTAGCGGTAGGTGAGCGCCCGGATGAGCATCGGGAGGCTGGCGCCCGACACCCCCTCCACTTTGCCCGGCTCGAGCAGGCGCGTGGCGATGTTCGAAGGCGTCGCACCCAGGATATCGGTGAGCACGAGCACGCCGTCACCGCCGTCGAGCTGGCGCACCAGCTCCTGGGCCTGGGGGAGAATCGCGTCGGGATCGTCGTGAACCGTTACGCCCAGCTGCTGAACCTGCAGCGGGCGCTTGCCGAGCACGTGGCTCGCGCCGTGGATGAGCGCCTCGCCTAAAGCGCCATGCGCAACGATGAGAACTCCGACCATGACCGGTATCCGGGCGATCAAAACCTTATTTTGCAGCGCCCGCCGGATTTCGGTAAGAGGGGCGCTACCGCGCCGCGCTTCATGCAGTGCAGGCGGATTCGACGGCGTCGAGAAACATCCCGGCGACGTTGAAGCCGGTCTGCTGGGTGATTTCCTGAAAACAGGTGGGGCTGGTGACGTTGATTTCGGTGAGCCAGTCGCCGATCACGTCCAGGCCCACCAGAAGCAGTCCGTGGCGCGCAAGCTCCGGCCCGAGCGCGTTCGCGATCTCCAGGTCGCGACGGGACAGCGGCCTGGCGACCCCGGTACCCCCGGCGGCGAGGTTGCCGCGCGTCTCCCCCGGCTTGGGGATGCGCGCAAGGCAATGGGGCACCGGTTTACCCGCGATCAGCAGGATGCGCTTGTCGCCGTCCCGGATCTCCGGGATGTAGCGCTGTGCCATGACCGACTTCCGGCCGTCGCGCAGGAGCGTCTCGATGATGACGTTGCGGTTGGGATCGGCCGCCGCGACACGGAACACCGACTGTCCGCCCATGCCGTCGAGGGGCTTCAGCACCACGTCGCGGTGGGCGTCGATGAATGCCTGGAGCTGTCCGGCAAGACGGGAGACCAGGGTCGGCGCGGCGAACTGCGTGTATTTCGCGACGGCGAGCTTCTCGCTGTGGTCGCGGATCGCACGGGGGTCGTTGAATACTTTTGCGCCCTCCTTTTGCGCAAGCTCCAGGAGCCAGGTGCTGGTGATGTACTCCGCGTCGAACGGCGGGTCCTTGCGCATGAGCACCGCCCCGAATTCTGCAAGCGGCGTTTCCCTGGAGGGATCTGCGCGATACCACGGGTCCTTCTCGCCGGTGAGCGTCAGGCGGCGGCTCTCGCCGAGGACGCGCCCGCCTTTCCACATCAGGCCTTCCTGCAGCATGAAAAACAGTTCGTGACCGCGCTTCGCGGCCTCGACCATCATCGCGTAGGTCGAATCCTTGTAAATCTTGAACGAGGACAGCGGATCGGCGATGAAGGTGATTCTCATCTGACGAAGCTTAACGGAAGCCGTGCCGCTCGTCAGCGCCGCATCAGCCCGAGGCCCTGTATATCGAATTGGGCAGCCAGATAGCGATCTGGGGCACATAGGTGACGAGCAGCAGGTACAGCACCATGATCACTATCCAGGGCGCGAACGCCACTGTGGTCTCGGTGAGCCCCATCTTGGCGATGCCGCTCGCGACGTAGAGGTTGAGCCCCACCGGCGGATGGATCAGTCCGACTTCCATGTTGATGGTCATGACGATGCCGAAGTGGATGGGGTCGACGCCGAGCTTCATCGCGACCGGAAAAAGGATGGGCGC
>WNGH01000469.1_pt1 | contig 47818 bp, 41 predicted proteins | sample 5400631 | NCBI WGS metagenome assembly WNGH01 (sample SAMN13153373, study PRJNA577476) | soil metagenome | isolation source: 115 cm soil or saprolite under Garry oak tree replicate 1 | place: USA:California | collected 2016-06-15 | reverse complement strand
GGCCGAATCCTCTGCAGGCCGCGGGCCGGGACGCGGGCCTGAAGCTGATGGAGATCAAGCGGCTGCGCGCCAAGGGACACAGGATCACGCTGCTCAACGAGCGGCAGTTCTGGCGGCTGGCGCGCAAACGGTAGACTCGGCCCGCCAGGCGGGCGATCTCCGGCACGAGCAACTCTTGGGTTGCACGTGGCCCGGGCTTGCGGTATAGTGCAACCATACGGTTGCGCATGAGCGCCGCCGGCCACGAGGAGGTTCCCGGATGACATCAACGACCGATCGCATTGAGAAGACGATTCTGCTGCGCGCCCCGAAGTCGCGTGTTTGGCGCGCGCTCACGGACTCCGGCGAGTTCGGCACCTGGTTCCGCGTGAAGCTGGAATCCGGCTTCGCCGTCGGCAGGACGGTGAAGGGGAAGGTCACGTACCCCGGATACGAGCACGTGACGTTCAGCGTCGAGGTCGAGCGGATGGACGCCGAGCGACTCTTCTCGTTCCGCTGGCACCCGTACGCGGTCGACCCGAAGGTCGACTACTCCGCTGAGCCCGCGACGCTCGTCGAGTTCCGGCTCGAGGAGGCGGCCGGCGGGACGATGCTCACGGTGGTCGAGTCCGGCTTCGATCGCGTTCCGGCCGGACGTCGCGACGAGGCGTTCCGGATGAACTCGCAGGGGTGGGCCATCCAGATGGAGAACATCCAGCGCCATGTCGCCGGCTGACGCCATCGGGGTCGCGCAGGTCCGGGACGCCGCGCCCTTGTTCGCTGCTCTCGGCGACGAGACGCGTCTCAAACTCTTCGTCCGGCTCTCCTCCGGCGGGCCGGAATCGATCTCGCGCCTGAGCGCGAAGTCCCCGGTGTCGCGCCAGGCGGTCACGAAACACCTGAACGTCCTTTCCAGGGCCGGTCTGATCCGGGGGAACCGGCGCGGACGCGAGCGCATCTGGCGGGTCGAGCCGAAGAGACTTGCCGACGCGCGCCTGCATCTCGATCGGATCTCGCGCCTGTGGGACGACGCCCTGGGCCGGCTGCAGCGACACGTCGAAAAGTAGACGCGCGGTCGACGGGCGAAACCTGACCGCATTTCGGCAGGTGTTCGATTTCACGCAGCCGTGTCCCCTGCCGGGCATTCCGGTGCGTCGCGCGGGAACCGAAGCCCGCTCAGCGTGTTCCATGGTGGATCGTCATCGGCCGCAGTGTTGGCACGCCGCTTGAAGTAGAGGACATCGGGCCACGGTGGCCCCGAGGAGGAGCACACCATGAGCGAGAGGTTCAAGAACAAGGTCGCGGTGGTCACGGGTGGGAACAGCGGCATCGGTCTGGCCACGGCGAGGGCGTTCGCCCGCGAGGGGGCCAAGGTGGCCATCACTGGGCGGAGCGACGTCACCCTGAAGGCGGCGCAGAGGGATCTCGGGCCCGATGTCCTGGTGCTCAAGGCCGACTTCTCGCAGGTCTCGGAGATTGCGAAAGCGATGGACCGGATCAAGGAGAGATTCGGCCGGATCGACGCCCTGTTCGTCAACGCCGGCGTCGGCAAGTTCGTCCCCTTCGAGGACGTGACCGAAGCGTTTTTCGACGAAACCATGGCGACCAACCTCAAGGGCGCATTCTTCACCGTCCAGAAGGCGCTTCCGCTTCTCCCGCGCGGCGCCGCCGTCGTCCTGAACGCATCGATCAATGCGCACATGGGCCTGCCGGGCTCCACCGTCTACGGAGCCTCCAAGGCCGCCGTCGTCAACCTGGCCAAGACCCTGTCGGCCGACCTGCTGCAACGGGGAATACGCGTGAACGTCGTCAGCCCGGGACCCGTGGCGACCCCGATCCTGGACCGCATGGGACTGCCGGAAGAGGCGACCCGGCAGCTCAAGGAGCAGATCACCGAGCGGGTCCCGCTCAAGCGGTTCGGCCAGCCGGACGAGATCGCCGCCGCGGTCCTTTACCTCTCGTCCAGCGAATCCGCGTTCGTCGTGGGGACGGAGCTGGTGGTCGACGGCGGCATGATCCAGCTCTGAGGAGGCGGACATGAGAATCAAGGAGATGAAGGCCGGCGGCAGCGCCGTCCTGTTCGGCGTCATCCCCGTGGGGACGGCGTTCGGCCACTGGGTCAGCAAGCTCATCGCGCTGCCGCAGCTGAGGCGGCTCGCAACCGGAGAAATTCCCTGGACGCCGCTGCGAAGACCGCTGGCGCAGAGCACCGTGGCGCTCGTCTCGAGCGGCGGCGTGCATCTGCGAAGCGATCGCCCGTTCAACCTCAATGGGGATCCGACCTTCCGCATCATCCCGAAGGGAGCACAACAGGCCGATCTCGCCATCTCGCACCAGGCGTACGACAAGACCGATGCCCTTCGGGACATCAATCTGGTGTTCCCGATCGAGCGCCTGCGCGAGCTCGAGGCCGAGCGGGTCATCGGGCGGCTGTCCGACGTTCATTACGGATTCGGGTTGATGGGGAGCGCCAAACGGCTCATGCCGGCAATCAAGGAGGTCGCGCGACGCATCAAGGAGTCGGGCGTCGACCTGGTTCTCCTGGTGCCCGCCTGACCGATCTGCACGCGGTCCGTCGGACTGCTTGCCAGAGAAATCGAAGCCAGGGGCGTGACGACGGTGGCCCTGGGCCTCGTCAAGGAGGTCGCGGAGGCGGCCCGCGCGCCGCGCTTCCTTTACCTGCACTGGCCCTTCGGGCACGCCCTGGGGGAGCCGGGCCATGTCGCCCAGCAGCGAACCGTGCTCCATGACATGCTCACGATGGCGACCCGCGCGCCGCGCCCGGGGCTGGTCGTCGAGCTCCCCTATCGCTGGCGACGCCATGCGTACACGGCCGTTCGTGACTGGAAGAGCCCAAGCCCGGCAGTCTCCGCCGCATTGTCCTCATTCACGGGTCATGGCGTGACGGAGGAAGCTCAACGGAAGAGCGCATGAGCTCGACGATGAGCCAGTGAGATCAGGCAGCGCGCACAGGATCAAGGCCACCATCACCGGCACGAACGCGTCGAACTGCCTGACCTCGTGGAACTGGCCGTATAGGAAGGTGGTCGTCGCCAGCAGCGGCAGGAGAATGACCGTTCGACGCAGCGCCGGCGGAGCGTGGCGATACCCCAGAATTGCGACTCCCATCCAGATGGCCGGCGCCAGATAGCGGGTCAGAAGCCCCGCCGTCGGGTGAAGGAGCTGTTGAGTATTGGTCACGATGCGAAGCTCGGGAGCCACCGCCGAGGGAGCAGCCAGAACATCAGGAGTCGAACCCCTCCCCATACAGCCAACTGCACGGCCACTCTCCCCCACGTCCCCACCCGCTTGACTCCCTGAGGAAATTGAAGAGCCAGGTAGACGGGAATCAGGAGAAGAACGATCTCATGGTTGACAGTGCCCAGGGCAAGCAGACCCAGGTAGAGGAAGAACCGCTCCTTGAAGAGACAGAGGAGGGACGCGCTGAAGAAGAAGACGACTCCGAAGTCATAGAAGTTGTAATAGCGCAGGGTTGGGATCAGGATCACAGCAAGGAGTAATTGAGCCAGGAAGGCGAGCTCCGCCCGGACAAACAGCGCGGCCCACCTTCGGATCGCTTCGAAGGCGGCGAGGATGGCAACCAACTGTGACAGGAGAAAGCACTTCACGTAGCTGAACGAGGGGAACGCGGCCTGGATCGCGTCGGCGAGGAGGACAAAAAGGACCCGATGGCCGACGGGCGGAGGAGAAGCAAAGTTCATGATCTGCTGAAGGGGCATCCATTCCCCCTCGTATCCGGATCTCCGCTCGCGCCAAACTGACCGCGCCGGGATCCTACTTGAGTTTCCGGGCGTAAGATGCGCGCATCGCAACGCTCCACAGGAGGACAGGACCATGCCCAAGCTTCCGCTGACCGGGGGCTGCCTCTGCGGCAGCGTCCGCTACGAGATCGCCCAGCCGCTCGTGTTCGCCGGTTACTGCCACTGTACCCGCTGCCAGCGGCGCACGGGGACGGCGGCGGCCGCATCGGCGCGCATCGCGCCCGGATCGCTTCGGGTTCTCTCCGGACAGGAGCTGATCAATGCCTGGCGCCCGCCGGACGGATTCGCAAAGGTCTTCTGCTCGAGCTGCGCGGCGCCCTGTGGAGCCAGAGCCAGCACGACCCCGACGTGATCAGCGTTCGCATGGGCACGTTCGACACCGATCCGGGCATCCGCCCGTCGTATCGAGCGTACGTCGCCTACGCCGCACCCTGGGAGCCGATCCCGGAGGACGGTCTGCCGCGTTTTCTGGAGGCGCGCAAAGGCTGAGAGGGTGTGTGAGCGCGAGTTCCTAGGCGCTCCGACGTTCAAAGTTGGAATGAGGCGAGCGCCAGCCCGATTGAGCCTGATCCAACCGCGCGGCCTGCAACAGGATGAGTGCGGCGAGCCGGCGCGCCTCTTCGCGGCTCAGATGGACTATACGGACGTCGTCCTCCGCCGTCCCGGCAATCTTCAGCTCGACGGAAGAGCTCGCCGGATCGGCCCCCACCTGAATCTCCATCGTGAGTTCGTCTATCAGTCTCATGCGGTGGCCCTCCTTACATGAACGGACCCGGCTCCACGCTCGACCTCCCCTTCACGAATCGTGCCAATCCTCGATTCGTGCCGAAGCCAGGGATTGGGCCGTGAATTGCGCCGAACGCGCGGCTGGATCGTGGGCAGGAGTGTCCGAAGTCGAACAGTTGCGTTTGAAAATGGGATGGTCGGGCCTACCGCCCGATGGTCAGGACCACGCGAAAACGCGCCTTGCCGCTCATCATGCGCTCGTAGGCCTCGGAGGCGCGCTCGAACGGGAAGGTCTCGTTCATCGACCGCACCCCGGTGCGCGCGCTGAAGACGAGCGTCTCCTGCGTGTCGATCGACGTCCCCGAGTACCACCCCTTGATCGAGCGCCGTCCGGAGAGAAGCAGGACAGGGGAGACTTGCAGCGAGGGGGCCGCCCCGACGATCATGAGCGTGCCGTTGATCGCCAGCCCGCCCTGCACGGCGCCGATCGCCTCGCCGCTGGTCGCCGTCGCCAGGATGACCGCGGCACCGCCGAGCTTCTGGAGCTCCGCCGCCGGATCCTGGGCCTGGCTGTCGATGTACCCCGCCGCCCCGAGCCGGCGGGCGTGCGGCTCCTTGTCCTTGCCGCGCGCGATGCCGATCGTGTGGAAGCCCATCCTGGCGGCATACTGCACCGCGAGATGGCCCAGCCCGCCGAGGCCGAGCACGGCCACGACGTCCCCCGGCCGCGCACCGCTGTTGCGCAGCGCGTTGAAGGTCGTCAGGCCGGCGCACATCAGCGGCGCCGCCTCGATGGGATCGAGACCCGCCGGCATCCGCGCCACGGCGCTGGCGGGGGCGATCAGGTACTCAGCGTAACCACCGTCGTAGGTGATGCCGGTCACCTGACCGGTCACACACGCGAAGAAGTCTCCGCGCCGGCAGTGGTCGCAGCGTCCGTCGTACCCGCCGTTCCACCCCACGCCGGCCGGCTGTCCCTCCTCCCATCCGACCACGCCGGGGCCGACCGCGTCGATCGTCCCCGCCACCTCGTGTCCCGGCACGCGGGGATACCGCATCCCCGGCCAGCCGCCCTCCTTGGTGAGCGCATCGCTGTGGCAGATGCCGCAGGCGCGCACCTTGATCCGTAGCGTTCCGGCCCCCGGCTCCGGGATCGGTCTCTCCACCATCTCGAGCGGCCCGCCGGGCCTGGACACCAGTACCGCGCGCATCGTCGCCATGGACTCCTCCGATCCAGCAGCACAATCGAAGGGAGTATACGCCTGCGCAACGGCCCTGGTCGATCGGGCCGATCAGGGGGATCCGGACGACTGAACGCTGTCATTCAGTACATCGAAGGCGTCGATCCAGATCCACGGACCGCCCGAGGCCTGGTTTTTCAGACCGGTCACCTCGACGACCAGCGTATGTGTGCCGGGAGTCAGACCCTCGGCCGAGAACAGGACCGCCTGGCACTGCCCCGGCGAGGCGTAGGTGTCCACCGTCTCCCTCGGCGCGCCATCGAGCAGAACCGAAGCGATGCCCGACCACTCGTCGCGGCAGCCGATCCAGCGAATCCCCGTGCCGTCGAACGTCAGCCTCACAGTGGCGTCAGGGTCGGGCGAGAGCGCGGCAGTGCCGCCGCTGTGTCCGGCCGAGGCGTTCGTGTACCAGTCGCCGCCGTAGGTCAAGGCGGCGTCGCTGTCCTCGATTCGGCCCGCACTTGGCGCGGGAGTTGGTGATGGCGTGGGTGTCGGGGTCGGAGTGGGCTGCGGCTCGGTGCCGATCACGTCGAACGCGTCGACCCAGACCCAGGACTCCGTCGACTGCGCGCCGTGGGTCCCGGTCACCTCCACGACGAGGGTGTGCGCGCCGTCGGCCAGCCCCTCGGCCGTGAACAGCACCGCCTGGTATCGTGCCGGCGAGGCGTACGTATCCACCGTCCCCGCCTGCAGGCCATCCAGGTAGACGCTTGCGATCCCCGACCACTCGTCGCTATTCCCGATCCAACTCACGCCAGTGCCGTTGAAATTCAGGGCCACCCGCGAGTAGCGTCCCGACGCGAAGATCGCCGAGCCACCGCTGTGCACCGTCGAGCCGTTCGTATACCAGGTCCCGCTCGAACGCACGCTCGGGTCGCTTTCCTCGACTCGTCCGTCGCCAGGGTACGGACCGGGCTGGGGCGACGGAGCGTCGTCCGCGATCCGTGTCACGAACGCGTCGTAGCTCCCTCCCATGACCGGCTGCCAGGATCTCACCGCCGGCAAGTTGGGCGAGTTGGTGGTCCCGACCACCGTCACCGATCCGGAGGAGTCCACGGCGACGCCGCTCCCGGTGTCGGAGCCGTTGCCGCCCAGATAGCTGGAGTAAACCAGGCTCGAGCCCGCGGGGTCGAGCCTGGCGATGAAACCGTCGGTCGGGTCCGGGCTCCCGCCGCTGAAATTCGGCTGAATTGCGTGGGAGGTCGGGAAGTCGGCCGAATTGGTCGACCCCGTCACCCAGGCGGAGCCCTGGCTGTCCACGGCGATTCCACGACCCCAGTCGGTGGAGGAGCCGCCGAGGTACGTCGAGTAGACGAGATCGGAGCCGGTCGGGTCGAGCTTGGTGACGAACGCCTCGCGTGGGTTCGAGCTGCCGGGGTTGACGGTCCCGGCGTAGAGCGTGGAGGGGTCGCGAGGGTCGATCGCCAGCGATGCGATGATTTGGCCCGGGAGCCCGTGGTTCACGGCGGACCAGTGCGCAGCGCCGTCCATCGTCTTGAAGACTCCGCTCATGGAAGTGGCGGCATACAAAACCCCCGCATGGAACGGGTCGATCGCCAGGGCCCGGACATCCTGGTAGCCGAGTCCGTTGTTCACGGCCACCCAGCCGCCTCCGCCGGTGATCGACTTGTAGACACCGGAGGGCGTACTGCCCCCGGTCCCCGCATAAATCGTCGAGGTGTTCATCGGATCGACGGCCAGCGCGACCACGTCCAGCGGCGGCCCGCTGATCGGGGGGCCGGCGGTGGAACCCCAGGTCGCTCCCCCGTCGCTCGTCTTGTAGACGCCTCCACCGGAGGGCGAGTTGCGCGTTGTTCCGGCATAGGCGATCAGCGGGTTCAGAGGATCGGCCGCGATGGAGAAGGGCGAACGATCGACCACGGGCGCATTGATCCAGCTGGCCCCGCCGTCCTGGCTCGTGGCGATCGCCGCGGGAATGCCGGCATACAGATTCACCGGGGGCGTGGGATTGAGGGACGTCGCCACGACCCAGACGAACGCGTTCGGCTTGGACGGGTCAGGCGCCGTCCAGGTCGCGCCGCCATCGGTGCTCTTGAACAGACCGCTGCCCCGTGACGCGGCATACAGGATCTGCGAATTCTGGGGATCGATCGCGAGGGAGGTGACCGGGACGGAAGGCAGGCCCGAGCCGGTCGCCATCCAGCTCCCACCGCCGTCCGTGCTCTTGAACAGCACCGTGGCGTATTGCCTCTGGGTGACGGCGTAGATCGTGGACGGGCTGGCGCGGTCGACCGCCAGCGCGATCACGCCCGTGCTGTCGGGTCCGTTGCTGCTCCAGCTCATCCCTCCGTCCGTGCTCTTGTACACTCCCGCTGAATCCCGGCTGTGAGCCTGCATCGGGTTGGAGGTCGGGAAATCTATCGAGGTCGTCCAGCCCGTCACGTAACAGCTGCCGTCCCCGTCCTGCGCGATCCCTTCGCCGGTCTCGAAGGAAGTGCCACCGAACCAGGTCGAATAGAGAAATACGGAGCCGTCCGGTTCCAGCTTGGCCACGAAGGCATCGCCTCCCGGGTGGTTCTGTTCGAGCGGATTCACGGTCGGGAAGTCCATCGATGATGTGAACCCCGTCACGCAGGCGTGGCCGGCGGCGTCGACCGCGATGCCGTGGCTCTCGTCCGTGCTTGTGCCGCCGAGGTAGGTCGAATAAAGAAGCGTGCCGCCGGACGGGTCGACCTTCGTGACGAACCCGTCCTCGTCGTACTGGGTGCCGCCCCTTGCCGGCTGCAGGGACTGCGCCGTCGGGAAGTCGGCGGAGTAGGTCAGCCCGGTCAGGTAGGCATTTCCGGCGGCGTCCACCGCGATGCCCCGGGCCTGGTCCCGGCTGCTGCCACCCAGATAGGAGGAATACTGCAGGGACGATCCGGTCGGGTCCAACTTGGCCACGAAGGCTTCGGTGCCTCCGCGCGGCACCGGCTGGAACGGATGCACCGTCGGGAAATTGGTCGACCAGGTCTCCCCCGTCACGTAGGCGGCACCGAAGGAGTCGACGGCGACGCCGTAGCCCTCCTCCGAGCTGCCGCCTCCCAGGAAGGTGGTGTAGACAAGCCGCGTGCCCGAGACATCAAGTTTGGCCACGTAGACGTCCGGGCTGTCCCTGAAGGCGGGCTGCGTGGGGCCTCCCGCCGGGAAGGTCGCCGAACTCGTCTGCCCCGTCACGTAGGCGTTCCCCGCGGCGTCGACTGCGACCGCGTTGCCGGTCTCATAGCCGCTTCCTCCCAGGTACGTGGAGTAGACGAGGACCGGATCGATCACGAGGGAACACGAGGGATCGTAGAGGCGCCGGTCGACGGCCAGGCCCACGACGGCGGGCCCGTGCAGGACGTACTTCCCCGGAATCACGCTCCGGCGGCCGTCGATCTCCTGGTAGACGACGGGTGCGCGCTGCACGATCTCGCCCTGGCCGACGGGAAGTATCAAATCTCCGCGCGGGTCGAGCCTCACCTTCCCGGTCCCCTCGAACCCGATCCGCACTGTTGCGGGGTCCGCACCGGGGGCCACGACCAGGTCGTACTCGAGCAGGCCCTGGCTCCCGTGGAACTGCAGGTCGATCCCCGGATAGGGGTTCGCGTATTTCACACGCGCGTACTGCGCGATGCCGGTCCGCCACCGGCGCGGGTCGTTCCCCACGAAGTAGTTGCTGCGCCCGGACAGCGTGTCGAAACCGACCAAGGCCGGTCTCGGGTCGCCCCCGAGAAGCCGCATCCGCACGATGCGGTCACTGCGCTCCTCCCGCTCGCGCGGTCCACGGGTCGGCGGCGCATGCCGGTCGCCCCGCGCAGGTTCCTGGAGGACGAGGATCGACTCATCCTCGGCGAGGAAGAGAGAAAAACCGCGACCACGCGCCAGGAAGCGGACACGCGGATCGGTCTGGCCCTGGTTGGCTTCAAACGCCAGAGGCAGCCTGTCGAGCGCCCGCACAGTGGGCGGCAGAGAAGCGGGTCCGCCGGCAGGAGGCCTGGCGACAGAAGCCACACGAACTCCCGCCACCACAATGAGTGCGACCAGGATGGCCGGAAAGATCACACACCGGACTCTTCTGCTCATCGCCCGGCTCCTTATCTTTTCGCCGCCATGGAGCGGCACGCGACCTTCGCGCGGGAACGTACGGGAGGTATCGGGCCGGAACAATCGGGCGGAACCCGCAATCGCTCCACGGGAACGACCCGTCTCCGACCCGGGGAGTCTCCGACCAGGGGTACTGTACGAGGCGTTGTCGGAGGGACGGGGCCGGCGTATATTCCCCCCAGCGTTCCCGAGGCTTCGCCGTCGACCGCATGGAGAGTCTCTATGACCATCCCATCAGCCCGCAGTTGGATTCTGATCATCAGCCTCGCGACCCTCCTCCCGCTGTCGCCAGAACGGGTCCTGGCAGGGCCGCAGTTCCCCAATCCCCAGTTCCTGGCCGACCCATCCGATGGGGGGCTTCGGGTGGCGGATTTCGACCTGGACGGAGTGCCGGATCTCGCCGTGGCCACGCCGGACACCGATGACGTCTCCGTGTTCATGGGTCGCGGCGATCTTTCATTTGGACCGCAGATCAGACTACCGCTCAGCTATTTCCTGGCGACTTTGACGTCCGTGGCTGTCGGAGACTTCAACGGCGATGGCTACCCGGACGTGGCCGGCCTGAATCACTCTTCCAACTATCTCGACGACGTGGCGGTGGCGTTCAACGATCAACATGGAGGGTTCCGCTTTGCCGGACGCTCCGAGGCGGGCCCGGGCCCCGGTCTCCTGGAGGCGGGAGATTTCAATGGCGACGGCAGGGACGACCTAGTGGTCGCCAACGGCGCCTTCACCGAGCGCAACCTGACGATCCTGCTGAGCAACGGCGACGGGACGTTCGCCGGCCGGAGCCAGCCCGTCGGCGTGCGTCCGATCCTGCCCATCGTGGCCGACTTCAATCGCGATGGCCATGCCGACTTGGCTGTCTCCTACGCCTCGTTCTTCGATCTAGGCGGACACCTGGCGATCCTCCTCGGCATCGGTGACGGGACCTTCGCGCTTGGTCCGACATACGACACGCCGGGAAGGCTTCCCCTGCTGGCCGATCTGAACCACGACGGCCTGGAGGACATTCTCATCGTGGATGGCGGCGGGGAGAGTCTGCTGAGCCGTGGAGACGGCACCTTCGTGGAGGCAGGCGAGCGTGCCGGCGCCGGTGGCGCCGGTCGTCGTGGCGGACTTCGACCGGGACGGCCGGAACGACGTGGCTCTAGGCGTCGTCAACACGGTCTACCGCGGGCGCGGCGATGGCACGTTCGAATCCCCTCCTCATTCTCCGACGGGATTCGTCTATCCCGAGATGGTCGCAGGGGACTTCAATCGCGATGGCCAGCCGGACGTGGCCTTCGGGAGTTCTTCTGCCGACGCTATCCTGGGAATCTCGGGCACCGACGTGACGGTGTTACTGGGGAGGGACGACGGAACGTTCGGTCCGCCTGCCCGCTATCGGGCCGGGGAGGTGCCGATTCGCCTCGCGCTGGGAGACCTCAATCGCGACGGGATCGACGATCTGGTCACGGCAAACGCCAAGCCGCTCACGGGACCCGTCTTCGGCGTCTATCACTGGGAGGTTTCGATCCTGCCGGGCCGCGAGGACGGATCGTTCGGCGAGGCGGCGCGTTTCCCGATCTCCATGCCCCCCAACGATCTCGTCCTCGGAGATCTCAACCGCGATGGATGGGACGACGTGGTGGTGTCCTCCGGGAACGGGGGCGTCTTCGTCCTGCTCAATCGGGGGGACGGATCGCTCCTTCCCGAGACCATGTTCCAGGCGGGCATCAACCCCTGGGCCGTCGCAATCGGAGATTTCAATCGCGATGAATCGTTGGACCTGGCCGTCGCGAACTTCGGTTCCAACGACGTGACGATCCTCCTGGGCAACGGCGACGGCACGTTTCGCGGCGGCGTCCAGTACGCGGCCGGTATCTCCCCGGCAGCCGTCGTGGTGGGAGATTTCGACGGCGACGGCGCCCGGGATCTTGCGGTGGCACACTTCTCACAAGGCGCCTCGGTCCTCTTCGGCAACGGGGACGGTACGTTCGGACCACAGGTCCTTCTGGGAAGCGGCCAGAACCCCTCCGGGATCGTCGCAGGAGATTTCAACGCCGACGGCAGGGATGACGTGGCGGTCGCCTACCGCACTCTGTTTTCCGTCTCGCTATTTTCCGGCAGCCCGAATCGGCAGTTTCTCGCCGAGGCGCATCATGCCGTGTGGCCGTCGCCGGCTGCCCTCGATGCGGCCGACGTCGACCACGACGGGCTACAGGACCTGCTGGTCGCTACCAGCGATCACAGCGAAGGGTCCGAGGTCCTGGTCACGTCGGTCGTGACGCTTATCAATGCCGGGTGCCCGGGGGACACGGATACAGATGGCGTCTGCGACGATGTCGACAACTGCCCCTTCCTGGCCAACGGCGACCAGGCGGACCTGGATCACGACTCGGTAGGCGACGCATGCGACAACTGCCCTCTCGCTCCTAACTCCGATCAGAACCCGTGCGCTTGCGACGACACCTGCGATGCCGCGCTGGACATCACGATCAGCCCCAAGACCCTAGACGGACAAGGATCCGGAACGATCTCTTGGCGCACGTCGCACGAGGGCAATCTCGAGGGGTTTTACATCGTGACGATCAACGCCCGAGGAGAAATGAGTTTCCAAAGCAACCTCATCCCGTGCGCCGAGTGCATCACGCTCCTGGGCCACGAATACACGACCTTCATTCCAAAGCACAGGGGCGGACGCAACCTGTACGTGATGACCATCGCCGCGGATGGGTCACCTCCTCGTCTCTATGGTCCGGCTGTCCTGGAAAGACCCCGATAGGCCACGCTGGCTCCTCGAACCTCGGCCGACTCTGGGCGCCTCCGACTAGAGGACGCCGCGTCTCACCTGCGACGGGCGGGAACCCTGCGAGCTACCCTGCGAGACGACGGGGATCACGCCGGACGGCTGGCCGATGAACCGGACCGGGCTGCGCCAAGAGATCGCCACGAACGGCCGCGCTGGCGACATGATCCTTCCAAATGGCCTCGGAATCTCTGCCTTAGTCTTGCGGAGCCGAGAGCGGTGGGCGGCGCTGCTACTTGGAGTCCTGGGGGCTGCGATTCTGCACGAACTGCCACCCGAAGCGGCCCTTGATGCACAGGTGACCGCTCGTGACGTCGTGGTCGAGCGGCGAGGTGACCTTGACGATCTTGTTGTTCTGAACGCGGAGCTGCAGCGTGCAGCCGACGCCGCAGTAGGGGCAGATGGTGTCGGTCTGGGTCTGCTTCGACTCGTCCCAGGTGCCGGCGCGGCGCATGTCGTATTCGCTCTTGAACATCAGAGCGCCGGTGGGGCAGACGCCGATGCAGTTGCCGCAATAGACGCAGGCGGAGTCGGTGAGCGGGCGGCCGGACTCGGTCGAGATGCGGGCGTCGAATCCGCGGCCGGCGACGGCGATGGCGAAGGTGTTCTGGGCGTCCTTGCCGCAGGCCTCGACGCACTTGTAGCAGAGGATGCACTTCGAGTAGTCGCGGATGTACAGGTCGTTGTCGATCTTCGGCGGCTGGGCGACGGTGGCGGCCTTGGGGCCGAAGCGCTCGGGACGGGCGGCGTAGCGCTTCATGTGCTCCCTGATCTCCTGCGAGACGAGCGACAGGTCGACGGAGGACGCCAGGAGCTCGAGCACGAGTCTGCGGCTCAGGCGGACGCGCTCGCTGTCGGTTCGCACCACCATCTTCGGCTCGACCGGGCGCGAGCAGGCGGGGACCAGGACGCGCGAGCCCTCCACTTCGACGACGCAGACGCGGCAGACGTTGACCGGGGTCAGGGTCTCGAGGTAGCAGAGGGTCGGCGTGTCGATCTTCAGGCCGCGGCAGGCCTGCAGGATCGTCGTCCCTTCCGGTACGCGCACGGGCGTCTCGTCGATCGTCAGCTCCACGTCGCGCCGCGGCGCGCGGCCTGGGCGGTCGCTCATGCGCTCCCCTTTCCGTCGAACAGGTGCAGCTTGCGAAGCGCCGACTGCACGGCTCCGGCGGCCGTCTGGCCGAGCCCGCAGATCGAGGCGTCGCGCATCGCCTGGGCGACCTCGTCGATGAGGAGGGCTTCCTGGGCGGCCGAGCCGAGCGGGCGCTTCGCGGCCAGCCGGTGCAGCGCCTCCTCCTGGCGGACGGTGCCGACACGACACGGAACGCACTGGCCGCACGACTCGTCGCGGAAGAAAGAGGCGATGCGCAGGACGGTGTCTTCGAGATCGACGGTGTCGTCGAACAGCATGACGACGCCCGAGCCGAGCGTGGCGCCGATGACGCGCGTCCCCTCGAAGGTGAGCGGGACCTCGATCTCGGCGGGCGTGACGAAGACGCCGGCCGCGCCGCCGAGGAGGATCGCCTGCAGGGGACGGCCGCCGCGCACGCCGCCGGCGAGATCGATGAGCTGCTTCAGCGTCACCCCGAACGGGACCTCGTAGAGACCGGGGCGGACCGCGCAGCCCGAGACGCAGAAAAGCTTCGGGCCGGTCGACTGGCCAGAGCCGATGGCGGCGAACGCCGGGCCGCCTTCCAGGACAATGTCGATCACATTGACGAGCGTCTCGACGTTGTTGATCGCGGTCGGCTTGCCGAAGAGGCCGACCTGCACGGGGAACGGCGGCTTGTTGCGCGGCTCGCCGCGGTGCCCCTCGATCGAGTTGAACAGGGCCGTCTCCTCGCCGCAGATGTAGGCGCCGGCGCCGCGGCGGATCTCGACGTCGAAGCGGAGCCCCTCGCCGAGGATGTCGTCGCCGAGGAAGCCGCGCGTGCGGGCCTGCTCGATGGCCCCCTGGAGGCGCTCGATCGCCAGCGGGTACTCGCCGCGCACATAGATGAAGCCGCGCTCGCTGGCCGTGGCGTGGCCGGCGATGGTCATCGACTCGAGGACAGCAAACGGGTCCTCCTCCATCAGGACGCGGTCCTTGAACGTGCCCGGCTCGGACTCATCGGCGTTGCAGACGAGATAGTGCGGGCGCACCGGCTGGCGCGCCACCGCTTCCCATTTGCGCCCGGTCGGGAAGGCGGCGCCGCCGCGGCCGACGAGCTTCGAGTCGAGGACTTCGCGCAGCACCCCCTCGGGGCCGATGGCGAGGGCGCGGCGCAGCGCCGCGTAGCCGCCGTGGGCGCGGTAGTCGTCGAGGCTTTCGGGGTCGGCGACGCCGACGCGCCTGAGGAGGCGGAGGCCGGGGGCGCGCGGCGCGAGTGTCTGCGGGGCGGAGGGGACGCCGGAATGAGCGGAGGCGCGGGGCGTGTCGATCCCCGCCATCACGTCCGCCGCCGTCGCCGGCGCGAGGCTCCAATCCCCTCGCCCCTCCCCCGCCGACTGGAACATCACGGCCGGGGCGCGTTCGCACTGGCCGAGGCACGGGCTCTTCAGCCATGTGGCCGACGCCCCCTTCTTCGCTTCGCCCGGCGGGCCGAGACGCTTCTCCATCTCGCGGCAGAGGTCGAGCGCGCCGCTCACACGGCAGGCGATGTCGTCGCAGACGTGCACCACCGTCTTCGGCCGCGGCTCGAGGGAGAACATCGCGTAGAACGCGGCGACGCCGTACGCCTCGGCGGGAGGAACCGACAGCCGCTGGCAGACGTAATTGAGGGAGCCCTCGCTGATCCAGCCGACGCGCCCCTGGATGGCGTGCAGCGCCGGCAGCAGGAGGTCGCGCCGCCGCGCGGCATCCATGCCGCCGCGGGCGACCTGGGCCTCGCGGCCGGAGCGACGTGCCCCGCCGTCCCAGCCGGACTCAGGAGGGCCGAGGGCCGCGTCTACGGCGGCCCGCTCTTCCGCCGTGGGGGTCGCTCCGGGGATGAGGTGCAGGTCCACTCAGGAGCTCCGGGCGCCGGCCCGCGCCCCGGCCGTGGCGCGACCTCCGGCCGCGGCCGCGGCGCGCCCGCGCGTCGCGCCCTTGGAGAGCAGCCGCTCGATGCGGATGGCAGTCGCCTTGAATTCCGCCGTGCCGGACTTGGGGTCGGTCGCGTCGATGGTCAGCAGGTTCGTCGCAACGTCGTCCTGGAAGTGCAGCGTCATGAAGGCGAGGCCCGGGCGCAGGCCGGTATCGCCACGCACCGGCGCCTCGACCGAGCCGCGCCGCGACACGACGCGCACGCGCTCTCCTTCCTCCAGGCCGTAGCGCTCGAGGTCCTCCGGCGCGAGGTCGAGCGATTCGCCGCGGCGCAGCGGGGACGCGTACCCGGCGGTCTGCACGCCGGTGTTGAACGAGTCGAGCCTGCGGCCGGTCGTCAGGCGGATCGGGTACTCCTCGGTCAGTCGATCCACCGGCGGATCGTGCTCCACGACGCTGAACGGCGCGAGCCTCCCCTCGACCGGCTCCTTCCAGAGGCGATCGTGGAGGAACGGGCTCCCGGGGTGCGACTCGTCCGGGCAGGGCCAGTGCAGGCCTCCTGCCGATTCGAGACGCGCGTAGGACATTCCCTTGTGCCACGACGACAGAGAGCGCAATTCGTCCCAGACTTCTTCGGCGGTCGGCCGCCCCCAGTCGCGCCCGAGATGCCGCGCCAGGTCGCACAGGATCATCAGATCGTCTCTGGCCTGGCCCGGCGGTTCGAGCGCCTTGCGCACGCGCTGGACGCGACGTTCGCTGCTCGTCACGGTTCCTTCGGCCTCGCACCACGAGGCCGACGCCGGCAGCACCACGTGGGCCATCTGGGCCGTGCGCGTCATGAAGATGTCCTGCACGACCAGGTGGTCGAGCCCTTCCATCAGCCGCATCGCCCGCGTCATGTCGGCCTCCGACTGCGCGGGGTTCTCGCCGAGGACGTACACCGTCCGCAGCGTGCCGTGCTCCATGGCTTCGAACATCTGCGACAGGTGCATGCCGTTCTTCGGCGGGATCCTGGCGCCATAGACCTTCTCGAACTTCGCGCGCAGCACCGCATCCTCGACGTCCTGCCCGCCCGGGAGCTTGTTCGGGATCGCCCCCATGTCGCCGCCCCCCTGCACGTTGTTCTGCCCGCGCAGCGGGTTCAGGCCGGAGCCGTAGCGCCCCACGTGGCCGGTCAGAAGCGCCAGGTTGATCAGCGCGAGAACATTGTCCACCGCGTTGTGGTGCTCGGTGATCCCGAGCGTCCAGCAGAGCTGCGCCCGATCGGCGCGCGCGTAGGCGTGCGCCAGGTCGCGGATCGCCGCCGCCGGGACGCCGGTCTCCTTCTCCGCGTAATCCAGCGTGTACGTCTCGACACCCGCGCGGTACGCCTCGAACCCCTCGGTGGCGCGCTCGACGAACGCCCGGTTCACGAGGTCCGCCGAGATGATCTCGCGTCCCATCGCGTTCGCCAGGGCGACGTCCGAGCCGACGTCGAGACCAAGCCACACGTCGGCCCATTGCGCCGAGCCGGTCCGGCGCGGATCGATGGCGTACAGCCGCGCGCCGTTCCGCACTCCCTTCAGGACGTGATGGAAGAAGATCGGGTGCGTCTCGCGCGCGTTCGAGCCCCACAGGAGGATCAGGTCGGTCTCCTCGATCTCCCTGTAGGACGAGGTCCCGCCCCCGGCGCCGAAGACCGTCGTCAGACCGACGACGGAGGGCGCGTGTCAGGTCCGGTTGCAGGAATCGATGTTGTTCGATCCGATGACCGACCGCGTGAACTTCTGCGCCAGGTAGTTGACCTCGTTGGTCGCCTTCGAGCAGGAGAACATGCCGAAGGACTGAGGCCCGTGGCTCCCGGTCGCCACGCGGAATCCCCGGGCGGCGGCTTCGAGCGCCTCCTCCCAGGTCGCGGGCGCGAGGATCCCGTTCTTGCGCAGAAGCGGCTCGGTCAGCCGGGTGTAGCCGCCCTTCATCGTGACTCCCATCGCGATTCGTGAAACGCGAACGTCGCTGAAGGTCCGAGCTTACCGCCGTTCATCGCATGTGTCCAGGAGTGGCCGGCCCGCCGCGAGGCGCGGTACATTGAGCGGCATGGAATCGCCTCTCGAGACCGGACGGAGCGCGCCGGCGAGGACCCTGGCCGCGGAGCTGGCCACCGCTCCCCTGTCTTACCTCGAGGGGGCGCTCGAGAACCCGGCGCTCGTCCCGGAGCTCCTGCTGGTCGCGCTGAAGAATCGCGCCGTCACGGCTCCGTTCATCCAGCGCGTCGCGCGCAATCCATCCTGGCTGAAGGTCTACGAGGTCAAATCGGCCCTTGTCCTGCACCCGAAGACACCGCGCGCCATCGCCATGAATCTGGTGCAATACCTGTGGTGGCGTGACCTGGTCAGGGTCGCCGATCACGCGCCTCTGTCGCCGCCGCTGCGTCGCGTGGCGGAGCGGTTTCTGACCATCCGGCTGCAGGAGATGGCGCTGGGAGAGAAGATCGCCCTGGCCCGCATCGCCAGCCGCGGCGTGATCGCCTTCCTGCGCAGGCAGGATCATCCGATGGTGATACGGGCCCTGCTGCAGAATCCTCGTCTTCTGGAGGAGGACGCCCTGACGATCGCCAGCGCCACGGTCACGCCGGGCGCCGTCCTGCAGGCGCTGGCGGATGACGGAAGGTTTTCGGCGCGGCCGGCCGTCCGGAAAGCGCTCGTTCAGAACCCCGAGACCCCTCCGTCGACCGCATTGAGAATCGTCCAGAGTCTGAGCACCCGCGTCCTCAAGGAGTTGACCCATGCTCCCCACGTGCCGCAGCTGGTCAAAGTGGCCGCCGTGCGGCTCATCGAGGCGAGAGAGGGCCCGGAATAGATCGGGCGGGCGCTCCCCCCTCGATTTGATTAACTGATTGACGCATATTGACTTAGGGTGGTTTGACAAACCGTAACCCCATCCTTATTATTAGGCCACGGTCGAAAGTCATTCTGGCCCAACGAGTTGTAGTGCTGCGGGCGCGGTGTCGATGGCGAGCTTCGGCGAATCCCTCAAGCGTGAGCGCGAGCTGCGCGAAATTTCCCTGCGACAGATCTCCGAGGCCACAAAGATCAATCTCCGCTACCTCGAGGCCCTGGAGGAGAACCGCTTCGACGCCCTTCCCGGAGGGCTGTTCAACAAGGGATTCATCCGCGCCTACGCCACGTACATCGGCATCGACGGCGAGGCGATGGTCAACTCGTACCTGCAGGAAATCAACGTCCACCGTCCCGGCGGCGAGGCGTCGTCCCGCGGTCCTTCGAACCTGCACCGGCCGCAGGAGGTGCCGCATCGTCGCGCGCCGGCGGGGGACAGGACGGAACGCCCCTCGGGCTCCGCGATGTCGACGGCTCAGCGCCGGGCGCAGGAGACCCGCGCTTCGGCGATTCCAGAGCCGAGCCGCCCCGCGCACGCGCCGTCCCAGGGGGAGACGAGGGCCACGCTCGCGGCCCTGGAGCGCGTGCTGGATCGGACGCCCCGTCCCGCGGTCAGCGGCATCGACGTCGCCGACACGCAGGCGACGGCCTCGTCCCGCGTGCTCGTGTGGGTGCTGTCCCTGGTCGCCGCGGCCGGCGTGCTGTTCCTGATCGTCAGCCTGGTGCGTGGAACGATGCCCGGGGCGCGGCGCGTGCCGGAGCAACCGGGGACGAGCGAAGAGAAGGCCCCCGGAACGCCCGCCGGCGAGGCGGTCCAACCGCCCGCGGAGACCGACAGCGCGCGCGGCGAGCCGGACGGCTCGACCGTGGTTCCTGAAATAGCCGCGCAATCGCCTCTCATCCTGGGCACGGCCGGCACGCCGCCAGCGAAGAGTGCCGCGCCGGGCAAACCGGCCGCGACACCGTCCCGGACGCCGCCGCCGAAGCAGGCTCAGCTTCCTCCTCCCGAGCCTTCGCCCGGCGGCGCACGCCCCTCGAACGACAGGCCCTCGGACGACCGGCCCGCGGAGCAGGCGCGCCAGGACGACGCTCGTTCCGCACGCGGACCGATGAAGACCGTGATCGAAGCCCGCAGCAAGACGTACGTGGTCCTCGCATGCGACGGGCGCGAGGTGGTCAACCGGTTCCTGGAAGCCGGCGAGACGGAGCGGACCAAGTGCGACACGGTGATCCGTGTCAGCGCCTCGGACGCCGGCGCCGTGGTCCTGTCGGTGAACGGCGAAACCTGTCTGCCGCTCGGCGATCCGGGGACGCGCGCCTACGGTTACACCATCCGCGTCGACGATTACGCCCGCATCTGCCCGGCGCCGGGCGGAGGATCCGATGGCCGCCCCTGAGCCGCAGGCCGCCCCGAAGACCCCCCGCCATCCGCTGGTCGAGAAGATACTCGCCGGCTCCGCCGCCGACTCGATCCGTCTGACGGCGGCGCGCGGCGCGTTGCCCCTCCCCTTGCAGGATCTCGTGTACGCGCAGATCTGCCTGCTGCAGGACGAGCAGCCGGCGGTTGTGCAGGCGGCGTCGGAGAGCCTCGGCAAGATGACCGGCGAGACGCTCGCCCCGCTCCTGCGCGACCCCGTCTGCGATCCGATCGTCCTCGATTACTTCGCCCGCTCCGGCCGGCTCGCGGGGGACGCGCTGGAGGCGGCGATCGCCCACCCGGCCGTCCTGGACGCCACCCTCGAGGCCGTCGCGGCGAGCGCTCCCGGGGAGACGCTGAACCTCATCGTCACCAACGAGGTCCGGCTCATCAGGAACCCGCGACTGCTCGAGGTGCTGCGCTCGAACGCTCAGCTGTCGCCGGACAACCGTCGCCGGCTGGCGGAGCTGGAGCGCGACTTCATCGGCAAGGAGGAGATCAGGATCCGTCCGGCCGCCACGCCGGCGCCGGCCGGCGAAGCGCCCCTCGAAGCCGCCCCGCCCGAAGGAGAGGCGCCCCCGCCCGAGGGCGAGGCCGCGCCTCCGGTCATGACCGAGGAGGAGGAGAAGAACTTCGAGGAGGACCTGAGACGGACCCCGGCGTTCCAGAAGATCATGAAATTGAACGTGGCAGAGCGTCTGCAGCTCGCCATGAAAGGGGAAGCCGAGGAGCGGGCCATCCTGATCCGCGACACCGCCAGGATTGTCGCGGGGGCGGTCCTGAAGAGCCCGAAGTTGTCGAACAACGAGATCACCGTCTTCGCCTCCATGCGCAGCGTGACCGAGGATATCCTGCGCACCATCGCCTCGAAGAAGGAGTGGACCAAGAGCTACACCACGGTGCATGCCCTGGTGCGCAACCCCAAGACCCCTCCCGGCCTCACCGTGCAGTTTCTTCCGAGGCTGGGCACGCGGGACCTGAGGATCGTCGCGGGCGACAAGAACATTCCCGAGCTGGTCCGCCGCAACGCGCGCAACCTGTTCCTGGCCAGGACCCAGCCCTCGAAGAGGATGAAGAAGGCCCACTGATGCGGCTGCTCAGGTCGATCAGAAACCTGCTCGGCAACTACCAGCTCAAGTCGGGGCTGTACCACTACTACCGCGGCGAGGCGAAGCAGGCGATCGAGTTTCTCACGCGCGTGATCCAGGCCCCCGAGACGCCGGAATCGGACCGTCGTATGGCGATCTACTACCTGACGCAGACCCACATCGCCGCCGCGGAGAAGTTCGAGGAGGCGAAGAACGTCGAGGCGGCGGTGGAAGGATATCGCGAGGCCCTGGCGCTGACCCCCGACTACCCCGACATCCACTTCCGCATGGGGGGTCTGTACGCCCGCTTCGACCTGAGCCTGGAGGCGATCGAGTGCTACCGGCGCGCCGTCTCGCTGCACCCCGGCTACCTCGAGGCGCGGGTGCAGCTCGCCTTCCTCCTGCTCGAGACCGGCCAGAAGGAAGAGGCGCACAAGGAATTCGCGGCCGCGCGCGACCTGGCCGTGCGCGCCATCGACGAGCCGTTCCAGAGGGCTCAGGACGCCCTGGCCCGGGGCGACGGCCGCGAAGCCGAGGAGTGCATGCGCGAGGCCTTCCTGCGCCGCCCGGAGAGCTTCGCGTTCCACTACGGGCGTGCCCTGCGTTTCCTGACCGAGGGACAGCACGAGAGGGCGGCCGAGGATTTCCGCCTGGCCAGCCAGTTGAATCCGAATTTCGCCGATGTCCACAACTACATCGGCGTCGCCCTGGGGGAGCTCGACCGATGGGACGAGTCGGTCGCGGCGTTTCGCAGGGCGCTGGAGGCGAATCCGGAGTATCCTTTCGCCCGGCTCAACCTGGCCTTCGCCCTGGCGGAGGGCGGCCACGACAAGGAGGCCGTCGAGGAGCTGCGCGCGATCCTGGCGCGCGAGCCGAACAACGAGCCGGCGCTCGTCAAGCTGCAGGAGCTGTCGGCCCCGAAAAAAGAGAGGACCCGTGTCCAGGGGTAAGGCCCCGGGTCATGGCGGATCCAGCCACGTGAAGATCGAAAGCGCCGGGCTCAGCGACGTCGGCCGCAAGCGGAAGTCGAACGAGGACTCGTTCGCCATCTCCGAGGACGGCGCCCTGTTCGTCGTGGCCGACGGGATGGGGGGGCACGCCGCGGGCGAGGTGGCGTCGCGCCTGGCGGTCGAGTCGATCGAGAGGCACATCTCCGGCTCCGACCCCCGCAAGGAGCCGACCATTCCCGCCTCGTTCCGTTCACCGAGCGAAGACGAGGCCGGCCTGGCCGCCCCGGCACGGCGCGTGCTGAACGCCATCCGTCTCGCCAACCAGGAGATCGTGCGCTCGGTCCGCCACGACAGCAGCAAGCGCGGCATGGGGACGACGGTGGTGATCGCCCACATCCACGGATCGCGCGCCTACATCGGCTCGGTCGGCGACAGCCGGGCGTACCTGGTCCGCGACGGCGCCTTGAGCCAGCTCACGTCGGATCACACCCTGGTGAACGAGCAGGTTCGCGCCGGCGCCTTGAGCACCCAGGAGGCGCGCCGGCACCCGGCGCGCAACATCCTGACCCGCGCGGTCGGCAGCCAGGAGGACGTCGAGCCGGATCTCGTCGAGCAGGATCTCCGGCCCGGCGACCTTCTTCTTCTGTGCTCCGACGGCCTGACGACCATGGTCGAGGACGCCGATATCTTAAAGACCGTCCTCACCCACCAGGAGGACCCGGCCTCCGGATGCAGGGCGCTCGTCGATCTCGCCAACGAGCACGGCGGCGACGACAACGTCACGGTCATCCTGGCGCGCGCCGGCCGGTAGACCCGGATTGAAGATTCTCCACACCAACTTCCATCGCGGCTGGGGCGGCCAGCCGTCGCGCATCCTGATGCTGTCCCAGGTCCTGAAAGAGCGCGGCCACCTTGTGACGCTGGCCGTGCCGCGCGGCTCCGTGCTGGCGACGCGCGCGCGCGAGGCGGGGATCGAGGTCTTCGACCGGCTCGAGTTCCGCAAGCCGAAGTTCCTCTTCAAGGCGCTGCGCGACGTGGCGGTCCTCTCGAGGCACCTGCGCGACGGGCGCTACGACCTCATCGACGCGCACGGCTCGCAGGATGTCTGGACCACTGTCCTGGCCCGGAGGATCGCCGGTGCGACGGCCCCCCTGGTGTTCACGCGCCACAACACCAAGCGCGTCCGGGACCACCTGTTCAACCGCCGGCTGTACGCCCGGCACGTCGACCACCTCATTGTCGTCAGCCGGTCGGTCCTGGAGCGCTACGAGCCCTTTTTCCGGAAGGGCGTCCTCGCCCCGGAGCGTGTCTCGGTCGTGCCGTCGGCCTACCGTCCGGACCGGTTCAACCCGGGAGTCAGCGGCGGCCGCGTGCGGACCGAGCTCGGATTCGCACCCGAGGTTCCCCTGGTCGGCGTGGTCGGCCGGCTGGTGGCGGACAAGGGGCAGGACGATCTGCTGAAGGCGGCGCCGATGATCTTGAAGGCGCGTCCCGCGACGCACTTTCTCCTGGTGGGGACCGGCTCGCGCGAGCGCGATCTCAAGGAGCTCGCAGCGTCTCTCGGCGTGGCCCCGGCCGTGCGCTTTCTCGGATTCCGCGACGACGTGCCGGAGGTCACCGCGGCGCTGAACGTCTCCGTCCTTCCCTCGATCGACTGCGACGCCTCGTCCGCCGTCCTCAAGGAGGCCCTGGCGTGCGGTGTCCCGGCGGTCGCCACCTCGATCGGCGGAGCGGCCGAGATCCTGGAAGATGGCGTCACCGGCCTGATCGTCCCGCCGCGCGACCCGGCTCGTCTCGCCACGGCCATCCTGACGCTCCTCGACGATCCCGAGAAAGCGCGCGCCATGGGCCGGCGCGGCAGCCGCGAGGTCGCCGCTCGTTTCAGCCCCGATCGGCTGGCCGACGAGACGCTGGCGGTCTATCAGACCGTGACCGGCAGCTCGCGGAAGGCGCGCTGATCCAGGTCCTCCGGTCGTCCCACCCGGCGCTTGCGGCACCTCCCTGCCGGATGGTACTCTCAATGGTCCTGTCCATCCGAGACCCGGAAAGGAGGCCGGCCATGCTGCAAGTCGGATCCAAAGCGCCCGATTTCACGGTGAAGGACCACCGGGGACAGGATGTCTCCCTCGGTGATTTCAAAGGAAAGACAGTCGTCCTCTGGTTTTTTCCGAAGGCCGATACACCCGGTTGAACCATCGAGGGTTGCGGGTACCGCGACCTGGCGTCCGAGTACGAGAAGAAGAACGCCGTGATCCTGGGAGCCTCGTTCGACACCGTGCAGGAGAACGCCGATTTCGCGAAGAAATTCGATTTTCCGTACCGCCTGCTGTGCGACACGCGGCGGGAGATCGGGATGGCCTACGGGGCGTGCGCCGGCCCGAAGGACGGCTCCGCGAAGCGGATCTCCTACGTGATCGGCCCGGACGGCATCATCCGCCACGCCTTCCCGAAGGTGGACACGAAGAGTCATCCGCGGGACCTGCTGGAGCTCCTCGGGCGGGACTAGAGACATGAGCACTCCGATGCCGATCGAAACGCCGCGCCAGGCGCCCGACCTCGCCTCCCTGCGCATCCGACGCGAGCCGGAGCGCCCGAGGCGCCCCGTCCTGCTCCTCCTGGGCGGGGCCGTCCTGGTGTTCGCCATCGGCGCGGGGGCCTTCGCCTGGATGTCGTCCTCGCTGCGTGCCCCGCTCGTCGAGAAGACGAACGCGGCCCTGATCACGGAGGGACAGGCGCTGACGGTGCTGTCGGCTTCCGGGTACGTCGAGGCGGAGACCAAGGCCGATCTCTCCCCGAAGATCACCTCGCGGATCACCGAGCTGCGCGTGACCGAGGGGACACGCGTCAACAAGGGCGACATCATCGCCCGTCTCGACCACCAGGACCTGGACGCCCAGCTCGCCGAGGCGCAGGCCTCCTTCGCCCAGGCCGCGGCCGATCTCGTGCGGCAGCAGAACCTGTTCCAGCAGCAGCTGGCGCCGAAATCGACGCTCGACGCGGCGGTCGCGACCGAGGCCGCGACACGGGCGCGCGTCGACTACATCAAGGCGCTGCAGGACTACACGGTCCTGCGGGCGCCGTTCGACGGTGTCGTGGTGGCGAAGCGGGCCCACGTGGGAGAGGCGGTGTCCCCGTTCGGCTCGCCTGGGCAGGGCTCGACGAACGGCGGCGCCATCGTGACATTGGTCGATTTCTCGACTCTCTACGTCGGCACCGACGTCAACGAGTCGAACCTGGCCCGGCTCGGCTCCAAGCAGCCGGCGGAGATCATCCTGGAGGCGTACCCCGACAGGGTCTACAAGGGGTATCTCAAGCAGGTCATCCCGTCCGCCGACCGCCAGAAGGGAACGGTCAAGGTCAAGGTCGCCTTCCTCGATCCGGACGAGCGGATCCTTCCCGATCTGTCGGCGCGTGTCAGCTTCACCTCCGCCCCGACGGCGGGACAGTCGGCGCGGACCCGGGTCGAGGTGCCGAAGAGCGCCCTGGCGCTCTACGACGGCCGCACCGGCGTCTTCCTGATCAAGGAGGACCGGGTGGTGTTCCAGCCTGTCGTCGTCGGCCGCCAGAGCGAGGCGATCGCGGAGATCAAGGAAGGGCTGCTCGGCGGCGAGGCCCTCGTGGCGAACGCCGCGGGCCAGCCCCTGTCGAGCGGCATGAAGGTGAAGGTCGGCAGGTAGGTCACCCCCGTCACACAGGAGGGAACGTGGCGCATTCTCTGATCTCCGTCGAGCATGTCTCCAAGGTCTACCGCCGGGACGCCCTCCAGATCCCCGTCCTGGAGGACATCAACCTCGAGATCGACAAGGGGGAGTTCGTCGCGCTGATGGGGCCCTCCGGCTCGGGGAAGACGACCCTGCTCAACCTGATCGCCGGAATCGACGCGCCGACGAAGGGGCGCCTCAGCATCGACGGCCGCGACATCTCCTCGATGCGCGAGACCGACCTGGCGCGGTGGCGGGCCGACACGATCGGGTTCATCTTCCAGCTCTACAACCTGATCCCGGTCCTGACCGGCTTCGAGAACGTCGAGCTCCCCCTCCTGCTCACGAAACTGTCGCGCCGGGAGCGCAACGAGCACGTGCGCTCGGCGCTCACGATCGTCGGCCTGGCCGACCGGATGGACCATTACCCCCGGCAGCTCTCGGGCGGACAGGAGCAGCGCGTGGCCATCGCCCGGGCCATCGTCACCGATCCGCTCATCCTGGTGGCCGACGAGCCGACCGGGGACCTGGACGCGAAGAGCGCCGAGGAGATCCTCGTCCTGCTCAACCGCCTGAACGACGAGTACCACAAGACGATCGTCATGGTGACGCACGACCCGCGGGCCGCGGCGCGCGCCCACCGGCAGCTCCACCTGGACAAGGGGGTGCTGTCGCCGGAGACGCCCGCCGTCGTCGAGCGTTCGCGGGACTCGAGGTGACGCCGTGAAATACTTCCGCTTCATCTGGAAGAACGTCTTCCGCAAGAAGATCCGGGCCTTCCTGACGATGGCCTCGATCGTCCTCGTGCTGGTCCTGATCGTGGTGCTGTCGTCGTTCCTGGAGGGGATGGAAGGGACGACCGGGACCGGCAAGGGGGCGACCCACATCGTCGTGCAGCACGCCACCGGCCTGGCGAATTTCATGCCGCTCGCCTACCGGCAGCGGATCGAGCAGATCCCGGATGTCGTCGCGGTCGCACCGGAAGTCTGGTTCGGCGGCATGTACAAGGACGACCGTCCGGAAAACTTCTTCGGCCAGCTCTCGACCGACCCCGAGACCTGGGCCGTGATCCACGACGATTACACTCTTCCCCAGGACCAGCTCAAGACGTGGCAGGCCGAGCGCGACTCGTTCGTCGCCGGCAAGCAGCTCATCGACAAGTATCACTGGGGCATCGGCGACCGGATCCAGATCAAGGGGACCTACATCACCGGGATGCTCGACCTGGTGCTGCGCGGCGTCTACACCGGGCCGGACGAGTCGAACATCTTCTTTCACAACAAGTACCTGGAGAACTCCTCGATCGGGAAGATGGAGAAGACCGGCATCTTCTTCCTGCGCACCCAGACACCCGAGCAGGTGCCGGTCGTGTGCGACGCCATCAACAAGACTTTCGAGAACAGCGAGGCGCCCGTCAAGGCGATGCCGGAGAAACAGTTCATGCTGCAGTTCGCCGAGATGATGGGGAACGTGAAGCTCCTGATCCGGAGCATCGCCCTCGTCGTCCTGTTCACGGTCGTCCTGATCGTCGCCAACTCGGTGGCGATGAGCGCGCGCGAGAGGACGACGCAGATCGCCGTGATCCGCGCCCTCGGCTTCAGGAGGGGTCAGGTGCTGGCGCTGGTCCTGTCCGAGGCGATGGTCCTGGCCCTGCTCGGCGGCCTGGTCGGCGTCCTGTTCTCCATACCGTTCACCCACATGCTGGTGGAGGGGATGAAGCACTCCCCCGTGGCGCCGCTCGCCTACAACATCCACATCTCGGCGGCCACGCTCCTGACCGCGTTCGTCGCGGCGGTCGCCATCGGCATCGTCTCCGGATTCGTGCCGGCCATCCGCTCGGCGCGCGTGTCGATCGTCGACGGTCTCAGGCAGGTGGCGTGATGTGGATCCCGATCAAGTACAACCTGCGCAATCTCGTCGTCCGCAAGGTCTCGACGGCGATGACGGTGCTCGGGATCGCCCTGGTCGTGACTGTCTTCCTGCTCGTCATGTCGCTGGCCGAGGGGGTGCGCAAGACCCTCAGCACCACGGTGTCGGCGAAGAACGTCATCGTGCTGCGCGTCGGAGCCCAGTCGGACGTGCAGAGCTACGTCAGCTTCGACCAGTTCGAGGCGATCCGCACGCTCGAGGGGATCGAGCGCGGCAAGGACGGCCAGCCACTGGCGTCGCCGGAGACGGTGGTCCTGATCAACATTCCGCGCAAGGACGGCAAGCGGACGAACGTCATCGTGCGGGGCGTCGGCCCGGAGGCGTTCACCCTGCGCGGGGACAATGTGCGCGTCGTCGAGGGGCGTATGTTCCAGAGCGGGACCGCCGAGGCGATCGTCTCGACGCGTCTCAAGGAGCGCTTCGCCGACATGGTGATCGGCCGCACCATCACGGCCGGCTCGGAGCACTGGACGGTGGTCGGGGTGTTCGACGCGGCCGGGTCGCCCTACGACTCGGAGATGTGGGCCGACCTGCACAATGTGCAGGACCAGGCCCACCGCAACACAGGGTACAGCAGCGTCCTGGTGCGCGCGACCGACAGCGGCAGCGGGCGCGATCGGGTGATCGCCGCGGTGAAGGACGACCAGAGGATCAAGCTGGAGGCCAAGCCCGAGACCGAGTATTTCGAGAAGCAGATGGGGACCGCCAAACCGATCCAGTTCCTGGCCTACTTCGTCGCCGTCATCATGGCGATCGGCGCCTCGTTCGGCGCCATGAACACGATGTACGCGCAGGTCTCGGCCCGCACGCGCGAGATCGCCACGATGCGGGCCCTCGGCTTCTCGCGCACGGTCGTCCTGACCTCGTTCGTGCTGGAGTCGACGACACTCGGCCTGCTCGGCGGTCTGTGCGGCGCCGTCCTCGCCGCCCTGGTCGTGCGCTCGATCCTGACCGCGCCCACCGGCACCAGCAATTTCGCGACCTTCGCGGAGATCATGTTCAACTTCGAGCTGACAGTCCCCCTGATCGTCTCCGGCGTGATCTTCTCTCTCGCGATGGGATTGTTCGGCGGGCTCCTGCCGGCCGCCCGGGCCGCGCGTCTGAAAATCGTCAACGCACTTCGCGAAGCCTAGTGGACCCGCACGGCGCGACCGCGCTCGAGCCGATCACGCCCGCGATCACCCCCGTCGCGCGCCTCCGCCTGAATGCGCTCTCCCACGCCGAGCCCCTGACGCTCGTCGCGCTCTTCGGGGCGATGGTCATTCTGCGCATCGCGTACGCGTCCGCCTACCCCATCGATTCGGACGAGCCGCAGCATCTGCACGTCGCCTGGGCCTGGACGAAGGGGCTTCTCCCCTACCGCGACATCTTCGACAACCACGCCCCTCTCTTTCACATCCTGAGCGCGCCGCTGGTAGCGCTGATCGGCGAGGACCCGCGCATCCTGGTGTTCATGCGGCTCGCGATGACGCCGTTCTTCGCGGCCGCGCTCGCCGCGACGTTCCTCGTCGGCCGACGCCTGTTCGGCGCGCGCGCCGGGCTGTGGGCCGCGGCGATCTGCGGGCTCAGCCCGACCTTCTTCTTCAAGTCGCTGGAGTACCGCACCGACGCCCTGTGGGCCGCCGTCTGGGTCCTGGCGATCGCGGTTGTGCTCTGCGGGCCGCTCGAGGCGCGGCGCGGCTTCGGGGCCGGGACCCTGTTCGGCTGCTGCCTGGCGGTATCGCTGAAGAGCGTGATGCTCTTCTCGTCCCTGGCGTTCGCGTCGGTGCCGGTCCTTCTGCTCCTGCCCCGGGCCGACGTAGGCGCGCGCCGCCGCGCTCTCCCGTACGGCCTGTCGGTCCTGGCCGGCGCGCTCCTGCCGCCCGCGGCGATCGTTCTGTACTTCGCGTCGCGAGGCGCGCTCGGGGCGCTGGTCGACTGCACGATCCGGCACAACCTGCTGCCGGGGGTCGGGCGATGGGGATATTCGATCAGGATCTACTTGCTGGTGCCGATCCTCGGCCTGCTCCTCGCCGCCGCCCGCTTCATCATGAAGCGCTTCCCCGGCGATGGAGCGCGCGTGGCGTTCCTCCTGCTTCTGGCGGGCTCGCAGTACGTGCTCCTTTCGACCGTCTGGCCGGTGCACACGCGCCAGGACCTCCTGCCGTTCTATCCGCTGTTCGCGCCGCTTCTCGCCGGGGCTCTGCTGGCGGGCGGTGCGTGGATTTGGACGGCACGGCGCGCGGCGCTCGTCCCCGGACTCCTCGCATGCCTCGAGCTCGTCCTCCTGCCGGCCCTCTCGCCGGTGGCGGCGCACGGCACGGAGCCGCAGGAACGGCGGCTGCGGGAGGTCCTGGCCCTGACCGGCCCGCAAGACTTCGTGCTCGACCTGAAGGGGCAGGCGGTGTTCCGAAACCGTCCCTTCTACTATGCTCTCGAAACGATGACCCTCGAGCGGATGTCGCGGGGACTGATCCGGGACACGATCCCGGAGCGCTGCATCGAGACGAGCACCTGTGTGGCCCCGGCCGATATCGCGGGGTTTCCCCCGCGGGCCCGTCGCTTCCTGCAGGATTATTACGTCGTGGTGGGTGACTGGAGGGTGGTCGGCGCCGTGGTCGACCCCGCGACGGCGCCCGCCGGCGCGCCGCTGCGCTTCGACATCCCGATGCGGGCCCGCTACGCGGTCGTGGCGGAATCGGGCGGCCTCCCCGGGGCGATCGACGGCCAGCCGTACGATCGCCCGCGCGATCTTCTTCCCGGCCACCACGAGCTGCGGCCTGCCCCCGGCACCGGCCGCGTGGCGATCCTGTGGGCGCAGGCGGCGGAGCGGGGCTTCTCCCCCTTCGCTCCAGCCGGAGCAGCGCGATGACCTGGGACGGGCCCGCGGCCGGCGAGCGCGTGCTGCTTCTCGCGCCGCATCCCGACGACGAGACGCTCGCCGCGGGAGGCCTCGTGCAGAGGGCGCTGGCGCGCCAGGGGGAGGTCGTCGTCGTCTTCGCCACCGACGGCCAGAACAATCCCTGGACGCAGCGTCTGGTGGAGAGGCGTCTGCGGGTGGGGCCGGAGGACTGCGCCCGGTTCGGCAGGAGACGGCGCCGGGAGGCGCTCGCGGCCCTGGGCGAGCTGGGAGTCCCCGCCGACAACGCCGTCTTCCTCGGTCTTCCCGACCAGGCGATCACCGGCGTGCTCCTGGAGGGAGGGGAATCGGCCGTCGACCGGATCGAGGCGCTCCTCCTCGAGAGGCGAACGACCCTTCTGGTCGCCCCCTGCCTGTTCGACCTGCATCCCGATCACAGCGCCCTCGCCGTTCTCGTGCGGCTGGCCCTGGCCCGTCTCGAACCTGCACGACGCCCGGCTCTTTTCAGCTACCTGATCCATTGCGTGCGCCGGTCGCCGGGCGCGGGCCCGCCAAACGGCCCGGCCGCCGTGCGATTCGAGCCGAATGAACAGGAGAAAGAACGCAAGCGCCGCGCCATCCGCTGTCACGCCACGCAGCTCACCGTGCATCGTCGCAAGTTCCTGTCGACCACCGAACGATCGGAGATCTTCTACCGCGGCGAAGCCGCTCCCGAGCTGGACGGTCTGCACCCCGTCCGCCGGGTGCGGCTGGACCCGGATGTCCTGCATCTCGATCTGGTGCTGCGCCCGCGCCTGGGCGCCTTCGGGCGCCCGACTCTGCGTCTGGCGGCCGGCCGGCCAGGACAAAGACAGAGCCTGTCGTTCCCGCTGCGCTGGAGGCGCGGGGGGGCCGACGTGAAGGACCTCCGCACCGACGCGACGCGCGGACGGGCCTCCCTTCGGGGCGACCGGCGCGGCGGGATCGTCGAGGTGCCGGTCCAGGCGCTGCCCGGAGCCGGTCCGATCTACGTCAAGCTGGAGCGACGATTCGGGTTCTTCGACGAGGGGGGCTGGCTCGAGGTGGGGGATCCGCGCCGAACCTGAGAGGGCCCGGTCGCCGGTCAGCGACCGGGATGCGAGGGCCTCTCGATGCGGCAGGCGCGTGCCACGCCGTCGCGGTACAGGAGCCAGAGGTCGAGGCTTCTCGAGAGCACGCGCCGGATACGGTCGGCCACCGGCGGCGAGCCGGCGTGATCGAGCACCATCTTCCAGGCCATCTTGCGATGACCGGTCTCGACCATGTGATGCGCCCGCTTCAGATCGAGGAAGCGCGGGTCGACTCCGTAGTGCTTCACCAGGGCGTTGCTCCGGAGCTCGGCTTCGAGGTCGACCGGATCCTCCGGCTCCGGCGCGCCGATCCTGCGTCGATCGTCCACGCTCCCCTCGATGAAGATGGTCACCAGCGCGGCCCCCTCGATCCAGGGACGACGGGTGGTGACCTGGTCGATGAAGGCGCGGTAGGCGGCCGCCTCCGGCAGGAGATCGATGCCGCTGAAGCGGGAGCGCGGGAAGCCCAGTCCTTCCATCATGACCAGGAACAGCTCGGGGTGGGGAACCCCCTTGCTCAGCTTGCCGGTCTCCTCCTCGTACATGTTCTCCGCGAGGTCCTGCCGGACTTCGGGGTGCGGGCAGCGCGAATGGACCCGGCTCAGGAACACCGGGAAGTCGCGCACGTAGACATCGAACTCCTGCTGGAAGTGAAGGAGGAGCTGCGGACGGGTGGCGTGACCCTCGTTGAAGTGGGGCCAGGCCCAGTGATTCTTCCTGTCCATGATCGACAGGAGATCGTCCTGCAACTCATGCAACCGGGCGACGGCAAGGGGCATGGGCGCTCCCGACACACGAAAGGCGCGACGCTTCGAGGTCGCGCGCCCGGGGATCATGGTGCCCGCCCGGCTCGAAATCAAGAGCCCCGGGCGGCGCGATCTCAAGACGGGGGGCTCTCGGCCTGTGGGTCGTCCGGCGGCGGAGTCGGGGTGGGCGCCGCTTCCGCCGGCGGGGCCGGCGCCTCCTCGGCCGGGTGACCCGCGGCGCCCTCCGCACCGTCCCCGGCAGACGCGGGGGACGCACCCTCGGCCGGCGTCTCCGCGACCGGCGGCGGGATCCTGAACGGCACACCCGCGGGGGACAGGCCGGGCGGCGGGGCCGGGGGCTTCGCCGGCCGGCCCTGACGGACGCTGCGCGGCGCCTCCTGTCCGGCGTCCGGAAGGAGGAATCCCGTCGGCGGCACGACGATCAGGCGCTCCCCCGGCAGGAGCGAGCGGTACATCTCCCGCGCCGGGGTCTCGTCGAGATGGACCGTGAGGCTCAGGAGGATCTCCCCCCGGCCCGCCGTGCCTCGAGACCACGAACGAGGCCACCACGACAGGACGCCGCCCACGCCGGTCTTCTTCTCGGGGATCCCCTCGATCCTGACGACGACAGACTGCTGGAACGTCAGCGCGTAATCGGCCGGCGCCTCCGGCGGCAAGGCGTCGGCCACGTTCTCGTCCGCGGCCCCCTCCTCGATCTGCTCGGGCGTGAGCGGCGACAGGCGCGGGTCTTTGTCCTTCTCCTTCAGAGTCACGATGCCGGCGAGGGACAGCGGTCCCGGAACGCCGCCTTCCCCGGTGCGTCGCAGCCCGTCGATGTCGATCTCCCGCGCCGGGATCTCGCGCAGCGTCATCCCAAAAAGCTCCTGGCGCAGTCGTTTCGATTCTGCGTCCACCACGAGGTACGGCTTGCGCGACCGCGCCAGCGCGAGCTCGCTCTCGAGGAGCGCGACCCTCCGCCGCAGCGCCGCGAGATCGGCGCGGGTGAGCTGCGGGGCGGGGCGGGCCGCTCCCGTGCCGGCCGCGCTCAAGCGCCCGGAATCCTGTGGCGCCGCCAGGAGAGCGACCAGGGAGAGGGCGCGCGCGGTCCCCTTCACGAGGGCGCTCAAAAGATGTACACCTGCGTCCCGATCCGCACCGTCTTGTACACCGTCTCGAGATCCCGGTCCCCCAGCCGGACGCAGCCATGGGTGATGCTGAGCCCCAGCGCCCGCTCGTACAACGTTCCGTGGACCAGGTAGCCGTCGCCCAGGTCCATGGCGTAGGCGCCCAGCTCGGTGGGGGCGAGCCGGGCCGCGAGATCCCGCGGGATCGGCTCCCCCTCCTCCAGGAACGCCCAGTCCGGCTTGACCCAGACCGGGTTCGGGTACTTGGCCCGGATGGTGAATTCGCCGCGAGGCGTGTCGAACACCCACATGCGGCGGCGGACCGGGTCGGAGAGGGCCCGACCGCTGCCGGTTGAGCAGACCGCCTCGTGCACCTTCTCGCCGTTCTTGTAGAGCGACAGAAGATTCCGCCCCGTGTCGATCACGACGTAGGTCCCGGTGGGACGGAACGCCGCGATCTGGCTCGAGAGAGACTCGGCGCGCTGCTGCAGCGCGCGATACTCCCGCTGCTCCGCTGCGGTCAGGGGCGTCGTGTCGGGTGGAGGGGTCTCGAGCCGCAGGAGGTGCATCCGGTAGACGAGGGCGAACAGAAGGAGGATCAGGAGAAGTGTTCCGGTCACGACGCCGGCCCGGCGAAGCCGGACGCCCTGCGAGGGGGGCACGTCCATGGGGAACCGGCTCACGGAAGGATCTCCTCGGGGATCGTCCCGACGATCGTCACCACGGTCCCGACACGCACACGCGGGACGAGGTCGTCCATGTCGTCGTTGTCGAGGGCCACGCACCCCTTCGTCCAGTCCTGGCTGCGGCCGCCGTGCCCGTGGATCTCGATCAGACTGCCGATGTCGTCGCGGCGCGACACGCGACCGGCGCGCTTCAGCCTCTTGAAGCGCGCCAGATCCTCGGCGTTGGGATAGTCGAGCATCAGGGCACGATAGTAGTGCGTCTGGCTCGGGCTGCGCACCTCGGTGATCCGGTAGCGCCCCTCGGGCGTCGCATCGTCGCCGGCCCTCACCTTGCTGTTCATCCCGCCGATCCCGAGATCGACCGGATAGATCGCCAGCTCGTCCTGCCGGCGGTACACCAGGAGCTCGCGGCGCAGCTTGTCCACCAGGATGACCGGCTCGCCGGTGCGCCCGCTGTCGCGCAGCGTCTCCTTCACCCAGCGTCCCCAGTCGCCGCGGCGGGGACTCGTCGTGTAGGAGTCGAACAGCAGATTGATCGCCGCCACCGCCTGGGCGAGACGCGCGCGGCCGCGCTCGGCCGCCGCCTCCGACCTCTCGAATTGGCTCCTGTCGAAGGCGGTCCTGGCCTCGCCGAGCGCGATCTCGACCTGCAGGAGGTCATCGACGCGATCGGAGTCGCCGACGTGACGCGCCAGCGTCGAGGCGCGCGGCAGGGCCGCGGCGAGGTCGTCGATCGCCGCGCGCGCCCGCGCGCGCGTCCTGGCCCGCATGGCACCCGCCTGGAAGGCGCAGCTTTCGGCGGCCAGACGCGCCTGGAAGGCGAGACGGGCGGCTTCGTCGTAATCGCGCCGCAGCGCCGACCGGTGGTCCTGCACACGCACCTCGGTCTCGGCTCGCAGGAGGACCGAGCGGGCGGCGGTGCACAGGTCGTGAGCGCGCTCCACCCCCTGCGCCTCCCCCGCGCGCACCATCGCCGAGCGCGCCACCTCCAGATCGTCCTGAGGGGGCCGCCCGCAGGCGAACCCCAGACCGCCCAGGAGGGCGAGGGTCAGGCCTGTGAAACGGACCCGAGAGCAGGACATGAAGGACGTGCGCGGGAGGATCGTGCGGGGAGGCAGGACCCCGGCCCGCGTCACGCGGGCCGGGGCACCACCCAGGACAGGCTTAAGCCTTCTTGGGGTGGACGCCACTTCGCTTCTTCTTCGCCTCCTCCAGCTTGTCGGCGATCGAGGTGGCCTTCTCCTTGACCGAGTTGGCGCTCTCGAGGGCCTTCTTGTAGTCCTCGGACGCGAAGCCCTGCTTGGCCTGCTCGAGCGTCCCGCGGAGCGTCTCGAGATCGCTCTTGTACAGCGCCAGGTCGGCCTTCGAATCCTTGCCCACCGGCGCCACCTTGAGGTTCCCCTCGGCCGTCTGCAGCGCGGTGTCGGCCGCCGCGATCGACGCTTCGGCGTCCTTCTTGGCCTGCTCCTTGTTCGCCGCCGCGGCCGTCGCCGCCTTGGCCGCTTCCTCCCTGGCCTTGGCCAGAAGCTCCTTCGCCTTGTCGAAGTTCTTCATCCACTTGCCGTTCTGATCCTGGATTTCGGCGTCGGCCGCGGTCATCGCCTGATCGGCGGCCTGGAACTCGGTCGGAGCCCAGGTCTCAGCCTGGACCTGCCTCGCCTTGTCCATGTCGGCCTTGGCGGCGTCCACGTCCTCCTGCGGGACCTTGGCACAGGCGACCGCAGCGACGGCAACCAGCGCAACGACGGAGATGATGCTCAAGCGTCTGTTCATAGTGTGGATGCTCCTCATGGAAGTGTTTTCCGCCTCCTTTCTCGACTCAGGAGGGCAGAGGATATCAGAAACCGGACGTCCAGTGTCCTCAGCCGTGGATCAGCTCGGCCGCCCTGCGGGTCGCCCGGACGACGGCCTTGATGAGAGTCACGCGCAGCCCTCCCTCCTCCAACTCCAGGAGCCCGTCGATCGTACACCCGGCGGGTGTCGTGACGATGTCCTTCAGCTTGGCGGGATGCTCGCCCGTCTGCAGCACCATCGAGGACGCCCCCAGGACCATCTGGGCGGCCAGGACGGTGGCCACGTCGCGCGGCAGCCCCACCTTGACGCCCCCTTCGGCGAGCGACTCGATGACCACGTAGATGTACGCGGGACCCGAGGCCGACAACCCCGTCACCGCATCCATGTGACGCTCGTCCAGGATGAGGCAGCGCCCCAGCGGCTCGAAGATGCGGCGGGCGATCTCGAGGTGGTGCGCGTCCGCGAAGCGCCCGCGGCACACGGCCGTCATCCCCTGGCGCACGAGACACGGCGTGTTCGGCATGGCGCGCACGACCGGCACGCGCGGGCCGAGCCGCTTCTCGATGAAGGCCGTGTCGACCGACGCGGCGACCGACAGGACGAGCTGCCGGCGCGTCACCCGCCCTCGGATCGCACGCAGAACTTCCTCCATAGCTTGCGGCTTCACCGCCAGGATGACGACTGCCGCCCCCCGCACGGCGCCTGCGTTGTCGAGAGTCGTCGCGATCTTCAGACGCGAGGCCAGCGATTCCAGGCGCTCCGCGTGCTTGGCCGTGGCAACCAGCTGATCGCGTGCGACCAGTCCGGAGTCGATGATCCCGGCGATCAGACTCTCGCCAAGCTTCCCCGCGCCCAGGACGGCGATCCGGCCCAAACCCTTCTGTTTCATCGCGCCAACCCCGCAAAAGTCCGCATAGTCTAGCACCTGGGAGCGCCCGGGCGCGCAATTCCGGCGCGCCCTGCCTCGCGTCAACGTCCGGACAGGGCCGTTTTCGGGCGCCGATGATCCTCGGCGTTCAGTTTGCTTCCCTTGTCCGCTGGGGCCGCCCCATGTATATTCAACGTATGCACACAGCCGGTCGCCTACTCGCGGTCCTGACCGTAGCGGCACTCCTTTCGCCCTGGGTTCCCTCGGTTCCCTGCGCCCGGCCCGGGGCGGCGGCGATGCCCTGCTGCAAGACCCAGGCGCCATGCCATTCCCAGATAGGGGCGAACAGTTGCTGCTCGGTCGAGCGCGCACCGGCCGCTCCGGGCGGGTCGCCTGGAGCTCCGGCTCCTCCGGCCGCCTCCGGGCAGGCCAAGCGGGCGCAGCCGGTGCATGCCGATCGCCCCGGGGTCGATCTTTCCTCGGGCTTCGACCGGGCGCGGACCGACCGTCTGTGGTACCTCCCGGCTCACGATCGGTCGGCCCCTCTGTTCCTCCGTAACGTTTCGATCCTGCGCTGATCTCTCTTCTCCTCGGCTCCCGATCCATCGACTGACGATCTGAATCACCGATTCGCGCGTGTCGTCCCGTGACAAGGACGACTACGCCGTTCGAGGTGTTGCATGAAATCTTTCGTAGTGCTCCTGCTGGCGGTCCTGCCCGCGCTGAGTCCGGCGGCCGGGGCCTCGGAACGACCCGCCTCCGCGGACCTGGCGGACCTGCTCCGGCAGGCGGAGACGTCGAGCCCGGCGATCCGGGCCGCTGAGGCCCGGGCCCTGGCCTCCCGCCGGGGGCCGTCCCAGGCGCAGGCGCCCCCCGATCCGGAGGTCAGCCTGTCGTACCTCAACGATGGGATCTCGCGCTTCACTCTCGGTCAGAGCGAGTTCTCCACCCTGTCGATCACCTGGACCCAGGAGTTTCGTTACCCCGGGAAACTGGCGGGCGCCGGTGAGGTCGCCACCCTGGACGCGGTGCAGGCGGGGAAGGAATTCGAACGCGCGCGACTGCTGGTCGCGGCCGCCGTCAAGACCGCCTACGCCGAGTTGTACCGTCTCGATCGGACGCGCTCCATCCTCGAGGAGAACCGACTGGTGCTCGAGACGTTCTCGCAGTCAGCCCGCAAGCGCTACGAGGTCGGCGAGGGGATCCAGGAGAGCGTCCTCAAGGCGCAGACAGCTGTCCTGCGCCTCGAGGCCGAAATCGCGCGGGTGGAACAGGACCGCAGGACGGCCGAGGTCGGCTTGAACGCCGCCGTCGGCCGCGCCGCCGACCTGCCGATCGGTGAGGCCACCTTCCTTCCGGAAGGAACCCTGCCCGCCGACGAGATGGATCTGGCCGAGATCGCCGTGACCGCGTCGCCGGAGGTCGCGAGCCTCGACGCGGCGGAACGGCGCCAGGAAGCGAAACTCCGGCTGTCGCGCCTCGACCTGCGGCCCGACTTCATCTGGTCGGCTTCATACCAGAACCGCGACGGCCTCGATCCGATGGTCATGGGATCGTTCGGCGTTCGCCTGCCGCTGCACAGAGACAGGAAGCAGGGGCAGGCGGTGGCGCAGGAAGAATCCGAGCTCCTGGCGGCGCGCCAGGAGCTCGCGGGCGTCACGCTGCGCACGCGTGCGTCCGTTCTCGAACTGGTCTCGCGCGTCAGGCGCGCCGATCGCCTGCTCCTCCTCCTCGGGCAGGGTGTGGTCCCGCAGGCCGAAAGCACCCTGGAGTCGGCGCGAGCGTCGTATTCCTCGGGGCGGATCGGCTTTCTCGACGTGCTCGACGACCTCAGAGCGCTTCTGAACGATCGCATCGAGATCGCGACCCAGGAAGCGGAGCGGATGCAGGCCCTCTCTGCGCTCGAGCCTCTTGTGGTTCGCGAGCTCATCCACATCCCGGCGGCTGACGCCGAGGCGGGAGGTCCCCGTGCCCTCGACCGCTAGGTACCGCTTCGCCTCGATCGTCGTGGCCTTCATTCTCGGCGGGCTGACGGCAGTCGGCGTGGTCTCGCTCTACCGGGGCCGCCACCCGTCGGGCCTGGTCGCTTCGTCCGGCGTGAAGGCCGTCTATCACTGCCCGATGCACCCGAGCATGCAGTCCGACCGGCCGGCCGATTGTCCGATCTGCGGCATGCGGATGGTTCCAGTGGAGACGGAGGGGGCCGCGGGCGCGCCGATGCCCAAGAGAGTGATCTACCGATCCACGATGAACCCTTCTGAAGTCTCGGATAAACCGGGCAAGGATTCGATGGGAATGGAGATGGTGCCGGTCGAGATGCAGGAGCAGCCGGAGGAGACACCCCGGGTCGAGGGGCACGCGGTCGTGTCGATCCCGGCGCCCAGGCAGCGACTCATCGGCGTCAGGACGCAAGTGGTCGAGAAGGCCCCCTTCATCCGCGAGATTCGCGCGCTGGGACGGGTCGCGGTCGACGAGACCCGTCTGCATCACGTCCACACCAAGGTCGGTGGCTGGATCGAGACGCTCTACGCCCACGCCACAGGCGAGAAGGTCGTCCAGGGACAGCCTCTCCTGAGCATCTACAGCCCCGAACTCGTGGCGTCGCAGGAGGAGTTCCTCGTCGCCCTCAGGGGCCGGAATGCCCTGGGGGAGGGGGTGCCTCCGGAGGCCGTGCAGCGGGCGGACGAGCTCCTCGAGAGCGCCCGCCGACGCCTGCTTCTCCTGGACCTGACGCCGGGGCAGATCCACCACCTCGCCGAGACCGGGGAGGCATCGCGGGACCTCACCCTGTACGCCCCCATGTCCGGATACGTTCTGGCGCGCAATGTCACGCACGGCGAGCGGATCGAGGCGAATACGGCTCTCCTCGACATCGCCGACCTGTCGCGGGTCTGGGTGCTGGCGGCCGTCTACGAATACGAGGTCCCGTTCGTAAAGGTGGGACAGGCTGCGACCATGACACTTTCCTATCTGCCCGGGAAGGTACTGCGCGGTCGCGTGGGGCTGGTTTATCCGGTCCTCGACGCAGCCACGCGGACGGTGCAGGTCCGCCTTGAGTTTCCCAACCCCGGTCTGCAGCTGAAACCCGAGATGTACGCCGACGTGGAGCTCGAGAGCGACCTGGGACAAAGGCTAGTCGTCCCCGAGACGGCGGTCCTTGCCACCGGCACGCGGGACATCGTCTTCGTGGATCGTGGCGACGGAACGTTCGAGCCGCGCGAGGTCCGCCTCGGGCTGCGCCTGCCGGAGGCCGTCGAAATCTTGGCAGGGCTGGCCGAGGGGGAACGAATCGTGACCTCGGGCAATTTCCTGGTTGATTCCGAGTCGCGGCTCAAGGCGGCCCTGGAAAGTGCGGCCCGACCCGCGCGCTCGGCATCACCGGAGGGCGGGACGAAGGAGCCGTGATGGTCGAGCGCATCATCGAGTTCTCGGCGCACAACAAGTTCATCGTTCTGGTGCTGACGGCCGTGGCCGTCGGTATGGCGCTTTACGCCATGCAGAACGTCCCGCTCGATGCCATTCCCGATCTTTCGGACACACAGGTCATCGTTTACTCGCGGTGGGACAGAAGCCCGGACATCATGGAGGACCAGGTCACCTATCCGATCATCACCGCCCTTCTGGGGGCGCCGAAGGTCAAGTCGATCCGTGGCCTGTCGGACTTCGGTTTCTCGTACGTCTACATCATCTTCCAGGACGGGACCGACATCTATTGGGCGCGCAGCCGGACGCTCGAGTACCTGAGCAAGATCATGCCGCGTCTGCCCGAGGGGGTGCGCACCGAGCTGGGGCCGGACGCCACTGGCGTCGGGTGGGTCTATCAGTACGCGCTGGTCGATCGGAAAGGCCTCCACGACCTCGCCGAGGTGCGCTCCTTCCAGGACTGGTACCTGCGCTACTGGTTGCAAAGCGTTCCCGGCGTCGCCGAAGTCGTTTCGATCGGAGGCTTCCAGAAACAGTATCAGGTGAACGTCGACCCGAACGCCCTCCTGGCGATGAAGATCCCGCTGCAGCGCGTGATCGAGGCCATCCGTCAGGGGAACGACGATGTCGGCGGCCGGCTGGTGGAGTTCTCGGGCGCCGAGTACATGGTCCGCGGACGCGGTTACGCGCGCTCCGTCTCGGACCTCGAGAACATCGTGGTGGGGGGAAACGACCGTGGGACGCCGGTCCTGGTGCGGGACGTGGCGCGCGTGGCCCTCGGCCCGGACATCCGCCGGGGCGTGGTGGACCTCGACGGCCAGGGAGACACGGTGGGCGGGATCGTCGTCATGCGCAGCGGCGAGAACGCGCTCAACGTCATCCACAGGGTGAAGGAGAAAATCGAGAGCGTCCGTCCCTCCCTTCCCCCCGGGGTCGAGCTGGTGACGACCTACGACCGCTCCGAGCTCATCCAGCGCTCCATCGACACTCTCAAGGAAGAGCTGCTGCTGGAGATGATCATCGTCAGCCTGGTCATCCTGGTCTTCCTGTGGCACATCCCTTCCGCCATCGTGCCGATCGTCACGATCCCGGTCTCGGTCGTGCTGGCCTTCATCCCGATGTATTTCATGGGCATCACCTCGAACATCATGTCCCTGTCCGGGATCGCGATCTCGATCGGCGTCCTGGTGGACGGCGCGATCGTCGAGGTCGAGAACGCCTACAAGAAGCTGCAGCTCTGGATGGCCTCCGGTCGCGTCGCGGACTTCCATCGGGTGCGGCTGGACGCGCTCAAGGAGGTCGGCCCGTCGGTCTTCTACTCTCTTCTGGTCATCGCCGTGGCCTTCATGCCGATCTTCACGCTGGTCGACCAGGAGGGGCGCCTGTTCAAGCCGCTCGCCTACACCAAGACCCTCGCCATGGCGATCGCGGCCGTCCTGGCGGTCACGCTCGATCCGGCGATGCGGATGCTGTTCACGCGCATGGACAGGATGGACTTCCGGCCGCGCTGGCTCTCGCGGCTGACGCACCAGGTCGTGGTCGGCACCTACCACCCGGAGGAGAAGCACCCGATCAGCCGGATCCTGTTCAGAGTGTACGAGCCGGTCTGCCGTCTGGTCCTGGAGTTCCCCAAGACCACGATCGCGGCGGCGTTGATCCTGGTCGTCCTGACGATACCCGTGTACGTCCTCCTGGGGTCCGAGTTCATGCCGCCGCTCGACGAGGGGTCGCTCCTCTACATGCCGACGACCATGCCGGGATTGTCGGTCACCGAGGCGGAGAAACTCTTGAAGACGATGGACGCCCTCATCGTCGAGGTGCCCGAAGTGGAGCGCGTGTTCGGGAAGGCGGGCCGCGCCGACACATCGACCGACCCCGCTCCCCTGTCGATGTTCGAGACCACCATCCTCCTCAAGCCGCACGATCAGTGGCGCAGGAGACCGCGCTTCTACTCCCGCTGGCCTGAATTCCTGCAGGCGCCCCTGCGGCACATCTGGTGGGACCGGATCAGCCGGGAGGATCTGGTCGACGAGCTGGACCGGAAGCTGCGCTTCCCCGGTGTGCCCAACATCTGGACGATGCCGATCAAGAACCGGACCGACATGCTCAGCACGGGCATCCGCACGCCCGTCGGCGTCAAGATCTTCGGTTCGGACCTGGCGGTGATCGAGCGGATCGGCGCCGAGGTGGAGGGCGTCGTCAGGTCTGTGCGGGGGACGCGCAGCGTCTTCGCGGAACGGACGGCGGGCGGCTACTTCCTCGATTTCGACTTGAGGCGGGAGGCACTGGCGCGCTATGGCCTCACGATCCAGGACGCCCAGATGGTGATCCAGTCCGCCATAGGCGGCGAGACCATCACGACGACGGTCGAGGGGCGCGAGCGTTATACCGTGAACGTCCGCTACGCCCCGGAGATGCGGGACAGCCTGGACCGCCTGCAGCGGGTCATGGTGCCGACGATGTCGGGGGCGCAGATCCCGCTCGGCCAGATCGCCGACATCCGGTTGACTTCAGGGCCGGCCATGATCCGCGACGAGAACGGATTGCTCGCCGGATACGTCTACGTCGACGTCGCCGGCCGTGACATCGGCGGTTACGTCGAGGAGGCACGGCGCGCCGTGGCGAACAAGGTCCAGGTCCCGACCGGCTACGCCCTGCAATGGAGCGGACAGTACGAGAACATGCTCCACGTGAGGGAGCGTCTGAAGATCGTCGTGCCGATCACCCTCTGCTTGATCTTCATCCTCCTGTATCTGAACATGAAATCGGCGGTGAAGGCGGGGATCGTGATGCTCGCGGTGCCGTTCTCGCTCGTCGGCGCGGTGTGGCTCCTGTACCTGCTCGGCTACAACGTGTCGGTCGCGGTCGGCGTCGGGATGATCGCCCTGATGGGCCTCGACGCCGAGACCGGCGTCTTCATGCTCCTGTTTCTCGACCTCGCTTACGAAGACGCGGTCCGTGACGGGAGGATGCAGACACGCGGGGACCTTCGCGAGGCGATCGTCCACGGCGCGGTGAAGCGCATCCGTCCGAAGATGATGACCGTGACGGCGGCGTTCATGGGCCTCATGCCGATCATGTGGTCGCTCGGGACCGGGGCCGACATGATGAAGCGCGTGGTCGCCCCGATGGTGGGCGGATTGGCCACCAGCTTCATCCTCGAGCTGCTCGTCTACCCGCCGATTTATGAGATCTGGAAGTGGCGTCACCTGCGTGGCTCGGCCAGGAGCTCCCCGTGATGGTGGTGCTCCATACCCTTGGAGCCGAAACGCAGTCTCAGGAACAGCTGCGCCGACACCGGCCTTTCGCCGTAGACCGTGTCGAGCCTGTCGTCGAAGCGGTAGACGGTCACCCCCGCCCCCAGACCGGTCTCCGCTTCCGTGAGGAGCGGCAGGTCGCGCATGTAGCCGAGAGTCAGCGCGTCGACCGCGGTGCGGCGGGGCGGCACCGAATCGGGGCGCTGCTCCTTGTTCAGAAGCTCGAACAGATCCCGATCCACCCTCTCGAGACGACCGTACAGCGTGTGCTTCGTGGCGAACTTCCAGGTCGCCTCGAGCGTGTTCCCCCACTCCACCAGGCCTCCCTCGAGGAGGTTCCGGCCGGCCACGAGCGTGGCGGCGACGAACCCCGCCGGGTCCGTCCGTTCATATTCGATCGAGGCGGTCTGGCGTGTCTGATCCCCCTCCTCCAGCGCCTCGGGATGCTCCCGCCGCGCGGCCGAGACCTGGATGCGCAGCCCCGGCGCCGCCCGGTACCACACCCGGCCCGAGTAGGAGTCGAGACTCCCCTGCTCGATGTCCCAACGGTTCTCGTCCGGCTCCTTTCCGTGGAAGATCGATCCCTCCGCGCTCCAGGGGCCGAGATCGATCCCGGTCGTGAGGACGTCGGCGGAGATGTGGGTCGAGTCCTGGTTGTGGTGTCCGAGGGGGGCCAGCGGATCGGCCGAGGCGGACAGTCGGTGCACGTAGGTCGTCGGTCCCACGGCGGGCTCCCCCCATGGGGCCACGTACACCCGGAATTTCGACCGCCCGGTGAGATCGCGGCTCCACTCCGCCGCGAGCTGCACGAAGAGATCGTGCGGATGCTGGCGATCGACCAGCAGGACATCCTTGTAGGTCTCGCCGCGCTGGAACAACTCGGGAGAGCCCTGCGGCGGCACGGTCAGCGGCTCGGCCGTGAACGTGCCGAGGAGCGTCAGGGTCCACTTCCCCGCCGGTCGCGTGGCGATCAGCATCAGGTGATTCTGGGATTCGAAGTCCTGGTCTCCCGAATCCCCTCCCTGCCGGTTGGAGGTCAGGAAGGCCCAGCCGTGCATCATCAGAGTGAAGCGCGAGCCTCCGGTCGCGGCGCGGACCCCGGCGCCGCCACCCAGGAGGATCACGAGCGCGGCCACGACGCCTCGTCTCATCGCCCCGGCGTCTCCGGGATGTCGTAGACATAGTAGGCGTGCCCGACGATCGACGACAGCCGGGCGTGCAGCAGCCAGTTCTCCGGTCCGTCACCGTGCAGCTCGCGCAGTCGCGCGAGCGCCCGGGCCAGGACGTGGGCGCTCAGGACGTAGATGCCCGGCTGGGGAGTGGCGAGCAGGTCGTCCACCCGCACCCCCATCGCCTCAACACCGTAGGTCTCGGGACGGATGCTGCCGAAGTAGCCGAGCCGCAGCGGACCCTGCGGCGGATGGGCGGCGAGCCACGTCCTCAATTGCTTCATCCCCTGTCCCCAGTCGACGTTGCTGTCGTCGAGCCAGCGCGGACCGCAGCGCCAGCCGCCGTCGAGGGCGAGTCGCGACGGCTCCGTCACGCAGGCCAGCTCGTTGAAGTAGGACAGGTGATCGGGGTAGATGGCGGTCCCCGCCACGACCGCCCAGACCGACAGGACCGCGGCGACGGCCCTTCGCCAGAGGCCCCCCTCCCGCAGCAGGAAGGCGAGACCCGCGCCTCCGGCCAGATGCAGAAAAGGGAGCACCGGGATGAGGTAGCGGAAGCCGAGATTGTCCGAGTAGATCGAATAGGCGAGAAAGAGGGCCAGCGGCGGGAGGAACAGGAAGGCACGGTCCATGTCCGGCAGCGCTCCGCGGCGCAGCACCGCCCACCCCCCGATCGCGGCCAGTGCTATCGCCGGCAGCGGCTCCTTCACGAGGTAGCAGACGAGGTAGTAGGTCAGGAAGTGCGGCTTGAAGGCGCCGGCCATGAACGCCTGATACGTCGGGTCGTGGTCGGCGTTGATGCGGCGGAACCCTTCGACGTACAGGAACGGGTTGCGCGGAAAGAGGTAGACGGCCTCGAGGACGAGCGCCGCCAGGACACTCATCGCCAGGAAGGCATAGACGCACCAGACGAGCCGCTGACCGCCGTCCCCCGATGCGAACGGGTCGACGAGACTCGAGGATCGGATCGGCACCGCGGCCGGGATCCACCGCGTCGCCAGGATCAGGAGCGCCAGCGCCACCGGCAGGAGGACCAAGGGAGCGAGGCCGCACAGGACGAGACGCTTCGGGCTGCGGTGATTGAGATGCCACCACAGCGCGAACAGGAACAGGACCGTGAACGCGGCGAAGCCGGAGTCCGTGGCCACCAGCGGAGCATGCGCAAGGATGTTCGGATCGAAGACGTACAGGAGGAGCGCGCCGGTCGCCGCCGTCGCTCCCAGGAGTCTCCTGCCCCAGGCGAAGATCAGGCCGCCGAGCAGAACCGCCAGCAGGATGAACGGCAGACGCGCCCGGAACATCACGCTGTCCGGATTGTTCCCGAAGATGACATCGCGGCCGAGCTGCCACTGGAAGAACACCGGCGGCGGGTCGCCGACGTTGTCCCAGTCCGCTCGCGTCATGGGAAAACGGGCTCCGGTCAGGACGAGCGGCAACGCGCCCAGCTCCTTGAGGAGGGGCGGATGCTGCGGGTTGACCCGGAAGTCGCGCATCGTCCAGTACGACAGACCGGCGCCGATGTGCGCCGGCTCATCGAAGGTCGGGGACTTGATCGGACTGGCCGTGATCATCTGCAGGAAGAAAACGGCGAGCAACGCCCACAGCAGCAGCGGGTGCCCCTGACCCGCGGAACGCCTCGACATGGCGCGCATCCTAGCATGGGCTCCGCGGTTGACGGTCCCGGGGCCGTGCAGTAGCATCGCGCGTTTTCGGGCCCTGCGCGCTCATGGCGAAAGAACAGCCGAGTATCCAGAACGAGACCGGGGCTCCGGGCGGCGGCGACCCCTGGGAGAAGCGCGCCGGTCCGGCCGCGCTGGCTCTCCTGGCGCTCCTCGCCCTGCAGGGCCTTCTGTTCATCGGCGAGTCGTCGCAGACGAGCGACGAGGCGGTGCACATCGCCGCCGGCTACTCGTACCTCGAGACCGCGGATTTCCGCCTCAATCCCGAGCATCCGCCACTCATCAAGGAGTGGGCGGCGCTGCCCCTCCTCCTGCTCCGCCTGCAGTTTCCCTGGGGACCGCTCTGGGACCAGGCGGAGGAATGGAACATCGGGCGGATCTTCGTTCACGAGAACCGGATCCCGAACGACATGATCCTTCTGGTCGGGAGGCTGCAGGTCCTGATCCTGTCTGCCCTGCTCGGGTGGTTCCTGTTCCGCTGGGGCCGGGCCCTGTTCGGCGCGCGCGGCGCCCTTCTCGCTCTGGCGCTCTACGTCCTCGACCCGAACGTCGTGGCGCACTCGTCGCTCGTCACGACCGACCTCGGCGTGACCCTGTTCATGTTTCTCGCCGTCTACGCGCTGTGGGCCTGGTCGGAGCGACCCGGCCTGGTGCGCGTCCTGGGGTGCGGTCTGGCGGTGGGCGGCGCCTTCGCGTCGAAATTCACCTCCTTCTGGCTGCTGCCGATTCTCCTCCTCCTGCTCGTGGTCCTGTTCGCGCTGCGCGCGCCGCTCTCCTCCCGGTCCCGGGTCCTCCCCCTGCTCGTCCTGGCGGCGTGCGTGGCCGTCGTCGCGTTCGCGGTCGTCGCGGTCACCTATGCAGGCGTGGGGATGAAGGCCTACGTCGTCGGGCTGGAGCGCGGTCTTCATCACTCCGGAATGGGACACAAGGCCTACATGATGGGTCAGTACTCCGAGGACGGATGGTGGTACTACTTTCTTTATGCCTACCTGATCAAGACACCGATCGGGACCCTTCTCATCGTGGCCGCCTCGATCGCGGCCTTTCTCCTGGGCCGGCGGGGCCGTCTCAAGGACGAGCTCTTCGTGGGGATCCCGATCGTCGTCCTGGTGCTGATCACCTGCCTGTGGAAGGTGAATATCGGCCTGCGTCATCTCCTGCCGGTCTATCCATTTCTGTACCTCGCCGCCGGACGGCTCCTGGCGCCGCCGGGCGGGGCGGCGGCGGAGCGCCGACCGCGTGCGGCATGGGTGATCGCCTCGGGGGTCCTCGCCTGCCTGACGTGGAACGTGGTCGAGGCGGCGAGCATCGCCCCCTACCACCTCGCCTACTTCAACGAGCTGGTGGGCGGGCCGCGCCAGGGTCACCTCTATCTGCTCGACTCGAACCTCGACTGGGGACAGTCGTCGAAGGCGCTGCGCCGGTACGTGGAGTCAGAGAACCTGCCGATCATCTACTGCGCCTACTCGGGGAACGGCGACCCCTGGTACTACGGCGTGCGCTATCAGTGGGCGCCCGGGTCGGGGAACCTGGACAACGCCAAGGAGCGGCCCGTGCGGGTTCCGGAGGGCATGC
>WNGH01000882.1_pt1 | contig 47884 bp, 36 predicted proteins | sample 5400631 | NCBI WGS metagenome assembly WNGH01 (sample SAMN13153373, study PRJNA577476) | soil metagenome | isolation source: 115 cm soil or saprolite under Garry oak tree replicate 1 | place: USA:California | collected 2016-06-15 | reverse complement strand
AGGTCGACACAGCTTGGCCCTGCGCTCCCTGGATTCCGCTCGGCGCGGGGGTCGTGACTGCCAGCGGCGCCGACTGTGACGAATGGTTGCCCGCACCATCGAAGGCATCGACCGTGTACTGGTACGCGGTGGTGGGCGCGGCTGTGCCGTCGTTGTACGTGGTGACGCCACCTGCCCCGGTGCTACCCACCGCGGCGCCGTTCCGGTAGACCGTGTAGCCCGTGACGCCAACGTTGTCGGTCGACGCGGTCCACTGCAGCGACACGTCGTTCGAGGTCACCGAAGACGCCGTCAGATTGGTCGGCACCGTGGGCGGCTGAGTGTCGCCGCTCGATTGGATCACCTCGAACGACCCCATGTCACATGCGGGTCCCTGCGGACGGGCGACGCCGCGCTGGTCGGTGCCGCCCGTGCATCCGGACACGCTGGCCGGGATTGTGTTGACGGCGGGGCTGGTAGCAGGCAAAGCCATGGTCTGGGTGGGGCCACCGTTCGAGGCGAGGGCCTCGAGCTGCGGCTGGGTGTTGCTCATCGAGTGCTTGGTTGAAGAGAAGCCGCACGACGATCCGGTGTCCAGGTTGTATCCGTTGTCGATCACAGGCGGGCCCCCGCAGTTCGACCCATTGATGCCGTTGGCGACGATGCTCGTTGTCAGGCTCACCGTGAAGGAGCCGTAGTTGTGGATGTTGGCTCCGTACTGGGACGTGTTGCCGGACAGAGTCGAGTAGCTGATCGACGTGCTGCCGAAGTTCTGGAGAGCGCCTCCGCCATTGCTGCCGCCGGTGTTGTTGTAGAAGGTGCTGTTCTTGATGATCAGGGTCGCGTCGTTGTCGATCGCTCCACCACCGGGCCCGGTGTTGCCGACGAACGTGCTGGTCGACGCCGTCATGGTGCCGAATGCGTTCAGGAGCGCCCCGCCGCCGTAGATGGTCGCGGTGTTGTTCAAGAACGTAGTTTTCGTGATGGTGGCGGACTTCTGATTGAAGATGCCTCCGCCCTCCTGCGCAAGGTTGTTGGTGAAGAAGCTGGTCGTGACGGTCAGCTGGCCGCTGCTGTTGATGGCGCCGCCGGACGTGCCAGTGGTGGATGGAGAGGAGTTGCCCGAAAACGTGGTGGCGCTGACCACCAGCGTGCCGTGGCTGTTGATGGCGCCGCCGCCCGAGCGTCCGTCGTTCGCGATGCCGTTGGTCAGGCTCAGTGAATCAAGGGTCAGCTTGCCCGACGACGCGACGTCGAACATCCGGAAGGACGGCGTCCCCGCTGCGGTCGACCTGGTGATCGTGGCTCCGCTGCCCACGACGGTCACGTTCCGGGTGATAACGGGTAGCCCGGTGCCGCCGTCCGTCGTGTTGTTGGCCGCGGTCAGCGTGTACACGCATCCCGGGGCGAGGGTGACAGTGCCGCCGGCGACGTTCGCAGCCGAGATGGCCGTGATGAGGTCTGCCGTCGTGCAGGGGATGGCTGCTGCCGCCGCGGTGAGCGGAGCTGCGAACAGTCCGAACGCGGTGAGGGCCGTCGCGGCGCCGAGGCTGATCGAAATGCGCCTGCGGCCCGGCTGGGCGCCCCTCCCCGAGGCGATGGTGAGGAATGCCTTGACCAGGGCGGAAAGCGTCAGCAAACCCGATGCCCCGTCAACGTGGTCGACGGTCCCGGGTCGGAGCTGCTCGATGCAGCTCCGCTTCTCATATGAGCATGTACGCGGTGCCAGGGAAGAAAGCGTCGTAGCTGGCACCGCTGCTGGCGTCGCGCACCCAGACTGAATATCGGTAGGTCCCGGTTGGCAGCCCGCCGGTGTTCCAGATGAACGTATTGCTGCTGGAGTAGGCCTGTGCAATCGTCCAGGTGCCGCTAGGGGTTTGGATCCAGAACTCGTACTGCGCGCTGGGGCAACCCGAAGCAGCCGCCGTGATGGTGACGGAGGCGCCCGCCGTCTGCGGGGAGGCCGGCGCCGCTGTGACGCTGACCGAGGTGCAGGCGTTGGTCGTCAGGGTGTACGCGGTCCCGGGGACGTAGGCGTCATAGCTGTTCGCGCTCGCGGCATCGCGGACCCAGACCGAGTAGTGGTAGACGCCCGCCGGCCGTCCCGTCGTGTTCCAGCTGAAGGTGGCGCTGCCCGAGTAGGCCTGAGCCACGGTCCAGGCGCCTCCAGGCGGCTGGATCCAGAACTGATAGAGCGGATGGGGGCAGCCGGACGAGGCGGCGGAGATCGTGACGGCCGTGCCCGCGGTTTGCGGGGAGGCGGGTGATGCCGAGGCGCTCACCGCCGTGCAAGCAGTAGACGTCACCGTGTAAGCGGTGCCCGGGAAGTAAGCGTCGTAGCTGCTCGAGCTGCTGGCGTCGCGGACCCACACGGAGTAGTGGTAGACCCCGGAGCCGCTCGTGTTCCAGTTGAAGATGCTGCTGTTCGAGTAAGCCTGGGCCACCGCCCAGCTGCCGCCCGGCGGCTGGATCCAGAACTGGAAGCGTGGGTTGGGGCAGCCCGCCGCGGTGGCGCTGATGGTGACGGCGGTGCCCGCCGCCTGCGGAGAAGCGGGCGCGGCGGAGGCGCTCACCGACGAACAAGCGGTGGACGTCAGCACATAAGCGGTGCCTGGGACGTAAGAGTCATAGGTGCTTGCGCTGCTGGCATCGCGGACCCATACCGAGTAGTAGTAGGTCCCAGCGGGAGGCGAGGTGTTCCAGGTGAAGGTCCCGCTGCTGAAGTACGCCTGGGCAACTTTCCAGCTGCCGCCGGGGGCCAGGGTCCAGAACTCATACAGGGGGTCTGGACAGCCAGAGGAGCTGGCGGTGATGGTGACCCGCGTGCCCGCCAACGAAGGTGACGCTGGCGCCGCAGTCACGGTGGGCACCTGGCACGGAGCCGCGACACCGGTGGTGACCTGCGCGGCCGCCGATTTGGCCGAGTGATTGCCGGCCGCGTCGAAGGCATCGACGGTGTAGGTGTAGGTGGTGAGCCCACTGACGCTGTTGTCGGTGTAGGTCACTCCGGCCACCGTGGTCAGGAACGCGCCGTTGCGGTAAACGGTGTAGCCGGCCACCCCGACGTTGTCGCTCGAGGCGCTCCATGTCAGCGTGACGCCGTGGCTCGCGTTGAGAGCGGCGCTGAGGCCGGCCGGGACGGACGGCGGCGAGATGTCAGGGGTGGTTACGCTGGCCGGGGCCGATTGGGCCGAGTGGTTGCCGGCGGCGTCGAACGCGTCGACCCGGTAGCTGTAGCTGGTTGTCTGGACGACGGCGGTGTCGGCGTAGGTCAGGGTGGACCCCGACACGGTGGCGAGCATCGAGCCGTCGCGATAGATGGTGTAGCCGGTCACACCGACGTTGTCGGTAGATGCGCTCCAGCTCAAGTCGACCTCGGGCGTCGGGGTTGCCTTGGCGGTCAGGCTCGCGGGCACCGAAGGCGCTGTGATGTCGGGGGTCGTTGCCATGGCCACAGCAGACTTCGCCGAATGGTTGCCGGCGGCGTCGAAGGCGTCGACCGTGTAGCTGTACGCGGTAGCGTCCGTGACGGCCTTGTCAGCGTAGGTCAGGGTGGTGGACCCCGAGACGATGGCAAGCGGTGTGACGCTGCCGTTGCGATAGATGTCGTAACCGGTGACGCCGACGTTGTCGGTCGATGCGCTCCAGCTCAGATCCACCTCAGGCGTCGGCGTTGGCGTGGCCGTCAGGCTTGCCGGCGCCGAAGGAGCTGTGATGTCGGGGGTCTTGGCCGTGGCTGCGGCAGACTGCGCCGAGTGGTTGCCGACGGCGTCGATCGCGTCGACCGTATAGGTGTAAGTGGTGGCGTCGGTGACAGCCTTGTCCGCGTAGACAAGCGTGGCGCCGGACACGGTCGCAAGCGGCGTCGTGCTGCCATTGCGGTAGATGTCGTAACCGGCGACGCCGACGTTGTCAGTCGAGGCATTCCACTTCAAGTCCACCTCGGGCGTCTTGGTTGCAGTCGCGGTGAGGCCGGTTGGGGCGGTCGGTGGGGTGATGTCGGGAGCCACGCTCGTGCTGAGGGTGTTGTCCAGGACGATGCTGAAGGGGCTGGCCGTGCCGGATTGGTAGACCAGGGGCACGTAAGCACCATTCAGCACTGACGGGACGTGCGGAGACCGCGGCTGTGCGTCCGTCGTGACGAGGTTCTCTTGCGACGCGGAAGTGTATGGGCTGTCGAGGGTGACGTACTTGAGCTGGCCCGTGAGGGCTGCTGTGACCCAGAACACATACACCCTGTGGGTTGTCGGGTCGACCGCACCTGCGATGTCAGGCGGGTCGCTTTCGAAGCTGCTGTGCGCAGGATCGATCACCAATCGGGCGCCCCACGTGATCGCGCCGGTGCTCATCGGAACTGCATCAGGCGTCCCGTGCCAGTAGATGATGCCCATCGGCGATGGCTCGCCGCTGGTCATGGCTTTGAAAACATGGACGTCGCCGCTGGTCTCGTCGATGGCGACCTGAGGGCCGCCCAGCCAGGGCCCTCCCTCGCAATCGTCCACATCGACCGTCGATTGAGTTGTCCAGTTTGCCGGCGACGGATCAGCCGCGCCGTCCAGGAGGGTGCGTGAGAGGATCTTGCACGCGGCGCCGTAGACGGCGATCGTCGCGCCGAGCTTGGCGGAGTGTCGAATGGTGACCTGCACAGGGTTGCTGGCGGTCGCCGTCAGCAGCTCGGCGGCGATTCGGATCGGCTCGTTGATGTTGTGGTGGTAGACCAGCGGAGAGTCGAGGGTGAGGGTGTATGGACCGGTCCCGGTAACACCGGTCACCTGCCGGAACTCGGCGTTGCACGTGGTCAACCTGTCGCACGTAAGACTCCCGTTGTTACTGACCGCCAGCCCAATCTGGAACTGGTCATTCACTGCGGGGGCGTCACCTGTGACGACGTTGTAGACGACCGTGCTCGAGCTTGAATGGTTGTCGACAGCGACTGAACCTGCCTTCGCGGTGACCGCCCAACCGGTCTTGCCGGTGCGGTCGGGGGTCCAGTTGTAGAACACGTTGTCCGAGTCATGACCGACGGTGTCGTCCCACCACGAAGCGATCAGCCACTGCCCTGTCCAGACCACGGACGGATCCTGGCGCCCGTTGGTGAGGGTTCCGGGAACCTCAACAGGCTCTGGGTTTACGTTGCCCCCGTCCCAGCTGAAGGTGCTTCCATCGTAGGTGCCGTGCTGGATCTGCTCCTGCCTCGGGCCGCCGAAGATCTCGTTGCCCTCCTGCACCCAGATCTCGGTGGTGCCGCTGCCAGGCAAGACATAGAGGGACTCCTCTTCGCCGCCGAGAAACGTGAGGACCCTGGTCGATACGGGCGACGTCGACGGATTGGTGACGTGGTCGATTGCACCAGTGTGTCCGTCATAGAAACCGACCAGGAGCGAACCGTCGTGCAGATATGCCACCTTGTCCTGTGCCGAACGCTGGTAAGCCTGCGACGAAATCGAGGTGTCCACGTTGGTGGGCCCCGCTGAGACCGCTACCTGCGCGCCGAAGGCGATCAAGAGGCTTCCACCGAGAAACGCACCCACTACGGTGGCACGTACAACACGCAGCTTCTTGGACAGGCGATCGGCGGCGGTTGACCTATTAATCATTGCTGTAACCATGAATAAGCGAGAAGTGAGGCATTGGGCTCGACCGTAAAGTCACGCCTACTCACCGTCAACCGGTACATCTGTCACCATCGACAACAAACCCCAGAGTCGGGCGGGACAATTGCCCAGCCCGACTGAGCCCGATGCACCACCACCGCTCACGGGGACGTGGTCCTTTTCAAGCCGGCTACCGGACGCATTCGCCTAACGGCCACGAGCTTCACAACGAGTCGCGACGTCACGTGGGATGCCGTGGCGAACATCAGGCTCAGGGTTGATGCGAACGTCGGGTTCGACAGGTAAGCCATGTCGAGCTCCATTCGCTTGGGCAGAAGGTCGTTCAGGTAATAAGCTTCGACGTCCTCGAGCCCGTCGGGAACCGAGTCACGCAGGGTGACCTGGACGGGGCCGGTCAATCCGGGTCGATGGGCGAAGATGACCCGCCATTCGGAGGGATAGCGCCGTGCGAGCGCCAGCGTCTCGGGCCGTGGGCCCACGAGGGTCATGTCTCCGCGCAGCACGTTGATGAGCTGGGGCAGCTCGTCCAGGCTGGTTGCGCGCAGGACCGCCCCCACCCTCGTCACGCGCCGGTCGCCCGGCGTCGTCACGTCAGGGCCGTCAAGCCCGCATCGCATGCTGCGGAACTTGTACATGGGGAACGCGACTCCTCCCTGTCCGACACGGGGCTGAGTGAAGATCGAGGATCCGTGAGTGCTCATTCGCGACGCGGCCGCGAGGACGATCAGTAGGGGCCACGAGATGGCGAGTACCAGCGCCGCGATCGCGACATCCATCGCCCGCCGCTCAAGGCTAGGGGCAACGCTAGTCAGCCCCTCGATCACCGGCTCGGAAAGGTGCGGTGGAGGTGTCGGTCGCGCGGCGTGGCGGTACCAGGCCAGCAAGGTTGCGGTGGTGGTGAGGTACGCGACGCTCGAGGCGATCGCCGCCCCGACCGCGCCCATGCGCGGGATCAGGATCACGTCCAGCACCAGCGTCATGGCCAGCCCTGTGCCGGCGGCCAGTGAGTTGAGGCCGGGGCGGCCTCGTGCGAAGAGATATGCGGTCATGACACCTGCGGCGCCTTCGGCCGCAAGGCCGACCAGTAGGATCTGTGCCGGCAGGACCGCCCCTGCGAATGCCTGGCCGAACAGGAATGGGACGATCGCGCCGGCCGCCAGCGCCAATGGAAGCGCAATGCCCGCGGTGACCGCCCCGGCGCGCGGGATGAACCACCGAGAGCTCGCCGACGCGACATCTGCTTCCGACCTGGCAAATCGCGGATACAGGACCCAGTTGGCGGCGATTGGCACCACCCGCAGGACCTCGGCGTATTTCGCCGCCACCGCGTAGATCCCCAGGGCGGCCGGACCGGCGATCGCGGCGATGAACACGAAGTTGAGCCGCAGGTTGAAGAGGCTGAGCAGACTGCCCAGCTGGCCCCGAGTGCCAAACATGTAGATGCGGCGGGCGAGCTCCATGGAAGGTGGGGATGCGTGGGCGAGAAAGCCACGACGCACCAACCTGACCCAGGCGACGCTGCCCGTCGCGAGGTCGCTGAGGATCAGGGCGCCGACGACCGCCCACGTACCCGTCACATGCAGAGCGAGAAGGAGGCCATAGGCCGGCAAGAAAAAGAGCTCTTCGAACAGGATCGTGCGGTTGCTTCCCGGTAGGTCGCCCGTGCCTTGTGCCGCTGCCTTGCCTGTGATGACGACGAGCCGGAGCGCAACCCTCGCCGCAACCAGCGCGATCAGCGCAGCTGCCAGGTCCTTGAAGAAGAACCGGTGCAGCAGCGGCGTCGCGATCACCCACAGCCCTGCGCCCGCCAAAGCGCCGCCCGTCGCGATTGCGATCATGGTCGAACGCACGCGCGGGTCGTCCCGCGTCGGCCCCGCCAAGAAGTACGCCATCGACCCGGCCGCCCCGCCGGACACGATCACAGCGACGAGCCACGGCAGGATGCGCAGCAGCGCGTAATCGCCCACTGCCACGGGTCCGCCCACGCGTGCGACCCAGAGCGTCGCAATGCCGAGAGCAGCCATCGAGCCCGCCAACGCGACCACGTTGCCGGCGAAGGGGTGCCGCAGCCTGCGCGCAAGCTGCATCACGTGTTCCATCGGCGCCCCCACACGTACAGCGCGGCGATCACCGCAAGAAACGCCCACACGTGCCGGAAATGGAGGATCTGGTAGTACGACGCTGACACGGCGAGGCCCAACACGCCGCCAACCAATGGAGCGGTGCGTGGAAAGAGCGCTGCGAACTCGGGAGTGAGAGGCTTGGTGGCGACGGTCCACGTGCGGACCCCGACCGAGCCGATCAACAGCACCAGCCCGATGGCACCGAGCACGCCGCGCTCGACGATCGATTCGATGTAATCGTCATGGGTCTGATACGCGTACGGGGCGAGCTGTGTCTGCAGCAATGGCTTGGTCGAGCCGGGGCCGAGCCCCCACGGCACCCCCTGCTTGAAGAGATCGGTCGTCTCCTGTATCAGCCACGCGCGTTCCTGCGCGCTCTGCGAGCTGCGACCGATCGAGTCGCGCAGGAGCGGCTGACCGCTGTCTCTGGCCCACGCTTCGATGGGCAGGGTTTGGCTGACCATCAGGGCGATGACGCCGACCGCGCCGACGGTGCAAACCGTCACCAGGAACGGCATCGCGCCCCAGCGGCGGTGCACGAACGACACCGCCACGACGGCCAGTCCGATTCCAAACGCGAGCAGTCCGCCGTTGGAGCCGGTGAGGGCCAAGGCCGTCAACAGCGCGGCATAGACGACCATCCGCAGGCTGCGCCGCCGCGGCATCTGCGTGGCCATCACGACCATCAGGGCGACGAAGAAATAGTTGGCGGCGTAGTTCGGGTCGCCGAAGGTCAGCGAGGCTCGCACGCCGGTCCGGTCGGAAACCCCGGCCAGTGCGAGGTTGCCGGTGGCGATCGCCCCGATCAGCACCAGTGCCCAGCCGAAGGAGCCCCACGTGAAGGCTCTCAACAGCCAAAGGAAGGCCGATGACGAGCGGGCCAGGTTGACGATGACCGCGCACCACGCCAGGAGGATGAAGTCCTGCGCGATCGCCAGCAAACCGGTCTTGGGGAGGGGTCCGGCGAAGGAGGCGATGGCGCCGCCGACCATGATGGTCGCCACGGCGAGCGCATACGGAAGCCGCAGCTCCTGGCGGGTGTAGCCGGCCCAGAGCAACGTCAGCGCGATGCTGAGCGCGATCATGACGTCGACCGGCGACGAGTTACCCGGACCGGACGGCTTGAGGTACGGGAGCATGACCAGGGCGGCGGCCACTGGAGCGATCACGATCCATGGCACACGTGGCGGCAGGGTGATGGTCCTCGCCGGCGGCTGGACGCCCGCGAGCGATCGAGTAGCGATCATCTCTGGGCGATCTCGACGCTCACGCCGATCACAAACGCCGCTGCCCCCAGGAGACCCACGCTCCAGAACGCACCCTTGATGAAGCGGCGGATGACTGCCCGCCTCCGGCGCCGGTGGAGCCTTCGCAGGCGGTACTCGAGCGGCAGGTCACCGGCCGGCAGCTCGCCCGCCGCGGTTCCATGCCGCCGTACGTCGACCGCTCCATCAATCCTCATCGCCCGCATTTCGATCGATCTCCGCGGGCTAGTTCAGAACAGCAAACGGCCGCAGGCGGGCCACCGGCTGAACGAGGTGATTGCTGACCAGGATCCGCAGCCCTTCGTCGACCCCGTTGTCGTCGAGGTGGGGGACGACCGTGGTCGAGGTGTCCTTGTATCCGAACCTGAGGGTGGTGTGCCCCTGCGGGTGCCGATTCGAGAGGCCCCTGCGCTCGAAGTCCGAGATGATGCTGCCGGTGCCGTGGGAGGCCGAGAACAGGGATTCCTCGGCGCCTTCCGCCGCCACACATAAATAGGAAGAGGTGCGATTCGTGCCCGGCAGCAGGAGGGGCGTCCCTGTGTCGGCGAAAACCGGGTGGCCGCTCATCTTCGAGGCCGGAAACGCCCGCGCGCTGTTGTGCCGGTGGACAACGGCCGGGCGCCCACCGATCTGCTCGTCGTAGATCGTGTTGTGGGGCGAGTCGACGATCAGCTTCATGCTCGCGCCGAACGACTGGCGGGCCAGAGCCCTCAGGGTCGAGTAGGTGGCCTGCCGGTAGGCGAAGCCGTAATTCATGGCGACCGCGTTGGCCAGCATCAGCCGCTCGCCTTCCTCGCTCTCGCGCAGGACCGGCGGACAGCCGCCCGAGAAATAGAGGCGGAGGCGCTCTCGAAGCTGGCGCGCGGAACGGACCGACGCGAGCTGATAAAGAGGTTTCTGCACGGCCATGACGGTCCGTAGCGGACGAGAGCCCGCAAGGCGCCGCCCAAAGCGGGCGCCCATCTGGATGTTCAGGACGCCGTCGCCGCCGTGGTATTGAAGCGTCACCTGCCCCAGGTGCACACCGAGCTTGCGGGCGGCCTCTGTGTCGAAAACCTCTTCGACCTTTTGCAGCTCGACGAAATGGGTGCTCGGACCGACGGTGCCGAAGCGGATGCGTGACAGCTGCGTTGCCATCCACGACAGCTCGCGCCGGACCCGGTCCGCGCCGCCATACCGATCCACGCCGAGGCAGCCGCCCTCCTCGATGCGGTCGAGCTCCGCGGGATCGAGGTCGTAACGGTCGACAGCGAACCTGGCGCCCTCGACCGCGCAGCGAAGGACCTCTCGGGCCGTCAGCACCGGCCGATAGTTGGGCGGGTAAGGGTAGGTGTCGCGAACACTCTTGTAGAAGTGGCGAATCGCCGTCTCGTGCGGGGTGTCGATGTCCAGTCCCACCAGGGCCATCCCGCAGTTCAGGGCCGCGCTGGTGAAGATCGGCCGGATCGTCTCCCGGGTCGCCACCGCAATGCTCGATGGCATCTCCATCAACTTCTTGTGATAGAAGTCAGGCAGCACAGCGGGTGGGGCGGCCAGATCGGCATCCTTGATGCCCTGGTTCAGCAAGGCCAGCGAGTCCAGTCGAACCGGATGGTCGTCGCTGTCGAAGATCCGGGGCTGGAGATGCCACGGAGTCCCCGCCGGAACGGCGCGGTTGTAGGTCCGAGCGATCGCGTCGCTGCTCAAGCGATGGCCTCCATCAGGCTCAGCAGCTCGGCCAGCCTGACGCCGGGCCGACGTGCCAGCACGATCTCCACGGATGGCAGTCGGGTCGCGAGCTGGCGGGCCACTGCCTCCACCGGAGGATGTGACGGCCCGAGCTCGGTTCCCGCGACCAGCGTGGCCGCGAATCCCCAGTAACGCCGCAGCTCACCGGCCATGTATGTGCCGGTGACCAGGGAACGCGCGACGGTGGCGCTGCCGCAGAAGCGCAGGTAAGCGACCTCGTCGTGGCCGCGCCGGAGGACGACGAGAACGTTGGGAGCGAGGGACGGCACGCGGCCCGGCAGTGGAAGCTCGGCTCGTCCATGCGGCATCGAGCGGCCGTTGCCGCCTTCGATTCGCATCGGTTCGACCACGCCCCAGGCGGTGATCCCGTCGCTGACGCACAGGTTGTCGGAGATCGCCTGGCCGCCTGCAGCGAGCTCCTGAGCCAGCAGGGTCGACTTGCCCACGCCGCCTGGTCCCGCGAGCAGTGGCCGGAGGTCACCGACTGTGCATGCCGACGCGTGCAGGGGAGCCCTGCCGCGGATCGATGCGCGCCACAGGGCCGGGTACTGGATCAACACGGCCCGCGCCAGCAGCGTGAATCGAGTCCTCAAAAGCTGCGCGGCAGCGTGGCCGCGCAGGCGAGGCCTCCAGCGATATGTGAACTCCACGTCGTCTGGCGTACAGCGCAGTCGCAGGTCGAAGCCGGACGAGCACACATCCTCCATGACCACTTCGTCGCGAAGCCGCCAAGCGCTGCGAGTGAGAGGCTCCCACGAGCTGGTGTCGAAAGCGCGGTTTGTGGACTCGACATTCACGACGAGGCTTGCCGCGGTGTCGTCGCCGTGTTTGAGATCACCTGACGCCGCCTCGTTGATCAGCTCATCCACCCACGGGATGGCGCTGGTGATGTGAAGGCGCTCGCCGCCTGTTTCGAGGATTGCGTCCATGCCTAAGCGACCAACCTCAGTGCCTTCCGGACTGCCCGCGGCGAGTTGGTCAGCGCCATCTCGTAGGTTTCAACCAGGTCGCGGCCGAGAACCTCCGGGCTGAAACGGTCGCCAAGCTGCGTCCGAGCCGCGAGTGCCATCCGCGATCCATCACCAGGGTGATCCAGGAGGTAGGAGAGCGCCCTCCCCAGGAGGTCGGGCGCGCCCGCCGGGACCAGAAGACCAGTCCTGCCCGGCACCACGACCTCGGGCACGGCGTTAACGGCGGTCGCGACAACCGGCACGCCGCAGGTCATCGCCTCGACGACCGAGCAAGGCAGGCCCTCGTAGTGGCTGGCCAGCGCAAAAACGTCGAAGCCAGGCAGGAGAGCCGCCACGTCGTTGCGCTCACCCAGCAGAAGGAACTGGTTGGTCAGCCTGCGGCGCTCGATCAGCCTCGTGATCTCCGCACGCATCGGTCCGTCGCCGACCCAGACGCAAAGGACGTTCGGACGGCGCATCGCTGCGATCGCGGCCACCATGTCCTGGGGCGCCTTCTGGGGTGCGAGCCGTCCCACCGTCCCCACGACAAGAGCGTTTTCGGGCAAGCCCATCAGGGCGCGTGCAGCAGCTCGAGTGCTCTGGGACGCGGGCGCGATGTTGAGCTCGATCGCGCTCGCAATGGCTCGAATCCGCTCGGCAGGCGCGATCCGGAGGCTGATCGCCTGCGCCGCGACGGCGCCTCCAACGGCGAGGAACTGGTCGGTGATGCGGCCCAGCCTCTTCTCGATCTCGATGTACGTCGTCCGCAGCGGTCCGAACTGGAAGTCATGGAACGGGAAGCCGTGAAATGTGTGCACGATCGCCGGCACACCCACGCGGTGCGCCGCGATCCTGCCGAGCGCTCCTGCCTTGCTGCTGTGGGTGTGGACGATGTCGAAGTCCCCCTCGCGCAGCAGAGCAGTGAGCTCTCGCAAAGCGCTCGGGTCTTCACGCAGGCTGATCTCCGGCCTCATGTGATCGAGGCGAACGATCTTGAAGCCTGCCTTCTCGGCCTCCGCCAGCAGCGGACCGCCGGGAGTGGAGAAGATGGTGACCGAGTACTGCTGAGGGTCGAGAGCCAGCGCCCCGCGCAGGGCAACTCCGCCGGCGCCGGCGATGAAGCGAGTGATCACAATGGCGACGCGGCGCAAGTCAGAAACCGTCCGGGTAGGGCGCAACCACTGTTGCCGACGTGAGCGCGGGCGACTTCGCGAAGCCGGGCAGCAGTGAAGCCAGGTGCTGGCGCACCAGGTCGCTGCGATTGATGGACGCCGATTCGATCAACCGATCGAGCACCGACTCGAGGTCGGCCGCGGGGGCCGCTGCCTGGGTCGCCCAGATTCTTGGATGATCGGTGCGGAGCCGCACCTCGTTCTCGCTGAAGAGCGCTTCGTTGAGCTTCTCGCCTCCACGCAGGCCCGTAAAGCTGATCTCGAAGTCGCCCTCCCGCAGGTTGAACTGCGCGGCGTAGTTGTGAACCAGATCGACGATCCGGACCGGGGCGCCCATGTCTAGGACGAATGTCTCTCCGAGCTCGGCCATGCTCGCCGCCTCTATGACCAGGCCGACAGCTTCTTCGACCGTCATGAAGAATCGAGTCACGTCGGGATGCGTGACGGTGACGGCTTCACCGTTCTCGATCTGCTCGGAGAGCACCGAAAGGAAGGAGCCGCGGCTGCCGAGGACGTTGCCGAAGCGGACCGAGGCAAACCTCGTGTAGCCGCCGGAATGCGCCTGCAGGATCAGCTCGGCCACCCGTTTCGACGCGCCGAGAATCGAGATCGGATCCGCGGCCTTGTCGGTCGAGATCAGGATGAAACGCTCGACGCCGGTTTCGACCGCAGCCTCGACGAGGTGCCGGGTGCCAAGGACATTCGACTTGATGCCTTCGCACGGATGCATCTCGAGCAGCGGAAGGTGCTTGTGAGCGGCAGCGTGAAAGATGACCTGGAAGCGCAGGTCCGCGCACAGCTGCTTGATGCGCTCGCCGTCCCTGATGTCGGCAATGAGGAGCTCGTCGTTGTCGAGCAGCGCCTGGCCGTCGAGATGCATCTGCAGCCGGTGCAGGTTGGACTCGTCATGGTCCAGCATGTAGAGCGCGGCCGGCCCGAAAGCCTTGATCTGCCGGCACAGCTCGCTGCCGATCGAGCCGCCGGCGCCGGTGACGAGGACACGCTTGCCCTCGACGACTGCGCGTGAGGCAGTCCGCACGACCCGCATCTCCTGCCGGCCGAGCAGACGGTCGACGCGGAGGCGGCGAAGATCGCTGATCCGTGCATCGCGCTCGAGCGCTGCCCCGAAAGAGGGGAGGTAGCGGACGCTTACGCCCGCGGTGCTCGCGGACTCGGCCAGCCTGCGAACATCGCCGGGCGCGAGCGACGGTATGGCGACGATGGCAACGTCCGCCGCATGGCTCGCCGCGATCATCACCAGGTCGCCTGTCCTGCCCAGCACGGGGAGACCGGTCACACCTTTATTAGTCGGGTCGTCGTCGAGAAAGCCGATCGGCAGAAGGCCGTACTCCGGTGTCCGCTTGAGGTCGCGCGCGAGGATCCGGCCGGCTGCGCCCGCCCCGATGATGATGGTGCGTAGGCCTGACCCGTTCTTGGGCAGCCGCCTGGGCCCCGGGGATGACGGCTTGTAGGAGTTCGATGTGATCTCGAGGGCCATGAGGTCTACCCGGCGACAGCGAGCTGCGGGCGCTGACTGCTCGTTGCAGCAGGCCGTATCCCGTCGATTTCCTCGCAGATCTGATCGAGCATCCCGTCGGTCAAGGCGGGATAGAAAGGAAGCGACACGAGCGTGGGGAACACCGCGTCGGCGACGGGGAACGATCGATTCGCTTCGTCCGCGAGCATCCGCTGGAAGTACGGCTGGTGGTGCAGTGGAATGAAGTGGACCGAGCAGTCGACGCCGCGTTCGGAGAGCATCCGGATGAAGCTGTCCCTGTCGACGCCAAATTCCGGTTCGATGCGGATGACGTACAGGTGCCATGCGTGGAGGCCCCGCTCCGGTCGGGCGGGGATGCGCAATCCATTGATTCGGGAGAGCCGGATGTCGAATGCGTCGGCAAGCTCGGCCCGTCGCTCCTGCCATCTCCCGAAGTGCTTCATCTGGCCCCGGCCGATGGCCGCCTGGACGTCGGTCATGTTGGCTTTGATCCCCGCCACATCAACCTCGTAGCGCCATCCCGACCCGGGCAGATAGCGCTTCCACGCGTCGCGGCTCATGCCGTGCAATCGAATCTGGCGCGCCTGATCAGCGAGCTCCGGATCAGCGGTCGTGATCATTCCGCCTTCGCCGATCGGCAGGTTCTTGGTTGCATAGAAGCTGAAGCAGGTGGCAGCTGAGATCGAGCCCACCCACCTGTCGCCGACCTTCGTGCCTATGGCATGAGCGGCGTCCTCGATCACGCGGGACAGTGGGAGCCCGGCCGCCGCCGCCATCTCTTCGACCGGCGCCGGCGCGCCGCCGAAATGAACGACGACCATCGCGTCGACCGGGCCCGAGCTGCGAACCGCGGCGGCTGTGGTCTCGGCATCCGGCATCAGCGTGTCGGGATTCACGTCGACGAGGATTGGGTGCAGACCCGCGTGTACGATCGCGTGCACGGCTCCGCAGAAGGTCATCGTCGACGTGAGCACCTTTGCCCCACGAGGAAGGCGCAGGGCCCGCAGCGAGATCTCGATTCCGGCGGTGCACGACGCGACCGCGACGGCGTGCTCGGCTTCCACCATGCTGGCAAACTCGCGTTCGAACTCGACAACCTCGGGCCCCGTCGTGATCCATCCGGACGCCAGGACTCGCGCGGCAGCCTCCCGCGCCTCTTCGCTGATCTCGGCTTTGGCGAATGGAATCCGGAACCTGGCGTCGGTTTCCTGGGCGACTGCGCTCACTGGGCACCCCACAGGTCGGACTGCATTTCCTTGCTCATCCCCTTGGCGGGATCTTTCTCGCCATCAAGGACAACCGCCAGGCGGGGTGAGGGCTTTGCAAACGGAATCGAGGTCTTCGTCGAGCGCGACGGTTTGTGCGCGATCACGCCGAGAAGAGGCCGGCCGCTGAGCGAGATCAGGTCCTGGACCGGCGCGAGGGCGGACTTGTTGATCCTTTCGGGCGTCACCAACACGAAGGCCGATGGCGGCGCCTGGCCGGTTCGGTAGCGTGCCGGCGCGTCGTCGATAGAGAAGATCGAGAGTCCCTTGCCCTCGCCCTGACCCTGCGAAAGCGGAGCCCGCAGGGTCCTTGCGAGTGAGGACAGGTCGAGCGTGTCGGCGACACTGATCAACTCCAGAGCGTGGATGTCGGCCGCGCTCGCTGCGAGCTTGAGCCGCGGAGCCAGCGTTCCGGCCGTGTCCGGAAGCCAGCCCAAGACCGGAACCCCCATGGCTTTGGCCACCGAATCGCCGGTCGCGAGCGTCGGGCGGAAGGTCTCCTTGGCCGCCGCGATCGCAACCCCGACCACCGCTCCGACGATGAGCGCCAACGCAAGGTCGATCGGGAGACGCGAAGGATCGGGCTTGATGGGCACGGTCGCCGCATCGATCACCGACGGCGTCGTGTCCGACGCCGAGCCCAGGCTCGAGCGTTCGGAGTCGAGGTGGATCAGCTGCTGGGTCAGCGTGGCGACGTCGTTGTCGTCGGCTGTGATGCGGTCGGCCAGGATCTGCGCCTTGACCGATGCAGTCTGGGAGTTGGACGGGTCGACCCTAAGGTTGTCCAGCTGAAGCTTCAGCGACGCGATTTCCACGTTGAGCGCGGTGATCTGATCCGTCACGGCCTTGATCTGGGCGTCGATGGCCGCCTTGTGCGCCGCGGGGCTGACCGCGAGCCGGGTCTTGATCAGGTCGTCGGCCAGCGCGTTTGCAATGGCCGCGGCAGCTTGTGGGCTCGTGTCTTTCACCGTCAGCAGCAGGACGCCCGAGGTGCCGAGAGGCGACAGTGATATGTCGGGCGCCACCTTGACCGGGTCACGTACGACGCCAGCTACGTTGAGCGCCGCGATGATGTGCGTCGGGCTGGTGACAATCGCCTTGGCTGCGTCGGCCACTGCCGTCGCCTCCGTGCCCGACGTCGGTGCCGGCGCATCGAGGACGACACGCGTGGAGGCGCTGTACGTCGGCGTGTCGAACAGGTGATACGTGACCACGCCCGCAGCGCAGGTGACGACACACACGAAGATCACGACCCAGTGGCCGAGCAGGACTCGTCGCGCTACCTCTTGAAGGTCCATGCGCTAATCAGCTACGTGAAGGAGGGACTTCATGGAACTCACCGAGCGTATTCGAATAGTGTTCCGCTGCCTGTAGGAAAGAAGGGTCTCTCCACGGGCGCTGTCCCAGCGTCAATCGGGACGCTTTAGGCGAGGTGTCCCGATCGATGTAGTGCGCTGGTCTTGAGCGACTCGGGACGTTGCCCGGGGTTGTGCAAAGGAATGTTTACGGGTCCGGGTGCGTCGGCAATTTTTGCGGCAACGTAAAAGCCTCTGAAATTAATGTGCGCCGAGGGGTTGCAATCGGCGGGCTCATGGGTTAAAACTTGCAAATCCTTCGTCATTCCTGAACCCCACGCGGTCTCAGGTCGATCGGCCAACTGCAAGATCAGAGTTCAGTTGGCGTTCAAGATTGGTTGGAGTCCACAGCGACCTCAACCAGCCGATAACACGCTGACCGTGTCCAGCGTTTCCGGGGGTAGACGTATATGCGTGGATGTGGGCGCGGGCGTCCGGGGACAGCCGCGCAGTGACGGTCGGCGCGAACAGGCTGCGCATTTTGCGCCGTCCGTTGGCAGTGCATCTCTTCGTCGTGTTGACCGCGATGTTGGTGCTGCCGTTCGGGCATTTCGCACAAGCGGCCACAACTCCACCTCACGTGGCTTTCATCGCGATGGAGAATCACGGCTACACGACTATCGTCGGCAACTCGGCCATGCCATTCACGCAGAGCCTGATCAACAACAATGGGATTGCGAGCATCACCGACACCTGCCATCCCAGCCTGCCCAACTATCTCAGCATCACCGACGGCTCGATCCACGGCTGTCCCCAGGACACTGCCCCGTCTGACGGCACCTACCCGGGGCCGACCTTCTACGACGAGCTGGCCAACGCAGGGATCGGCTGGAAGGGTTACGTCGATGGCGCAAACGGGGCGTGTGACATCAACTCCGGCTTCAGCAACTTCGACGTCAACCACGCGCCTCAGGCCTACTACAACTCGATCCGCAACAGCACCTCTCAGTGCAACAAGATCGTCCCCATGACCCAGCTAAGCACCGACCTGTCGGCGGGTACCGCGCCGTCATTTATCTGGATCACCCCCAACCTGATCAACGACATGCACGACGGCACCGATCAGCAGGGCGACGCCTACCTCAACTCCCAGGTCAGCCAGTTGCGCAACTCGAGCTGGTTCACTTCGGGCAGCCGGATCGTGATCTGGTGGGACGAGGACGAGGGCACGAGCAACGAGCAGGTCCTCTTGATCTCCGTCGGCTCCTCCCACAGCACGACCATCACGGCGGCAAGCCACTACGGCGTGCTGCGCGGTCTGGAAGAGGCGTACGGGGTCGGTCTGCTCGGTCACTCGGCGGATTCAAGCGTGCCCAGCGAAGGCGGCACGGTGGGCGACATCCTCCCGCTGCTCACGGGAGGCACGGCTCCGCCACCCTCACCCTCTCCGTCACCAACACCAACACCAACGCCATCGGCAAGCCCGACTCCATCACCGCCGCCGGGCCGGATACCCGGGCCAAGCTCGGGGACTCGCGGCATCTTCCGTTACACCTCGACCGACTTCGCGGCGATGCACGCGGCCGGCTTCAACGCATCCACCGACGGTGGGGTTCAAGACCTCGGCGCCGCGCAGGCGGCAAACGGAATCGCGGGCATGGTCTGGGTCGACGCGTACAACAACCAGACCTGCGTGCAGACGATGACCAACTCCGCCATCGCTGCCATGGTCACAGCCAATGTCCAGGCTGGAAGCCCCGGCCTCCGCTATGAGATCGGTGACGAACCGACCGCATTCGGCTGCAACGCAGCGGCTGTCTACAGCTCGATCACGCAGGCGGTCCACGCCGCCGACTCGACCGCAAAAACATGGGTGGCAGACGATCAGTTCCAGGTGGGCAGCCCGATTCAGTCGGGAGTCCCCATGAAGGGGACGGTCGACATCCTCGCGTTTGACGTCTATCCATGCGAGACCGGCCCCTGCGATTACTCGGCGATCGACAGCGCCGTGCAGCAGATCCACGCCGCCGGGGTGACCAACTGGGAGTTCATCATTCAGGACTTCAGCAGCAGCCCGTGGCGGTGGCCGACGCCGGCCGAGATCCAGGCTCAGTTCGACCATTGGAAGAACCAGGGCGCCATCGGTTACTGGGTCTACGCATGGGATTACTTGGGCCAGCAGGTGATCCTGCAGACAGGCAACGTCGCCGCGCTGCAGTCGATCAACTCTCAAGCCATCAACGCGGGGCCATCGCCATCGCCATCGCCATCGCCTTCACCTTCACCGTCACCGACTCCATCGCTCACCGTCGCGGCATCCGCGGTCCCGAGCTCGGGCAACACGCCGCTGGCGGTCGCCTTCACCGCCACTCCCAGTGGTGGCCGGACCCCGTACTCGTATGCGTGGACCTTCGGTGACGGCACCGGCTCCACCGTCCAGAGCCCGAGCCACACGTACACGGTGGCCGGAACGTTCAACGCGGCGCTCACCGTGACCGACGCCAACGGCGCCACAGCGTCGTCGGGCGCCATCGCGATCACAGTCATCGGCCCGCTGGTGGCGACCGCAAGCGCGTCGCCCGCCGCCGGCGATGCCCCCTTCGCGACGACGCTGGTCGCCACGGCGAGCGGAGGCAGGGCTCCATATACGTATGCCTGGACCTTTGGCGACGGATCAACCTCGACCCAGGCGTCGGCCGGCCACACCTACATCGCAGCGGGCACGTTCACCGCCACGCTGACAGTCCATGACAGCGGCGGCCAAACGGCCACGTCCGCGGCCGTGATCGCCGTCTCTCCAAGCCTGGTCCCCAGCGCTTCGGCCAGTTCAACCAGAGGTGATGCGCCGCTCTCGGTCGCCTTCACCGGCGGCTCGACGGGCGGACGCGCGCCGTACAGCTATACGTGGACCTTCGGCGACGGATTGGTTTCGGCGAGCCAGAATCCGACCCACGTTTACACCGGGGCTGGAACCTACACCGCAACGTTCAGCGTCCTCGACGCCAACCTGGTCAGGGTCAGCGCGGCGGGGCTCACGATCATCGTCCAGCCTCAGCTTGCGGCCGCCGATTCTGGACTGCCCAACGCAGGCGAAGCTCCATTGCCGGTCGCTTTCACCAGCAATCCGGCAGGGGGGACGGCACCCTACAGCTATGCGTGGACGTTCGGCGACGGCGGCACGTCGACAAGTGCAAGCCCGAGCCACACCTATACCGCCGTCGGCGTCTACACGGCCCGGCTGACCGTAACTGACGCTGTCGGCGTAACGGCGGCTGCTCCGAGCCTGACGATCGTCGTCAACACGCCTCCGAGCACAACCGCGGCGGCCAGCCCCACAGCCGGTGATGCGCCGGTGGCGGTCAGCTTCACCAGCACGGTCTCCAGCGGCACCGCGCCCTTCAGCTATGCGTGGACGTTCGGCGACGGCGGCAGCTCGACGAGCCAGAGCCCCAGCCACACCTACACCGCAGCGGGCACATACCACCCATCCCTGACGATCACCGATGCAGCCGGGCGCACGGCCTCGGCGACCACAGTCGCCATCACAGTCAGCCCGGCCCTCACGGCAACGTCAGCCGCGAGCGCGACATCGGGGACGGCTCCGATGGCGATCAACTTCACGGGCAGCCCCGCCGGTGGCCTACCTCCTTATACGTATGCCTGGAGCTTCGGCGACGGCTCGGCAGGCTCGAGCCTTCAGAACCCCACCCACACGTACGCGACCGCCGGCACATTCAGCGTCGTGCTCACGGTCACCGACGCCAACGGGGCGAGGGTTTCGGCGACTCCGATCGCGATCGTGCTCGACGGTCCTCTGGGAGCGATGGCAAGGGCAGTGCCCGCAGCGGGCGATGCACCGTTGACGACCTCGTTCACAGGCTCCGCAGCGGGCGGAAGGGCTCCGTACACCTACTCGTGGGACTTTGGCGATGGAACTACATCGCCACTGCAGAGTCCGAACCACATCTATAACTCGGCAGGGACATTCGCTGTCGCCCTCACGATTCACGACGCGAGCGGCCAGACAGCGACCGCGACGGCCAGCGTCGTGGTGTCGCCGAGCCTGGGCGCCACCTCTTCCGCAGCACCAACCGGCGGCAACGCTCCGCTGACGGTGGCGTTCACCGGGTCGGCCACTGGCGGCAAGGCTCCATTCACCTTCGCATGGACCTTCGGCGACGGCTCGTCCTCCGCGCTGCAGGATCCTGGCCACGTGTACGGCTCGGCGGGCAACTTCAACGCGATCCTCAATGTGACCGACGCAAACGGAGTCAAGGCCAGCGCCACCCAGCTGGCCATCGTGGTCCATGGGCCGCTCGGCGCATCGTCAACCGCGGTGCCTTCGGCCGGCGACGCACCGTTCGCCACCACATTGACCGCGACCGCATCCGGAGGCACGGCTCCGTTCAGCTATGCGTGGACTTTCGGCGACGGCGCCACGTCGAGCGGCCAGAACATCAGCCACACGTACACAGTGGCCGGCGCGTACAGCGCTCGGGTGACGATCACCGACGCGACCGGAGCAACAGCGACGGCCCCGGCGCTCGCCATCACGGTCAACCCCCCTCCGGCCGCAACCGCATCGGCCGGCTCCACGGCCGGCGATGCGCCGATGACGGTGACCTTCGCGGGCAGCGCCTCGGGCGGAACTGGGCCGTACCGCTACGCGTGGGCGTTTGGCGACGGCGCCACGTCGTCCAGCCAGAACCCCAGCCACACGTACAGCGGCGCCGGCACATACAGCGCGATCCTGTCCATCATCGATGCGGATGGGCATGCGGCTTCGGCGAGCGCGATAACCATCACCGTCAGCCCGATGTTGAGCGCCGGCGCCAGCGTCTCCCCTCTGTCGGGCAGCTCGCCGCTGGCGGTGACTCTCACAGGCACCCCGAGCGGTGGGGCGGCCCCTTATACCTACGCCTGGACCTTCGGTGACGGGAGCAATTCGACTCTTCAGAACCCAAGCCACGCGTACGCGGCCGGCTCCTATGTCGCCCAGCTCATGATCACCGACGCAAACGGTGCGCATGCCATCGCGTCGACTCCCTCGATCTCGTCGATCGGACCGCTGGCCGCGAGCGCGACTGCGTCGAAGGCAACCGGAGACGCGCCTCTGGCGACGACGCTCGACGCCTCCGTAACAGGCGGCACGACGCCGTACTCGTACGCGTGGAATCTCGGCGATGGCTCGGCGTCGACATCGAAGAGCTCCGCTCATTCGTACAGCAGCGCCGGCACATACACGGCCACGATCACGGTTACGGATGCCCACGGCCAGGTGGCGCATGGATCCACAACGGTCACCGTCTATCCGGCAATGGGCGTGTCGGTGTCGGCAACGCCAATCTCAGGACTGGCCTTGCTCCAGGTGACTTTCAATGGCAGCGCGACAGGTGGGCTGGCGCCGTATTCGTTCACGTGGAGCTACGGCGACGGGGCCAACGGGTCGGGCGCCGGCGTCACGCACTCTTACGGCGCCGGGACCTTCCATCCAATGGTGACTGTCCACGATGCCGCCGGTGGCACGTGGAGCGGCTCCGCCGGCACGATCTCGGTCTCTTCGGCAAGCGTGGCAGCTCCCTCGACAGCGGCTGGAGGCGGCAGCCAACCGCGGGCAGCGGCGCCTTCGCCGCCTTCAACCTCGACATCGCCCTCGAGTGAGCCCTCGGCATCGCCGTCGTCAGGGGCGACAACACCCCCGACGTCGAGCAATCAAAGCCCACCGTCGGGCGCCGGTGGTACCAACAGCGACCCGGTGGCGCTGATGCTGCTCGGGTCGCTGTTTGCTACAGGTCTAGGGGGCTGGCTGTTCCTGAACTGGCTGCGGCATCGGGGCTGACGCCGGCTCCACGCCTGTGCGGCCGCGCAGCCGTCGCGGGCGGTGCAATCGCCACCCCTTCCACATGGCGCGGCGCCGCTTCTGCTGGATGGTGACCTCCGCATACAGGAGCACCCACAAGGCGTAGCTGCCCAGCCCGGCCGCGATGGTCCATACAGGCCAGTTACCGACCTGGAATCCCAGGCCAAGCGCGCTGAGAACAACCAGGGATCCCGCCTCAATCGTCCGATGCTGAGCGGGCAGCAATCTGAGCTGCTCCGGCGGGCCTTGTCGCCCAACAGGGCCCGCGACGCCGAGGGGCTTCCGAGTGCGTTGCCTGCGCCCGATCGCGGCACAAGCGCGGACCCAAGCCCGGGTCGGCCGCTTCATCTCAGTCGGCGCCGGGAAGGACAGCCAGCGATGGCGCGAGCTCATCGGCTGCTTCCGCGAGCGGCTGGATAGCCTGAAAGCGACCTGCAACGCGTCCTTCTCGCGACAACACTAGCCCAGCAGGGGCTCGCGAAACGCACATCTTTCGTCTAGATAACGCCTGAGCTGGCGGGAACGGCAGGACTTTCGCGCGCGCCTTGCGCGCACCGGGCCCTGAATACGGAATTGCCCTCTTCGACCTGCCGCTCCCTTCAGGATTCCGATGCTGCGCCCGGCCTGACCGCATGCCAATGGGCGGGCAAGGAGCTTCTGGGCGGCCGTCCCAGCTTCGGGCCGCACTTGAACCGGGTCGGTCGGGAGGGCTTGGCGTTACCTCACATGGAGGTGACGTATGGATCTGACCACCCTGGCCATCGACCTCGTGATCCTTCTCGCCGTCGCGGCCGTCCTGTTCTCGGTTGTAAGAGCCTGGCGGTCGCGGCCGCCTCGAACGCGCCTCGTGCCATTGCGGCCGGAGGCGCGCACACGCTATTTGGACTCATGGGACCGAATCGAGAGGCAATTCATGGATGCGCCTGAAGAGGCGGTCACGGGGGCCGACGCGTTGATCATCGCGATGCTTGGCGAGCGGGGTCATCCCCTTGGCGCCCATCGCCTCCCGAACCGGTTGCGTTCCGCGCGCCGGAAGCTTGCCGAGGGGCACAAGCGGCATCGCACGGAGGACCTGCGGCGGGCACTGCTCGACTATCGCGCCGTCTTCACGCAGATGATCGGTCCAGAGGTGCGCGAACCGGTGGCCGAAGCCCGGCGCGAAACCGCCTAGACCGGCTCGGCCTCAGCCTTCGATGAAGGTCTTCGCCGTCTCCTGAATACGGCCTGGAGCTCGCGAGGACAAGTAGATGTAGACCACGACGCCGACCGCCAGCCACGCCAGCACGATCCACGGCGCGGCATTGGCAGGCGCCGTCAGGCCCGCGATGCCCAGCCCGGCGAAGTCGATGCCGAAGGCGGCGAGGAGTACGGGGATGAAGATCAACGTGCCCAGGATGGGAACCGCGACGTTGAGAATCGGGTTGAGCTCGTCGCGATGCTCGCGCATGTAGAACACGAGGTTGCTCAGGTTCGTGAGGATGTAGATGCAGACGATGACGATCGTCGCCACGGTGCCCAGCAAGGCGAAGGCGTTGAGCGGCCCGCCGAGGGCGAAACCCAGGATGAGGGCGACTGCGAGTCCGAGGGCGCCCTGGACGTGGACTGCGATGTAGGGGGTCTTGAATCGCGGATGCACGCGCGCAAGAGCCGGCGGCAGGAGGCCGACGCGGCCCAGCGCGAAGCCGACCCTGGTGGCGGCGTTGGCGCCCGCGTTGGAGTTGGCGAAGGCGCTGTTGATGATCGCGAGCAGGACGAGGATCGAGAAGGGTCCCCACACCTTTGATGCGAGGCCGTCCCACGGGTCGCCGCCGTTGAAGGCGAAGAAGCCGTTCTTGGGATCGGCCGCGGCGTTGGGGCCGAAGTAGACGATCGCGGCGTAGTAGCAGACAAGGTAGAAGAGTCCGATCAGCACGCACGAGAGGATCACCGCCCTCGGCAGCGTGCGGCGCGGGTCCTTCGTCTCCTCGGCCAGCGGCACGGATGCCTCGAAGCCGATGAACGCCAGCACCGTGTAGACCATGCCGGCGAAAACAGAGCCCAATCCATTGGAGTTGCCGGTGTTGGGGCTGAACACGCTGAGCGTGTTGTTGGATCCGGCGGCGATGATCAGCGTGATGGCGAGGGCGAGGAAGACGACGATCTCAAACGCGCCGAGCACCACACCCGCCTCGGTGGAGATGCGCACCCCTCGATAGACGAGGGCCCACACGCCGATTCCGGCAGCCGCCGCAAAGGGCGCCCAAAGCCATGTCGGGGTGTTGACGTGGTTGGTGAGGAAGACGCCGATGACGTTCCCGAAGATCAGATAGAGCAGGGGCGCCACGATCGGCTCGGCGAGCATGAAGCCCCAGGCGACGAAGAAACCGACCGTTGGATGAAGGCCCCGCGCGCTGTAGGTGTACAGGCCGCCCGCGGACGGCAGGTGCTTTGCCAGCTGCCCGATGCTGATGGCGACCAGCAGGCAGGCGATGAGCGCCATGAGCACGGCCAGCGGCGTGGCGCCGCCGGCGTAGGTGACGGCAAAGATGATGGAGAAGGCCACCGCCGCGGCCGGCGCCATGTGGGTGATGGACTGGAAGAGGACCGGGGCGAGGCCGATCGCGTCCTTTTGAAGAGTGCCCGCCTGCTGAGAACCACTGGACATGTGACCCCCCTTCTGTGGCGGCTGCCGAATTCAGGGAATCGTACGGGGAGTCCGCCCTGAGTGGCGCGTCAAATAATCTGTCTCAAATGCTGACGGTGGCCGACGTGCGGCGGTTTGCGATGACACTGCCGCGCACAACCGAAGCTCTGGTCCACGGCCGCGTCAAGTTCCGGGTCGGGCAGATCGTCTATGTGTCGTTCTCGCGCGACGAGACGGTGATGGGTTTCGGGTTCCCGAAGGACCAGCGCGACTGGCTCATCGGCGGATCGCCGGACAAGTTCATGCTGCCCGAAAAATCCGACCTCCGCTACCACTGGGTGCTGGTACAGATGGCCGCGATCGACGAAACCGAGATGCGCGAGCTGGTCCTGGATGCATGGCGGATGGTCGTGCCAAAGTACGTGGCCAAGGCATACGGCCAATGATTGCGGGCTACAGGGATTTTCTGATCACGAGTGGCGGCGCTTCAGCAGCTTTCATCGGGCTGCTGTTCGTGTCGCTGTCGGTTGCGGCCGGCCGGGGCGGTGATCACGCGACCCGTGAGAGGCGGATAGTCCTTGGCGGGAGCTCCTCCCTGGCCCTCTTCGACATCTTCATCGTCTCGATCGCCTCGCTCCTAGGTGGCGATGTCAACTTCGCGATCCTCAACGTGCTCATGGCGTCCTTGGGCTTTTGGGGTGTGAGCAATCTCCTGCCGAGGTCCATCAGGGCCGGCAACCTCCGCCCGGGTGCGCCCCACCGCATGCTGAACTATGTGTTCGCCACGGTGTCGGTTGGCCTCTACGTCATTCAGTTCCTGCTGGGCATAGCTCTGTTGGTCGACCCTCAGAGCGAAACGATTCTCAGGGCCCTGCTGGGCACCCTCGTCGGGCTCTATGCCAGTGCGCTGGCCAGGGCGTGGGAGATCACATGGATCCGGCCGGCGGACGTCGAGGTGTCGATGGTGCCTGAGGAGCACGCAAAGCCGGGCCATCGTGGGCGCAATTCGGTGGACGACGCCTCCGGTCAGGTTTGAACAGCCGCCGAGCCTCTGACGAAGCGCTCGAGGAGTGACGCGGCTGGCGCCGCCGCGTCAGCCATCGGCCGCCGCCGCCAGCCGCTCCAGGCCGGTCAATAGAGCCCGCCTATCCTCGGCCGAAACCTTCTTGAGTGCAGCCGCCAATCGGACCAGGTCCAAAACGCTGTCCTGCCTCACTCGAGCGACCCCCGCATCGGTGAGGACAATCGAAAGCTGGCGCTCGTCCTGAGGATCGCGGTGGCGGGTGCGATCGTGCTGGGAGAGGTCTTCTGTGTCTGCCTTGAGCAGGACCCGCCATAGCCGTCCGTACAATTGGTCGAACTGTTCGGCTTGCGATTGGTTCGCCATGTCGTACAATATATCAGCTCACGTGGGAAGGGCTTCGGTGGAGGAGTAGCGATGATTGAGATAGCAAGGGAACGGGTCATCCCCGCGCCGGCGGCCCGCGTTTGGGAGGTCGTGGCCGAAGCCGAACGGCTGCCCGAGTGGTACGCCAGGGCGGCCAGCGCCGAGGTGCTGGAGGGCGCCGGACTTGGCCGCCGCCAGCGTCTTCGCAGCCAGTGGCAGGGGCAAGACTCCGAGGTCGATCAACTGATCACCGCCTTCGAACCCGAGCACCTTCTCGAATGGCGTCACGAGGCGGAGCGTCTCGGCGGGCAGCCCGCCCCCCGGTTCGCACTTGAAACTGTCGTCAGGATCAAGCTCGAGGCCCAGGGGGCCGATGCCACCCGGGTGGTTCTGGAGTCGCGCCAGCGGCCCGCCGATCCCGACAAGGAGCAGGCGATACGCGGCAACTCCGAATACTCGGGCAAGGTGTTGGAGACATCGTTAGAGCGCCTTGAACAGTTGGTAACGCGCGGGTCAGAGTCTTAAGGAGACGGGTGAAAATGATTGACGGGGCCTCACGCAATCACTTCAAGTTGGTTGTGGTCGACCCTGCCAACCTCCGCCGGCAGTCAGCCGCCTAGTCCATCGGTTCGTGATCGAGCACGACAGCGTCCAGTGCATCGCTCCGACTCGATCGACCCCGCCGGCCCGGTGTTCATTTCGTCGAGGGGCCGTGCACTCCCACACTCCGCTTATCGGCTCGTCGTGCCGGCGGAAAACTGCAACTGCCCGGTGTCCGGGAGTTTCAACCGATCCACGCGAGCCGAACATGGCGCGTCCGCAGGTATGTTCTCGATGCCACCACCTCGACGTAGCCCGAATCGCCTGAACGGCAGCGGGTTACGTTGCGTGCACATGCGTGATGCGAATCCGCGTTATGCGGATTGGCATTATGCAAAAGAGAGCAATTTGGTGGACCCGAGGGGATTCGAACCCCTGACCTCGTGAGTGCGATTCACGCGCGCTCCCAGCTGCGCCACGGGCCCACACGCTGAGCGAAAGGCCAGTATAGCCCCGGAACAATCGCGCCCCGGCGGGTGATTCCTATACTCACCAGATGTCGTTCCTCTTCAAGACGAAGCGCCTGCCGGAAGGCGTCGATCCTTCCCGCATCCCGCCCGGCCAGACCCTCACGGCGCCCGACCGCTGGCCCATCCTCAGCTTTGGGCCGGTGCCGAAAACGGACATCGCCACCTGGGATTTCAAGGTGTTCGGCGCGGTCGAAAATCCACTGACCCTCGACTACGGCGCTCTCCGCGCCCTGCCCTCTAAGGACGTCGTCGCAGACATCCATTGCGTGACGGGCTGGAGTCGTCTCGGGGACACCTGGACCGGCGTGCCGATTCGCGAAATCCTCGACCGCGTCAAGTCGAAACCGCAGGCGAAATACGTGATGGCGCACTGCGAGTACGGGTACACAACCTCAGTGCCGCTGGACGTTCTCGACTCCGACCAGAACCTCCTCTGCTACGCCTGGAACGGGCAGGACCTGACACCCGACCACGGTTGGCCCCTTCGACTCTTCGTGACCTCGAAGTACTTTTGGAAATCGGCAAAGTGGCTGCGCGGGCTAGAGTTCATGGATCGCAACCGGCTCGGTTTCTGGGAGCAGCGTGGATACCACGATGAAGCAGATCCCTGGAAGGAGACACGCTACTGGTAGCCGCGGCGCACTCGCGGGCCCGCCGCTGGTCACCTTCACGTCCGACTTCGGTTCCGGATCTCCTCTCGTCGCGGCGATGAAGGCGGTGGTTCTTGCCGGGTGCCCTCACGCCACGCTGGTGGACGTCAGCCACGAGGTGCCGCGATTCGACGTCTTCGCCGGGGCGTTCATGCTCTTCGCCGGCACGCGGCATTTCGGCGCCGGGTCAGTGCACATGGCCGTAGTGGATCCAGGGGTCGGCAGCTCGCGCCGTCGCCTCGCGATTCGCGCGGGCGGGCGATTCTATGTCGGACCCGACAATGGCCTGTTTGCAATCGTCATCGAGGAGGTGGGCATGCAGCTGGCGGTCGAGCTCGCCCCCGCGCCAGGCGGCGCGCCCACATTCGAAGGACGTGATGTCTTTGCGCCGGCAGCCGCGGCGCTGGCGTCCGGGGTGCCGCTCGAATCGTTGGGGCACCCAACCGCAGCCCCGACGATGCTCGACGACTCCGAACCCCGAGTGCTCTGGGTCGATGGCTTTGGCAACCTGGTCACGAACCTGAAGCCGCCTGTCCGGCCGATGCGAATCCACAACCACTACATCACGGCATCCGCCACGACCTACGCCGACGCCCGGCCCAACGAGCCATTCGTGTACATCGGCAGCATGGGCTACCTGGAGGTAGGCATCCGCGAGTCGCGCGCCGACCGGGTGCTCGGTGCCCGGCCGGGCATGAAGGTGGACCTGCTCTGAGCTGATCGAGGCCTTAACAGGCTGGGTTGGCGTCGTGTTTTCAAGCACGTAAGTTCGCCTCGCCATGGCGCGATTTGCGTTCCTGCTGCTTGCGGTTTGCCTGACGGCGTGCTCGGCCCTTCCCTCCGTGGCGCCGATCGCGAACGCGGCGCAGCTCACGCAAGCGCCAGGCGTAGGCGGGGCGCCCCTGACATCGGGGTCGGGGCGCCCTGAGCCTGTAGAGCTCTGGCAGGACGCGTCCATCTTCGGGTTGGTAGGCAGGCTCATCGCATCCGCGCGCACGCGCGTGATGGTCGAGATGTACGAGCTCGGGCGGCGCGACATCACGAGCGCGCTCGGCGCCGCACGGTCTCGCGGTGTCGATGTGCGCGTGATCACGGACCCGACAGTCAACGCCAGCCGGCGATCGGCGGCAGTCCTCCATCGCATCGGGGTCGCCGAGCGCGTGTATCCAGTGGACGACGTCCGCCACCAGATCGACCACGTGAAGCTCTTGATAGCCGACGGCGAGGCCGTGGTCGGCGGGATGAACTGGGGCGCCCACAGCGAACGGAACCACGACTACGTGCTCGAGACACGCGCGCCTCCCGAGCTCGCCCGGCTCGTACGCATCTTCGATCAGGACTGGAGCCTGGCCGGCGGCGATCCCGCACCTCTGGCCGCGGCGCCTTCTGAAATCGCCCAGACATCACCCGGCGCGGAGATCAGGGCGATGCTGGAGGCAGCCCTCGGGCGTGCCCGGCAGCGCGTCCTGGCCGAGGTCTACACGCTGACCGATGCCGAGGTCATGGCAGGGCTGGCGGCCGCCCATCGGCGCGGCGCCATGGTCAGGGTCCTGCTCGACCCCAACCAGGCGTACAACCGGCACGCCTACGCGGTCCTTGCCTCGAGCGGGGTGGACGTGCGCTGGTATCCGATCCCGCGCGGCGCCTTGCTGCACGCCAAGATTGGGCTGTTCGACGGAGAGCTGGTCCTGGGCTCGGCCAACTGGACGCTGTCAGGGCTGGGCGTCAACCACGAGCTCGACATCGAAACGCAAGACCCGCACGCCGTGGCGGCCTACGAGATCAGGTTCGAGGCAGATTGGTCGAGGTCCGCCTAGCGGTGGCCTCCTCCGAAGCTCAGCTTTGCGGCGGGGGTCCCGACGAACCCATCGAGGGCGGCCCAGAACCAGCCGCCGGAGGCAGTGACCCAGGCCCGGGCGGACCGCCGGCCTGCGGCGTGTTGCCGAAGCTGACCTGCGGGACGGCGCGGTCCCCCTCGTCGGCCTGGAAGAAGCCGAATGCCTTGAATCCAAGGGCGCCGGCGATCAGTGACGTGGGGAGCGTCTGCAGCTTGATGTTGTAGTCGCGCACGTTGCCGTTGTAGAAGCGCCGCGAGAACTCGATCTTGTCCTCGGTCGCGGTCAGGGTTTCCTGGAGGTTGGTGAAGGCGCTGATCGCCTTGAGGTCGGGGTAGTTCTCCGAGACCGCGAACAGGCTGCGCAGGCTCTGGCTGAGCATGTTCTCGGCCTGCCCGATCTTGGCGGGGTCACCCGTGGCCCCGGCCGCGACCGCCGCCGCCCTGGCATTGGTCACCGCTTCCAGCGTCCCGCGTTCGTGGCTCATGTAGCCCTGCACCGTGTTGACCAGGTTGGGGATCAGGTCGTGGCGGCGCTTGAGCTCGACATCGATCTCAGACCAGGCCTCCTGCGTGCGGTTGCGGGCCGAGATCAGGCCGTTGTACGTGAAGATGAGCCACAGCACGACCAGGACGACGATCCCGAGGACGATCCACCAGCCCATCTAGCGCGTCATTCTAGGCGCGGTCGCGCCGCTAAGCGTGCGCGCGGCGCTGCCACCGCGTCTTCTTGAGCATCTTCTTGTGCTTGTGCTTGCGCATCTTCTTGCGCCGCTTCTTGATTACCGAGCCCAATCCAACTCCCCTGAGGCGTGCGTGATCTTCAAAATGAGGTCTGGCCGCGAATCATACCGTAAGGGGACTCGCGTCCGTTCCCAGCCTACACTCAGCCCGATGTACTTCACGGACGCCCACGACGAGCTCCGCCTCCACATCCGCAAGTTCCTGGCCGGCGAGGTGCAGCCGCATCTGGATGAGTGGGAGGAGACGACCTTCCCCGACTCCATCTTCAAGCGTTTCGGCGAGCTCGGGTTCCTTGGCCTGCGCTACCCGCTCGAATACGGCGGCCAGGGCGGGGACTACTTCTCGGCAGTCGTCCTGTCCGAGGAGATGGCCAGGGCGGGACTGGGTGGGCTGGGCATGGCTGTGGACGTCCAGACCGAGATGGCGACACCGCCGGTGTTCAAGTTCGGGACCGAGGAGCAGAAGCGCAAGTGGGTGGTTCCTGCCATCCGTGGCGAGCACATCGCGGCGCTGGCGATCACGGAGCCCGACGCCGGCTCCGACGTGGCCGGAATCACCACCGTGGCAAAGCGCGATGGCGACCACTACGTCGTCAACGGCCGCAAGATCTTCATCACCAGCGGCGCGCGCTGCCATTGGGCGCTCGTGGTCACGAAGGCCGACCGCGAGCGCGGCCACAAGGGCTACAACCTGCTGGTCATCGAGAAGGGCACGCCCGGCTTCCAGGTCACCCGCACACTCAAGAAGCTGGGGATGCACTCTTCAGACACGGCGGAGCTGCTGTTCGAAGACTGCCGCGTCCCCGTCGCCAACCTGATCGGCGAGGAGGGGGATGGCTTCAAGAACCTCATGTGGGAGCTCCAGGGCGAGCGCATGATCGCCGCGGCGGGTGCGATCGCAGGGGCCGCCCGCATCTTCGAGTACACGATGGATTACGCGCAGAACCGGCAGGCGTTCGGCCAGCCCATCTCGCAATTCCAGGTCATCAAGCACCGGCTGGTCGATATGGGCACGAAGATCGCAGCGGTGCAGGCGTTCGTCTACCAGACCGCGGCGCAGTGGGACAAGGGCGAGTACCCGGTCCGCGAGATCTCTCAGTCCAAGCTGCTCGCCACGCAGGTCGCGTGCGAGGTCGCCGACGACGCCATCCAGATCCTGGGCGGGCACGGATACATGCACGAATTCCCTGTCGAGAGGGCGTGGCGCAACGCGCGCCTCGGGCGGATTGGCGCGGGCTCGGACGAGATCATGAAGGAGATCATCGCCAAGACCTACGGTCTATGAGTACCCCGCGAAATTCCGGATTTCGCGGGGACCCTGCCTGATGGCGACCCAGACCGTGCTCTTCGCGGGCTGCGAGCCGGAGGTGGCCGCCGGGCCTGACGGAAGGATCATCGCGGTAGGCGCGCGGGCTCGCGCCGCCGCCGGGCGCAGCGCCGAGGTGGTGCTGCTGCGCGGCACCGCCTGGCCCGGGCTGATCGACGCGCACATCCACCTGGAAGGGCTGGCCGATCGCCATCTCGCGCTCGACCTCACCGGCGCGCCAAGCCTCGAGAAGGCCCTGGCCTCGGTCCGGAGCTGGTCGGCGCGTCTGCCCAAGGACGCGTGGGTCGTGGGGTCCGGCTGGTACAACGACGCCTGGCCTGACGCCGCGTTCCCGAATCGCAAACAGCTGGACGAGGCCGCGGGCGGCCGTCCTGCCTACCTTCGTCGCAAGGACGGCCACTCGGCGTGGGTTTCGTCAGCGGCGCTGAAACAAGCGGCCATCGATCGCAGCACAGAAGACCCGCCCAGTGGAGTCATCGACCGCGACAAGCGCGGAGAGCCGGCGGGAATCCTGCGCGAAACCGCCATGCAGCTCGTCTCAAAGATCCTGCCACGCCCGGATGAAACCGAGCTCGACGCCGCGATGGCCCGCGCGCTCGCCGGCCTCGCACGCCTCGGGCTGACCGCCGTGCATTCGATGGACAGCGCCCGCGGATTCGGCTCGCTCCAACGCCTGCACGCCCGTGGCCGGCTCGCGCTCCGTGTCACCTACAACGTGCCGCTGGCCGACCTCCATCACGCCGAGCGGATGGGCGTGCGTTCGGGATGGGGCGACGAATGGTTGCGAATCTGGGGCGTGAAGGCGTTTCTGGACGGCTCGTTGGGCAGCAGGACGGCCGAGATGCTCGACGGGTCGGGCACGCAGCGCTTGACGCAGGACGACCTTCGCGACATGGTCGAGCGTTGCGCGCGCGCGGAGCTGAACGTGTGCCTGCACGCGATCGGCGACGGAGCGGTCCGGAGGGCCCTCGACGCCCTGCAGCCCCATCGCTCGGCATGGCGGCTGTGGCGGCCGCGCATCGAGCACGCGCAATGTGTTGATCCACAGGACATGAAGCGTTTCGGGCGCATCGGCGTGATCGCCTCCATGCAGCCCATCCATGCCGCGGCCGATCGCGAGCTCGCGGATGAGCACTGGCCAAACGTAACGGCGCACGCGTACGCGTGGGGCGCTCTCGAACGAGCGGGTGCGACCCTGGTGTTCGGCTCGGACGCGCCGGTCGAGACTGCAGATCCGCTGCTCGGCATCGACGCCGCGGTCACATGGCGCCGGCCGGCGAAATGGCACCCCGAGCTGTCCGTCTCCCGGACTTCGGCCTTGCGGGCCTACACCTCAGACGCCGCCTTCGCGGTGGGAATGGAGGCCGATGCCGGTGCCCTGCACAAAGGAATGCTGTGCGACATGACGGTGGTCGACGCCGAAGGCGTCGTCGCGACCATCGTGGGCGGTCGCCTCAGCTGGAAGCGAAAGCCTTCCGCAGCTTCGCGGCGGTCTGCAGCAGGTGCTCGTTCACGACCTTGACTTCGGCCAGCACAGGCATGAAGTTCGTGTCGCCGTTCCACCGCGGCACGACGTGAAGGTGAACGTGGTCTGGAATCCCGGCGCCGGCGGCGCGGCCGGTGTTGGCGCCGATGTTGAAGCCTTGCGGCTTGAGCTGCTCACGGAGAACCACAATCGCGCGCCGCGTGGCGCGCATGAGGTCTGCCGTCTGGGCATCGTCGAGGTCATCGAGCTCTCCGCGGTGAGCTGTCGGCGCGACCATGACGTGCCCGGCGTTGTATGGGAATTTGTTCAGCATGACCAGCGCCCCCGGAGGTCGCCACACGACGAGCTCTGCGTCCGGATCGTCGGGGTTCTCGAGCACGCGGCAGAACAGGCAGCCGGCCTTCGGCTCGCCGGTGATGTACTCCATGCGCCAGGGCGCCCACAGTCGCTTCATTGATCTACGTCTTCTTTCTGTTGCTGGTGACCGCGGTCTGGGGCTGGACGTTCGTCCTGGTCAAAGACGCGATCTCACAGTATCCGACCCTACCGTTTCTCGCGCTCCGCTTCCTGCTCGCGTTCGTGGTCATGGTCATCCTGGTGCGCCGGCTTCCGAGCCGGCGGGAGCTATCGGTGGGAGCCATCGCCGGCGCCGTCCTGGCCGGCGGCTACCTCACGCAGACGGTCGGCCTCACGATGACGAGCCCTGGCAACTCGGGCCTCATCACCGGACTTTTCGTTGTGTTCACGCCGCTCATCGACCGCGTCTTCGGCATGCCGCTGCACAGGTGGACGGTAGTCGCGGTGATCGGTGCGGTCGCCGGCACAGTGATGCTGGTCGGCGGGCCCGCCGGATTCGGCCTGGGCGACCTGCTCACCCTCGCGTGCGCTGCTCTGTACGGCCTTCACATCGTGCTCCTCAGCCGGTGGTCGCCTGGACTGCGATCCGCGCCGCTGGCGATGGTGCAGATGGGCACGAGCGCGCTCATCTTCACTGGCGGCGGGGTGTGGCAGATGCACATGCCGAACCTGCAGGTTTGGTTCGCAATCATCGTCACCGGAGTGTTCGCGTCGGCGCTCGCCTATTACATCCAGACCTGGGCTCAGCAGCACCTGAGCGCCAGCCGGACGGCCGTGATCCTCACGACCGAACCAGCATGGGCGCTGGTGGCGGCGGTCGTCATCGCCGGTCAGCGGTTCACTGGCCTACAGGCCGTGGGCGCCCTCGTGATGCTGGCCTCGATCGTGGGCCATGAGCTCGCGCATCTAAAATTCAATCCGCATGGTGGCCAAGCCTCGACGTAGCACGTATGTCCCGCAGGAGATCGAGCCGAAGTGGCAGAAGATCTGGACCGAGCGCGGGGTCATGAAGGCGTCGGACAGCTCGCCGAAGCCGAAGTACTACGACCTGGTCATGTTCCCGTACCCATCCGGGGACCTGACCGTGGGCCACGCGCGCAACTATGTGATGGGCGACGTGCTCGGGCGAATGAAGCGCATGCAGGGTTTCGAGGTGCTGCATCCCTTCGGTTGGGACGCGTTCGGCCTGCCGGCCGAGAACGCGGCGATCAAGCGGGGAGGCCTGCATCCGCAGACCTGGACGCTGGACAACATCCCCAAGGCCAAGCGCGAGCTGAAGATGATGGGAATCCTCTACGACTGGGACCGCGAGGTCACCACGAGCATGCCGGACTACTACCGGTGGACCGAATGGCTCTTCCTGCTCTTCTACGAGCGCGGGCTCGCGTATCGCGCGATGTCGCCGGTGAACTGGTGCCCGGTGGACAAGACGGTGCTCGCGAACGAGCAGGTCATCAACGGGCGCTGCTGGCGGCACCCCGATGTGGAGGTCGAGAAGCGCGACCTCGAGCAGTGGTTCTTCAAGATCACCGATTACGCCGAGCGCCTGCTGAACGACCTGCAGCTGCTCGACAAATGGCCGCACAAGGTGCGCCTGATGCAGACCAACTGGATCGGGCGCAGCGAGGGTGCGGAGGTCGATTTTCCTGTGGCCCGAAGCGAAGGGGAATCCATCCGCATTTTCACTACGCGGCCCGACACGCTGTTCGGTGCGACCTTCATGGTGCTCGCGCCCGAGCATCCGCTCGTGGACAAGGTGACGACGGACGAAAACCGTGAACGCTTGCGCGAGTATGTGGAGAAGGCGCGTAAGGAAACCGAGATCGACCGCATGTCGACCGAGCGCGAGAAGACCGGAGTCCCGACCGGCGGGTTCGCTGTCAACCCGGTCAACGGCGAAAAGATCCCGATCTGGGTCGCGGACTACGTCCTCGTCACCTACGGAACCGGCGCGATCATGGCCGTGCCCGCGCACGACGAGCGCGACTTCGCGTTCGCGAAGAAGTTCGGCCTGCCCATTCGCAAGGTCATCGCGCCTCCCGATGCGAACGACGACGACGACGATCTGCCCGAGGCGTACATCGGTCCCGGCGTGATGGTGAACAGCAGCCAGTTCGACGGCCTCGACAGCCAGGCGGGTTTCGAGCGCGTCATCGCGTGGCTGGAGGAAAAGGGGCTGGGCAAACGGACGGTCAAGTACCGGCTGCGAGACTGGCTGATCTCCCGGCAGCGCTACTGGGGTTGCCCCATCCCCATCGTGTACTGCGAGGTCGACGGCATCGTGCCGATGCCCTTGAACCAGCTGCCGGTCGTGCTGCCGAAGGAGTACAAGCCGCTCGCCGACAATCCCGATTTCTGGCGCACGACGTGTCCGAAGTGCGGGCGTGAGGCGCGGCGCGAAACAGACACGATGGACACCTTCGTCGATTCCTCGTGGTATTTCCTGCGCTACGCGAGCCCGCACGACGACCAGGAACCCTTCGACTCGGAGCTCGCGAACCACTGGATGCCCGTCGACCAGTACACGGGCGGCGTCGAGCACGCGATCCTGCACCTGCTGTACTCGCGGTTCTTCACCAAGGTGCTGTTCGACACGGGCATGGTCAGCGTCACGGAGCCGTTCATGCGCCTGTTCAACCAGGGCATGGTCAAGCGCTTCGGACAGGTGATGTCGAAGTCGGCGGGAAACGGCGTCTCGCCCGACGAGCTGGTGGACAAGCAGGGCGCCGACGCGGGCCGCATCTACGAGATGTTCATCGGCCCGCCCGAAGAGGACGTGGAGTGGAACGACGCCGGCGTGAACGGGGTCGTGAAATTCCTGCACCGGGTTTGGCGTTTGGTGCTCGAGCCCGAGTCGATCGACGTGACCGGCGCTTCGCCAGCTGCCGCCGATCCAACCCTCCTTCGCCGCAAGGTCGCGCAGACCGTCAAAAAGGTCACCGACGACTACGACGACCTTCGCTTCAACACGGCCGTGGCTTACCTGATGGAGCTGGCGAACGCGATGCAGGATTACCTGCAGGCGGGCGGAGCTCGCGACGCCGGCTGGGATGCCGCCGTCCGCACGCTGGTGAAGCTGCTGAACCCGCTCGGTCCTCATGTGAGCGAGGAGATGTGGGAGCGGCTGGGCGAGGGTGGGCCGGACCGAGGTCTGCTCGCGGACGCGGCGTGGCCCGAGTTCGATGCGGCGGCGGCGGCCGAGCCGCAGGTGACGCTAGTGGTCCAGGTGGGGGGCAAGGTTCGGGATCGGCTGACAGTGGCAGCCGGGCTGTCCGAGGATCAAGCGCTCGCGTCGGCTCTCGCGAGCGAGCGGGTTCGTGCGGCGCTGAACGGCGGCCGGCCCTCCAAGGTGATCTTCGTCCCGGACAAGCTGATCAACCTGGTCCCCTAAGCCCTGGCTCAACCCGAAAAGTGTCTTGGCGGTCTAGACGGCACGACGCATTTTCGTGGCTGCAGGCGCCCCGTGGGGAAAGACGCAATTAACGGGCAGGGTTGCCGCCCACGCCGATCCGCCGTACTCTGGCCCACTGCGCCATCACCCCCCTCGGGTGGGTGGGGGTTAGGGATGGTCCCTAATTCACCGGAACGCGAATCCCGGAGTCGACCACGAAGTCGGCGGTCACGCTCGCACCTGGAGTCACCGTCACCGTCGATGGTCCCTTGATGATCCGCATGTAGCCCTTGAAGCTGACCTTCCACCTGCCCGCGGGCAGCTCGACCGAATAGAAGCCGCTTGCATCCGTGTGCGCGGTGATCGTTGTGCCGTTGCTGGTGAAATCGATCTCGACGCCGGGCATCACCCGGTTCGTGCATGGAACCGCGTTGGGGCGATCGATTGGCGCACAGGGCACCACCGTCACCTGGCCACTGACCGTTCCCGAACCGGCCGGGCTCGCGCCCGGAAATCGGTAAGTGCCGCACGCCGCCGTGGCCACGATCAGAAACGCAATAAGGACGACTCTCACCAAAGGATCCAACGCTGGTCGCAGCCCCGACGTAACCCGCCCAGGCCCGCGAGGCGTTTTGCATACTCTGTAGCCTCGAGCGGGAGCCGAGCAGAGGGGAGCGACCCGCGGCAACCGGGCAGCTTTTTTTCCGGGGTGGCCAAGAGGTAAGGCAGAGGACTTTGGATCCTCGACCGAAGGTTCGAATCCTTCCCCCGGAACCATCCGCATCGACGCGCCCTTAACAGGCTGGGTTTGCACCCGCAAACCCGCGCCCTAGCCTCGCAGCCATGCGCGGCCACATCACGTTCATCCCCGGCTGGAAGAGCCTTCTTGCGATCACCGTTCCCGTTCTGCTCGCCATCGGCGCGGTGGCGGGCGCCTACGCATACACATCCAGCACCCCGAAGCCGGCCCCGGCGACCCCGGACCTGGCGGCGGCGGCCGCCGCGGACGTGCCGGCCCCGGCCGGCCTCCTGGTCCACGTCGTCGGCGCCGTCGAGCATCCCGGCCTCTATCGAATGAAGCGTGGGGATCGCGTCTACGACGCCATCGCGGCCGCCGGCGGCCTGTCGGTCGAGGCGGACATCACCCGCCTGCCCAACCTGGCGGGCCGCTTGAAAGACGGGGAGCAGATCAAGGTCCCGTTCGCCAAAGGCACGTCCGGCACCACCGTGCTCACGCGAGTCAACCTCAACCAGGCCACGCTCGAAGAGCTCGAGGTGCTCCCAGGCTTCACCGCCGCCTTCGCCCAGGAGGTCATCGACTATCGCACCAACTTCGGCGGTTTCCAGAACACCCGCGAGCTGGTGGAGATTCTCGGCATGAGCGAGGCCGACTTTGTCATCGCTCGCCGCTATCTCACGCTGTGAACGATCCTGGCGGCGCTCCCGGCCTCCGCTCTCTCGCGCAAATCCCGGCACTCGTGGTCGCCCTTTCGTGGTCGGTGGCGCTTGCGGCGGCGGTGGTGGTGGCGCCGGCGCAGGCGTGGCTTGGCGCACTCGCTGTCGCCCTCGCCATTCCTTGCCTGGCACTGGCATTCGCCATCCGCCCCGCGCTGATCGCGCTCGCGCTCGTGGCAGCGCTGCTTGGCGTCGGTCGCGCCGAGCTGCCGGCCGCCGATACAGGAGCCTCCGCCCGGGCTTCAGCTTTGGCCGGGCAGACGGCGACGATCATCGGCCGCGTTGCCGACGACAGCCGGGCCGCCGGAGGCGGATCCGAGGCTCTCGTCGAACCCAGCCTGGTCGTCGCCGGCGGCTCCGCCGTCTCCGACATCGGCAACCTCGTCGTGCGCTGGCGAGGGCCGGAGGACGCCGGCTTCGGCGACCAGGTCACCGCCACCGGAAAGCTCATCCTGCCCAGAGACCTGCCCGCCTTCGATCGACGCGCATACCTCGCGCAACGAAACGCATACCTCGAGCTCGACACCACCGGAATCAATGTCACCAGCCCGTCATCCGGTCTCCAGGCGCTGCCGACCTGGGTGCGCAAGCGATACACGGCGGCACTCGATGCTGCCCTGCCGGCTCCACACGCCGCCGTTCTCCTGGGCGTGGTCCTTGGCATCCGCCACGGAATCCCGCCCGAGCTCCAGCAAGCACTGATCGCAACCGGCCTGATCCACCTGCTCGTCCTCAGCGGGCTCAAGGTCGCGGTTTTCGCTCGCATCGTCCAGGGCGCTCTCCGGCCGCTTCTTCGCGGTCATGCGATGTGGCCGGCCTTGTGTCTCATCGGCGTCTATGCGCTTTCGGGCGGGGCGACGCCTGCTGCCATTCGCGCCGCGCTGATGGGCGGCCTGGCCATCGTTGCCGCTGAGATCGGCCGCCCCTCGCATGTGTGGACCTCACTCGCCATCGCAGCTGCCGCCATGCTCGCCTGGCGTCCCGAGCTCGCATGGGATGTTGGCTTCCAGCTGTCCTTCGCGGGCACCGCCGCGATCATCCTGCTCACACCCTCGATCGAGCGGCGCGCTCGCCGGCTGCCGCATTTCTTTCGAGAACCGTTTGCCGTCACCTGCGCCGCCCAGGTGGGCACGCTCCCAATGATGGCCACGGATTTTCACGTCCTCTCGCCAGTGGGGCCTGTCGCCAATGCGCTCGTTCTGCCCATACTGCCCGCCATCGTTGCGGCCGGATTGGTTCTCGGACCCCTCTCTCTGATTCCGGAGCTCGCCCGCCTGGCCGCGATCCCGATCACTGGCCTCCTCTTCTACATGGAACAGGTCGCCTACGTGCTCGCGAGGGTGCCTGCAGCGGCCGTCCCAGTGGTGCGATTCCCGCCGTGGGCGGGAATTGCCTACTACGCCGGCCTGGGCGCCGTCATCGGTGCCGGCCACGTCGACCGGCGCCGCCGCGCGATCGTCTTCGGTGCGGCGGTCGCAGCGCCGGCTCTCATCGCGGGCACTGCCCTCGCGTTCTGGGCCGCTTCGCCGCCGCAGGCGAGCGTGCTGGCCGTCGGCAACGGGCAGGCGGTGCTGTTCCGAGGCCCGGCGGGGACCATCCTCGTCGACGCCGGACCCAGCCCAGCCCGACTCGAGGACGAGCTCGGCCAGATCCTTCCGCCCTGGCAAGCCAGGCTCGACGTCCTGGCCATCACCGCCCCCGGCCTGGGGCACGTCGGCGGGCTGGCCGGCCTCGACCGGCCCGCGGGCACGCTGATCATCCCTGGCGTGCCGCTTTCCGGCTCGGCCTGGCGCACCGCGGCGTACGAGGCCGTCGTACGCGGTGCGCACGTACAGGGGGTGCTCGCCGGCCAGGTGCTGCAGGCCGCGGGTTTCAGGCTCGAGGTGCTTGCACCGGAGCCCGGCGCCCCTGGCGACCAGGTGGGCGCGGGCTATCTCGGGCTGCGCGTCGTGGCGCCGTCCGGGCGGGCCTTCTGCGACCTCAGCGATCTCGACATTGATGCCCAGACGCTCGCCGCTGCCCGATTGCGAGGGCCCTGCACCTACCTGCTGCTTCCCGCCGGAGGCCACAGCTTGCCGTCGCCTGACCTCGAACGCGCCGCCGCACGGGCACAGATGGTCGCCTCGCTTGCCTCGGGACGCCTCGCGCGCGGCATCCCCGTCACCGTCCTCCGCACGGACGAGGAGGGCACGATCACCTTGCCCATGTAGAAGCGCCACCCAGCGTCGCCGACGAGAGGGCAGGGTTCCGCGGCGGGCGACATCTGTCCCCCCGAGAATTAAGCCGCTCACCTTGCCCATGTAGAAACCGCTAGCCATCGAAAAGGACCAAGTGGAGCCAAAGGCCGGATTCACTCCGGCCGTCCCCAGGCATGCCACCATCCAGGCGCCACCCAGCGGCGCCGAGGAGAGGGGAGGGTTCCGCGGCGGGGGACATCTGTCCCCCCGCGAATTTAAGCCGGGTTACGATCGGCGGGCACGAATGCCGAGTCCGAAGCCCAAAGCCGACGTCCTGCTGCTTCACGGCGATGAGCGGTTCCTCATCGACGAGAAGGCCAGGGCCACCCTCGAAGGTTGGCGCTCCGAGCTCGTCTCGGACTTCGGTTTCGAGCGCCTCGAAGGTCAGGGCCTGAACGCTGCGCGGCTCCAGGATGCGGTGCTCCAGGCGCCCTTCCTCGACCCGTATCGCGTGGTCGCCGTGACGATGGTGCCGGCCCCTCGGGCAGAGAGTCTGGCCCCCGCGTTGAGCGAGGTACCGTCCTCGACCCGGGTCCTGATCACCATTGCCGGTCGGCTTGGGGGCGGCAACCGGCTGGCCAGGGCCATCACGGCCGCGGGTGGAATCGTGGAAGAGATGACGCACCTCAAAGGCAGGTCTTTGAGCGAGTGGGCCGCCCGGAGAGCGATTGAACACGGTCTCACGCCGGCGATCGCCGCACAGGTCGTCCGGGTAACGCCGCCGGACCTCACCATCATCGACTCCGAGCTCAGCAAGCTCGCCGCCTACAAGGCGTCTGGCTCCAGGCTTACGGCGGAGGTCGTCACCGAGCTGCTCGCGGGCGGCAGGGAGGACGAAATCTTCAAGCTCACCGACAATCTCCTGCCGCACCCGACGCCGGAGGCGCTGAAGATCGCCCGCGGCCTTTCGCGCGGGGGAATGCAGCCGACGTCGGTCGCTTACCGGATGGCTCGCCACATCGCGCTTGTTCTCGAAGTGCGCGCCAAGCAGGAGCGGGGCGAATCGTTGTCCGAGGTCAAGTCAGAGATGAGCGAGCATCCCTTCGTGATCCAGAAGGCGTTCGACGTCGCCCGCAATGCTGACCCCGATCGCCTCGAAGCCGCCCTGCGCGCGATCCGCGACTACGAGTGGGAGGTGAAGTCCGGACAGATCGATCCCGAGCTCGGGCTCGATGTGCTGCTGACCCGGCTCTAGCGCTACTTCCTGTTCTTCTTGTCGGGGGACTTGGCGGCCACGGGCGCGGCGCCCTTCTTGGCTGCCGGCGCGGCTGACTTCTTCGACGCACCTGCGCCAGGCGCCGGCAGGCCGGCAACCTTCACCAGCTGTCGCGTCAGCCGAGCCTTGCGGCGCGCGGCGTTCCTGCGATGCAAGACGCCTTTAGCCGCGGCGCGGTCGAGGGCGCGTATCGCGTCGAGTGCCATCGCGTACCGGTCCGACTCGGCGACCGGCGTCTCCTGTAGGGTCCGACGAGCTTTGACGACCTTGGTCTTGACCTCGGAGCGCACGGCGCGGTTGCGAATCGTCCGGCGCACGCTCGCGCGCGCCTGCTTCTTCGCGGATGCAGTTCGCTTAGCCACGTTTGGATTCCAGGTGGGAGATGAGCACGAAGCTAGGATTATAGAGGCCAGTGGAGTTCGAGCTCAGCGGGAAGCGCCCCAGGGTGCATCCCGACGCATACATTGCCCCGACGGCCGTGCTCATCGGTGACGTCGAGATCGGCGCCGGTGCAAGCGTCTGGTTCGGTGCGGTGCTCCGTGGCGACGAGGCCGCGATCACGATCGGCGATGGCGCCAATGTGCAGGACAACGCGGTCATCCATTGCGCTCGCAACCTGCCGACCCTGATCGAACGCAATGCAAGCGTCGGCCACTCCGCGCAGCTCGAGGGCTGCGTCGTCGAGCAGGGAGCCGTCGTGGGCATGGGAGCGACGATGCTGCAGCGGAGCCGCCTCGGCGCTGGATCGATGCTGGCGGCAGGTGCTTTGCTCGGCGAAGGCCAATCGGTTCCGGCCGGCCACATGGCGGCCGGCGTGCCCGCCACGGTGAAGAAGCCGCTGGACGGCTCCGCGGGAAACTGGGTCGGCAAGACCGCCAAGCACTACCAGGATCGCGCCGTCCTGTACCGAGCGAATCTTCGACCCGGCGGCAGTTGAAGGTCGCGCTGCCCGCGCGCGCGAAGCTGAACCTGGACCTTCAAGTCATCAAGCGCCGCGCCGACGGTTTCCACGAGATCAGGACGCACATGCAGGCGGTCGCGCTGCACGACCTCGTCGAGGCTTCACGTTCCGAGCGAACCGCGCTCGTCGTGGACGGCATTCCGGTGACGGCTCAAGGCGACAACATCATCTTCAAGGCGCTGGCCGCGCTCGAGGGCGCCGTGGGTCGGGCGTTACCCACGCAATTCCATCTGCACAAGCGCATACCGCCGGGCGCCGGGCTAGGAGGAGCCAGCTCCGATGCCGCCACCGCGCTTAGGGCTGCAAAGATGGTTCATGGGCTCGACGTCGACCTGTCCGCCATCGCGCAAGCGATCGGCGCTGACGTCCCGTTTTTCATGACCGGCGGCAGCGCGCTGGCAGGGGGAACCGGTGATCGCCTGGCGCCGCTGCCAACGGAATCCGCCTGGTACGCGATCGCCTGGCCGGGTATCGAACTTTCGACCGCCGGCGTTTACGAAGCGTGGGACGAAACGAGAGGCGGGCCGCCAAATGAGCTGTTCGATGCGGCCGTGCGCACAGATCCCCGAGTGCACGATTTCGCGCGCCGCTTGGGTGATGGCTGGCAGATGACCGGCAGCGGTTCGGCCTTCTTCACACCCTGCGCCAGCCGAGAGGAGGGGATGCGGACGATCGAGTCGCTCGACTGCTGGACGGCGGTGACGCAGGCCGTCGGCGCGTGGGCGTGATGCGGCGCACGGCCGCGGTCTGGGCCGGCAAGGCCACCGGCGCCCTGTCGAGGATCAGCCGTCTCGGCGGCGGCACGACCCTGCCCGGCGACGTCGCCCGTGCGATCGACCCAGACGTCCTGCGCAAGCTGTCGCGTGATCTCAAACACGGAGCCATAGTCATCACCGGCACCAACGGCAAGACGACGACGGCACGACTGGTCACCTGGCTGCTCGAAGGCGCGGGTCACAGCGTGGTTTCCAATCGCGCGGGTGCCAACCTCATCTTCGGCGCCACTGCGGCCGCCCTGGAAAGGGCCGGGGCCAACGGCCGCCTGGAGGCGGATTGGGGCGTGTTCGAGATCGACGAGGCCAGCCTCGAGCGCGCCGTGGACGAGATTCAGCCGCGGGCAGCCGTCGTTCTCAATCTCTTTCGCGATCAGCTCGACCGCTACGGCGAGCTGGAGGCGATCGCGAAGAGGATCGAGTCGGCATTAGCGCGCCTGCCAGACGAAAGCCACGTGCTGATGAACGCCGACGATCCTCGCGTCGCTGAAATTGGCTTGAATCTGAAACGCAAGCCTGTCTGGTTTGGGCTCGACGATCCCACTGTCGCGATGCGTGAGCTTCCTCACGCAGCCGATGCGCGGACGTGTCCCCGCTGCGGCGCGAGCCTCCTGTTTGATGCTGTCTACGTCGGCCACGACGGCGTTTATCGCTGCCCCAACGGAGATTTCGCCAGGCCGGCACCCGATCTCGCCGCGACCCACATCGAGCTGGACGGATTCGACAGCGTGGCGATGGGCGTGAGCGGGGTACGCATCGAGCTGCCGCTTGGCGGCCTCTACAACGCGTACAACGCGCTCGCGGCATTCGCAACGGGGAGTGCCCTGGGCTTCGAGCCTGCCGTCATCGCCGAGCGCTTCCGGACTGTTCAAGCCGCATTCGGCCGCCAGGAGCGGCTCGAAGCCAAAGGCCGAAAGCTCAACGTCGTTCTGTCCAAGAACCCGGCGGGATTCAACGAGACGCTGCGCACGGCGGTCGATCTTGCGGGCGGCCACTGGTTCCTGATCGGTTTGAACGACCGCCGCGCCGATGGCACCGATGTCTCCTGGATCTGGGACGTCGACTTCGAACGACTGCGGGGACGGGCGCGTGTGGTCGTGCCGGCCGGCAACCGCGCCAATGACCTCGCCGTGCGGCTCAAGTACGCGGGCGTGGACGCGCTGCGGCCCGAGACGGATCCCGCCCGTGCCATCGACGCGCTGATCGAATCGACGCCCGAGGGCGAGACCGCCCACCTCCTCTGCACATATACCGCCATGCTCGACCTGCGTGCCGAGCTCGTCCGCCGCGGATGGGCCAAGCCGTACTGGGAGACTTAGAAGGAAGATGGCACGGCATCGAAAGACGTTCACGGTCGGCTGGCTGTATCCGGACCTCATGAACATCTATGGCGACCGCGGCAACATCCTCACCCTCCTCAAGCGCGCCGAGTGGCGCGACTTTGAGGCTCGGCTGATCGAGCTGGGGCGGGGCACCACCAAGCGCATGGACGAGGTCGACGTTTTCTTCTTCGGAGGTGGGCAGGACCGCGAGCAGGCGCTCGTGTACGAAGACCTCCTCGAACACAAGCAGCCTCGGCTCGAGCGCGCCGTGGCGGCGGGCGCAAGCGTGTTCGCCGTCTGCGGCGGCTACCAACTGCTCGGCCACTACTACCAGACGGCCGAAGGCGAACGGTTTCCGGGCATCGGCCTGATCGATGTCCGAACCGAGGCCGGCAAGCGCCGGTTCATCGGCGATGTGGTCGTCGACTCGGCGCTGGTCGACATCCAGCCGACGACGCTGGTCGGTTTCGAAAACCATAGTGGCCGAACCTACCTGGGACCCAAGGCCAAGGCCCTTGGGCGCGTACGAGTCGGTTTCGGCAACAACGGTGAGGACCACACCGAAGGCTGCCTCCAGGGCGGCATCCTCGGCACGTACCTCCACGGGTCTCTGCTGCCGAAGAACCCGCACCTCGCCGACCATGTGACCAGGAGCGCACTGCGCCGGCGCGGCATCACGGACCTCGCTCCACTCGACGATACCGCCGAGCTCGCCGCGCACGAAAAAATCCTGGCACGCTCGGGGCGCTGACCGAGTTAGAGAGCTCCGCGGAAATCGTCGCCAGCACGAACTCCAACCGGTCGTGAATGTCGTGCGGCACAAAGCGAATGACTCGAAATCCCCGAGTTTCGAGCCATGCCCTGCGGCCCGCATCGCTGGGCGGAGATCGGTCGTACATGTCGCCGCCGATCTCCACCACCAGGCGCGCCGACAGGCAGGCGAAGTCGACGATGTAGGGCCCGATCAAAGCTTTGCGCCGAAATTTGAAGCCATCGAGCCGCTTGAGGCGCAGGCACGACCACAGGTCCCACTCGAGGCTGCTCATGGTCCGGCGCAGATATCTGGCCAGCTGGACTTTCGACAACGGCACGGCGCCGAGCAGCATCGCCAGGAGCGCCGAAAAGAAAAACCCTGCCTGTTAATTGCATCTCCGCTAAGGGAGGTCACTGTTGCTGGTCCCCTCCCCACCGGGTGGGGAGGTCGGCTGCGCGGAGCGCAGCCGGATGGGGGTCACTGTTGCTGGTCCCCTCCCCACCGGGTGGGGAGGTCGGCTGCGCGGAGCGCAGCCGGGTGGGGGTCGCTGTTGCTGGTCCCCTCCCCACCGGGTGGGGAGGTCGGCTGCGCGGAGCGCAGCCGGGTGGGGAGATTCCCTTTCCTAAGGGCGCTTCGGCGTCTTCACCGGCCGTCGTGCGGGGCGGCTGCGGGCCCGCACCGGCGCCGACTTGCCCGCCCCGTTCGATCTCGCCACCACCGGCGCGGCCGCCGGAGGAGACGCCACGCGTTTGATCGGTGTCAAAGCCTCGCGCAGCACCTGGTCGATCGACTCCACCAACACCAGCTGCATCTCCTTGCGCAGGTCGGCGGGGATGTCGTCGAGGTCGGCTTCGTTGTGGGCGGGCAGCAGCACGCGCCGGATGCCGGCGCGGTGCGCCCCCAGCACCTTTTCCTTGACCCCGCCGATCGGCAGCACCTTGCCGCGCAACGTGATCTCGCCCGTCATCGCCACGTCGTCGCGAGCCGGGCGCCCGGTGAGGATCGACGCCATCGCTGTCAGCACGGTCACTCCCGCCGACGGTCCTTCCTTCGGCTGCGCGCCGGCCGGCACGTGGACGTGGATGTCGTTCTTCTCGAACAGCGAAGGATCGATTCCAAGCACAAGCGCGCGATCCTTTAGGTAAGACAGAGCAGCGGAAGCCGACTCCTTCATCACGTCGCCCAGCTGCCCGGTCAGCCGCAGCTCGCCTTTGCCCGGCGTCAAGGCCGCTTCGACGAAAACGATCTCGCCTCCGACTGGCGTCCATACCAAACCCGTGGCCACGCCCGGGCGGTCGATGCGCTCGCGAACGTCGTCATGGAACCGGCGCTTGCCAAGTGCCGCGCGCACGCGCTGAACATCTACTGCCTTTCGAGGTCGTTTGCCGACCGCAATGTCTGCCACCGCCCGGCGCATCACCGAAGCGATCTCGCGCTCCAGGTTGCGCACGCCTGCTTCACGCGTGTACTGCCGGATGATGAGGCGGATGGCCTCCTCGGCCATACCGACCTCGCCCGGGCGCAGGCCGTGCGCGGACAGCTGCTTCG
>WNGH01000423.1_pt1 | contig 48005 bp, 42 predicted proteins | sample 5400631 | NCBI WGS metagenome assembly WNGH01 (sample SAMN13153373, study PRJNA577476) | soil metagenome | isolation source: 115 cm soil or saprolite under Garry oak tree replicate 1 | place: USA:California | collected 2016-06-15 | reverse complement strand
TCATGCCGTCGATCCCCGGACTTCCTTTGTTCGCTTGTAAGCCTGCCAGCAGTTTTCCCGCTCGCAGACTTCTTCCATCCACGGTTCGTGGCTAGCTGGACGTTCGCTTTCGCATTTCGCCGTGAGCGATTCGCTCCCTTCCTGAGAAGCCTTCGGAGCTTCACTCCTCCCCTCCTCGCTAAAGGCCAGCACTAGCTAGTTCTTCTGCCGCTTGTCGCTCCTCGAGTCCTGCGTCCTACTTGTCGCTCCCTGCGCTTTGGGCCTTCATCGCTTTCGCGACTAATACCCCCGCGGCTGACTTCTGCCGCACGGTCAGAGTGATTCTCTCCACCCTCAGTCGCGATTCCGTGACATGCAGCAGATCTCCCGAGGTAAGTTCGATCGCCTTCCACGCGCAACCGCTGGATTTACCACCAGTGCCTTTGATGGATGTGGGCTTCGCGATCATTTGCCCGCTCGCCCGGCACCGTAGGCCTCCTATCCAGTTCTTGTTCATCGGCTCGCGTGTTTGCTCCACGCTTCTTTCAGACGCTGCCTTGCGACAACGCCCTTGCGCTTCACTAACCCTTCACCTCCATCAGGTTGGCTAGAAGACTTTCACCTCCAAGCTATCGAACATGCTCGGCACACAAATAAATAGGGCGACCTCTCGGCCGCCCTGAAACGTTCTGAGTTCTACTTCACAACATTTTGACGGTTTCCACGTGGATGGAATCGCCTTCGACGTGGCCGGTGACGGCTACGTGATGTCCTTCATGACCTTTGAGGGTGTCGGGATTGTCGACGGCGAGAACTTTCTTGTCGCTGTCGGTGACCACGACTAATTTGGCACCTTTCTCGGCACACTTCTTGGTGCACTCGGCCTGGTCGGCCGAGGCGCCTTTGGCTCCGCACATGGAGTCGGATACATATCCATTCACGGTCTCGGTCTTCGAGCCAGCGTAGCTCATTGTGACCATGAACAGTGCCAGGGACAGAACAAAACAAATCAGCAATAGCTTTTTCATAGCGCACATCTCCTCGAGTTTTGCGGCTGAGGCCGCGGATTCAGAGCAGAAATCAAAGGGCACTTCCGCTGCAAGCGCCTTGCAGATTACCAACCGCACAGCGATGGAGCAAACATGCTTGCAGCCGGTAGGTTTTAGAAATCAGAGTTGCCGGGAACTATAACATAGAGCGGCGGAAAAGTTGTTAGGGCGGCTATTTTCTGGCGGCGTTTGTCGAAGGTGATTGGGGCTGTGGCGGAGCGGGAGATACGTAAATCACTTCGCCGGGACGAGTGTAGTGCAACTGCTCGCGGGCTTCTTTCTCAATCGCGCGGGGATCGGTTTTCAAATCTTTGATCTGGCCGGTGTAGCGGTCGTTTTCGTTTTGCAAGGCGTCGATTTCTTTTTGGAGGCGCTGGTACTCCGCGCGTTTGGCGCGATAGACGACCATGCCGTTGGCGCCGAACGTTACATGCACGAACAGCCATACGGTGAGTATGCCCACGGCTGCGGTGGCCAATCTCCGGCGGGCGGCATGAAGCCAGGTTAGATACGGGCGCAGTTTTTCGAAGACGCGTTCGGTGAAAGCTTCCGCCTGAGGAGCGCGTTCGACCAGTGCACGCAATCCATGCTCGGGGCGTCGAAGGATGCGGATTTTTGGAAGCTGTACTATTCGAAGATCCATTTTTTGGCTGCGGCGCTCAACTTTTCTAATGCCTCTTTGCTGCTGGCTTCGGAATAAACCCGGACTACCGGCTCAGTGCCCGAAACTCGATAACAGACCCAGGAGCCGTCGTCGAAAACGAGCTTCAAGCCGTCGGTGCGCACGACCTCGCTAACCTTGCGGCCGAAGAATTCGCCTGGTGCCTGCTCTAGCTTTCCAGTGAACTTCGCTTTCACTGGCGGCGTCAAGTGGAAGTTCATACGTTGGGGGTAAAAGGAACCAACTTCGGCAAATAGCTGGCTTAATTGTGCTCCGAGAGGCTTGCCTCGCCGGGCCACCATCTCGCAGCAGAGGAGGCCGGCGAGGATGCCGTCTTTTTCGGGAACATGATGACGGATGGAAAGTCCGGCGCTTTCTTCGCCGCCGATGGCGATTTTGTCCTCCTTTATTAGTTCGCCGATGTATTTGAAGCCTACGGGAGTTTCGTGCAGCGGGATTTTGTGACGTTTTGCCAGGGCATTGATCATATTTGTGGTGGCTACGGATTTGGCGACACCGTTTTTCCAGCCGCGACTCTCGACCAAGTAGTCGAAGAGCAAGGCAATGATGTAGTTGGGCTGGAAGAAAGTTCCGTCTTCATCGACGATGCCGAAGCGGTCGGCGTCGCCGTCGGTCGAGATGCCGATGTGGGCTTTGGTTGCGTGCATCTTTTCGCGGAGAGGGTTGAGCAGGTAGTCTTCGGGTTCGGGAGCGTGTCCGCCGAAGAGGACATCGCGGTAGTCGTGAACCGTCTCCACTTTCACGCCTGCGTCGCGCAACAACGTGTCGGGATATCCCCGGGCCGCGCCCCAGAGCGGGTCATACACAACGCGCAGGCCGGCTTTTTTGATGACTGGGAAATCGATGATTTCCCGCAAGCGCGCGAGATAAGCGTCCCGAGGGTCCAGGGGCTGCGCATCTGCTTGCGCGTTTTGCGACGGAACAGCTTCACTTTCCTTGTCCGCGGCGACGATTTCTGCCTCGATCTTCTTGGTGACCTCGGGTAACGCGGGTGCGCCGTCGGGCGTGGAGAACTTGATGCCGTTGTACTCTGGCGGATTATGCGACGCTGTGAAGTTGATGGCGCCGTCAGCACGCTCGAGGATTACAGCGTAAGAGATGGCGGGCGTGGGTGCGGCTTCGGCGATCAGCAGCGGCGTGATTCCGTGGGAGGAAAGGATTTCTGTTGCAATGGAGCAGAAGGTCTCGCCCAGAAATCTGGGATCGCGTCCTACGATGATTCGCGCTCCGGAGAGCTTTTGCGAAATTACGTAACGTGCAATTCCTTTGATCGCGCGGCGCACATTGGCAAAGGTGAACTCCTCGGCCATGACAGCTCGCCATCCCGAGGTGCCGAATTTGATCTGCAGCGCCATGGCTGGCCTCTCGCTAAGGGTGAAGTGGTAATCTTTGATTTGTTTGCCGAAAGCTCATAACTGAACGAGTGATTTTATATGACTGATAAGAAATTGGTGCTGAGTACGGCGGGATCCAAAGAAGAGGCGCAGAAGATTGCTCGAGCCCTAGTGGAGCGGATGCTGGCTGCCTGCGTCAATATCGTCGCGGTCGAATCGATTTATCGTTGGGAGGGGGAGGTCGAACAGGCGCAGGAGTGGCTGCTCGTGATCAAGACAACAGATGAAGCGTTTGAGCGGGTGCGTGACGCGATAACTGAATTGCATTCTTATGAGGTGCCGGAGTGTATTTCAATCCCGGTGGAGGACGGAAGTGCGGAGTACTTGCAGTGGATCGGCGATTCGGTGAGGTGAGTTCCGGTGCTAGTTGCACGTTGGAGTTGCCGCCAGGGACACCGGCGCTACGAACGACGGCGAAAATGGAAAGGGCTGAACTTGAATCCTTTTTGCGTCTTACCGATTCGATCGCTTCGTAAGATCCTTCGCGAAAACCCGCTCAGGATGACAGAATAGGAAAACGGGCGGCGAGAATCTCGCCGCCCGTTCTCGTTCACGCGGATGAGTTACTTTTTGGAGTGCGCTTTGCGCTTGTCATAGCGGACCTCGCGCAGGTCCCGACGGTCTTCCCGACGATCGCCACGGAGATCTTTGCGGTCGTGATGGAGGTCGCGTTTATCGTGACGAATGTCGCGCCGATCAGTATGCACATCCCGACGGTCATGGCGAAGGTCGCGACGATCGGAGCGCAGATCGTGGTGATCGCTCTTCAGATCCTTGCGGTCGGCACGGATATCGGCTCTCTCTTTGGCCGCAGCGGCGGTGTCGCCGTTCCTGATGTCCTGACGTAATTCGCGTCGATCTTGCCTTACGTCCGCTTTATCCGCTCGGATCTCACGGCGGTCGCCATTGCGCTCGCGGCGATCCTGGTTCAGGTCACGGCGGTCGGAACGGATGTCTCGCCGATCATGGCGAATATCGCGCCTATCGTGACGAAGATCTTTGCGATCAGCCTGCGTGGCGGATGATACTGGCGCCTGCGAAGGGATAGTTTGCCCAAACGAAAACAACGAGGCGGACAACAGAACAGCGCTAGCAGTTAGAGTTCGTCGCATGTCACACTCCCTGAAATAATGTCGTTGCGTCGTACATGTCTGTGAACCCTGAATATTGTAGGAAGTTGTGGGTGGGAGTGGCCGGGATTTCAATAGTTATGAGTGACTTTAGTAACTAATTAGTTGTCAGTTGCCAGCTAGGCGCATCGTCCGTCCAAGCCAAAAACTCTAGATTGAGCCCAGAGATTGATCGAGATCGGCGATGATGTCTTCTACGTTTTCAATGCCAACGGAGATCCGCACCATGCCGTCGGTGATGCCAATTTCTTTTCGTCCTTTTTCGCCTACGGCGGCGTGTGTCATGGTGGCGGGATGGGAGATGAGCGTTTCGACGCCGCCCAGGGATTCACCGAGCGAACACACGCGCACTTTTTTCAACATCTTTTTGGCGTTGGATAGAGAGCCGGTTTCAAAGCTGATCATGGCGCCGAAGCCGGTCATCTGGCGCTGTGCCAGCTGATATTGGGGATGGTCGGGTAGTCCGGGATAAAAAACTTTTTTAACTTTCTTATGTCTGGCCAGGAACTCGGCGACAAATCTTCCGTTGCGATTGTGCTGCTCCATGCGGACAGCGAGAGTTTTGACTCCGCGCAACACCAGCCAGCATTCAAATGGCGAAAGGATCGCACCCGCAGCTTTTTGCACGAACGCTAGCTTTTCAGCCTGCTCGCGGGTGGTGCAGACTACTACGCCTCCCAAGCCGTCGCTGTGACCGTTAAGAAACTTGGTGGTGGAGTGGACGACCATGTCCGCGCCCAGCGCAATGGGTTGCTGGAAATATGGCGACATAAAAGTGTTGTCTACGACCACGTCGACTTTCTTGCGATGGCAAACTTTGCTGATAGCTTCGATATCGCTGAGCGCCATCAGAGGGTTGGTGGGGGTCTCAATATAGACCATGCGCGTGTTCTTGCGCAGGGCACGTTCTATATTCCTCACGTCGGAAGTGTCCACGTACGTGAATTCCATGCCGAAGTCCGCGAGAATCTGGTTGAAGAGACGCGGCACGCCACCATAAAGATTGTGGCCGCAGACCACGTGGTCTCCGGATTTGAACATAGTGCAGATGGCGTTGATAGCCGCCATGCCGCTGGCGAAGACGCGGGAATTGGTGCCACCTTCGAGCGCAGTGAGGTTTTCTTCCAGGCGAGTGCGGGTGGGATTGGAGACACGGGCGTACTCGTATCCCTTGTGCTTGCCCAGTTCTTGCTGAACGTATGTGGAAGTCGCGTAGATGGGGACGGTGACTGCGCCGGTTTCATGGTCGGGTTCCTGGCCGGCGTGGATGGCGCGGGTGGCGAATCCGGATTTTGGTTTCATGAGATTCCTGTGGTGGATGGTTGCTGTCGAGTAGGGCCTGTCCACGTTATTGCTGAATCAATCGTCTCGTAAGATCCTTCGCGAAAAGACCGCTCAGGATGACAGATTAGGGAATACGACTCAGTCTTGAATCCTGTATGCGGTCTTGCTGATTCCACCGCTTGGTAAGATCCGAGTTGATCAGTGTCCCGAATCGGTCCCGAATCTGTCACCCTGAGCGGATTCATCGCGAAGGATCTTACGAAGCGATTGAATCAGCAAGGCCGCGTAATAGATCTAAGTCGAACAGTATCCCTAGAGTTGTCATATGAAATCATACTTCGTATACATCACGAGCAGCCAACGTCGCGTTCTCTACATAGGTGTCACCAGCAAACACGAACGACGTGTCTTTCAGCACAAGGCACATTTTTTCGGCGGATTCACAGCCAAATATAATGTCAGCAACCTGGTTTATTTCGAACGCTATTCTAATGTCTACCGAGCTATCGGCCGAGAGAAGGAACTCAAAGGCTGGCTACGGAAGAAGAAGCTCAGCCTGATCGAATCGAGCAATCCCAACTGGAAAGACTTAAGTTATGGCTGGTACCAAAAGATCAGCATGCCCCAACTCGAACCGACTCGTAACGAATGAATCTTTCTAGTGCTGTCATCCTGAACGGCGTCAGCCGCGAAGGATCCTGTAGGCGGACTTGCTGATTCAATCGCTTCGTAAGATCCTCCGCGGCTGACGCCGTTCAGGATGACATCCCTTCAAATTCCGCCTTCGAAGATCTTCTTGGACAAATAGCGCTCCGCGGAATCTGCGATCATCGTAACTACACGTTTTCCGGGATCTAGGCGTTGGGCAACTTGCACAGCGGCGAAAACATTGGCGCCGCCGCTGGAGCCGGACAACACGCCTTCAACCGAGGCCAAGTCTTTCACCATGCCGAATGCGTCGGGATCGGTCACCATGATTACTTCGTCACATACAGCGGGATCAAAATTTTTGGGGATGAAGCTGGAACCGATGCCTTCAACTTTGTGTTTGCCGGGCTTCCCTCCTCCGAGAATTGAACCCTGAGTTTCGACCGCATAGGCTTGGACGTGGGGGAGACGCTCTTTTAAATAGCGCGCTACGCCGGTAAAAGTGCCTGAAGTTCCTACGCCGATTACCAGAGCGTCGATGCGGCCTTCCATCTGATCGAAGATTTCGCGGGCAGTGGTTTCGTAGTGGTAGTCGGGGTTGGAAGGATTTTCGAATTGCGCTGCCATGAACGCTTTGGGGTCGCGCGCGGCGAGTTCTTTGGCTTTGGTGATGGCTCCGGCCATGCCGTCGGCGTCGGGGGTGCGGATGACTTCGGCGCCGAGGGCGCGCATGATTAAAACTTTTTCTTCGGAAAAGTGTTCAGGGACGAAGAGCACAACTTTGTAGCCGCGATTCACTCCGATTAACGCCAGGCCGATTCCGGTGTTCCCTGCCGTGGCTTCGACGATGGTGCCTCCGGGCTTAAGCAGGCCTTCGTCCTCGGCGCGGCGGATGATGCCGATGGCGGCGCGGTCTTTTACGCTTCCTCCAGGATTCAAATACTCCAGCTTGGCGTAGATTGCGGCTGAGCTTGGGGGAGCGATCCGTCGCAAATGAAGGATGGGAGTTTCGCCGACCAGGTCGGTTATGTCGTCAGCGACGCGCAGGCGGGAACTCTCGATGCTCTTGGTTTGCACTCTACAGGGTACGGAAGGCGTGAGGGTGGCGTCAATCAGGGTTGAATGGCAAAACAAGGGTCCATCTCGAAGAACCAGTTCACGATCACGGTTCAGGGAAAACCTAGGTCCTGTATGCGCACTTGCTAATTCAAACACTTCGTAAGATCCTTGGCGAAGAATCCGCTCAGGATGGCAACGCGTTGACAGTCAGGATGACAATGGGATTTGAATCAGTTCGAGCCGCCGGTGGATGCTTGTTCCTGGCCGGGGTAGTAGCCGCTGCGGGTTCTTACGACCAGGCCTTTATAACCGCTGGCGCGGGCGTCTACCTTAATGGTGCGGTATCCGCCGACACGCTTGGGAGTGGTGGGTCTATAGACGATGGTGTATTGATTGCGGATATCTTTGGCGACGGTGCGACTGATTTCGTCGACCTCATCTACTGATTTGGGCAGGAAAGCGATTCCACCGGTGCGCTCTGCGATGGTTTGGAGGGCGCGCCTGGCGCGTCTTTGCTTCTCCTCGCCCAGAATGCCGATGGCATAGATGGTGGGTCCGTTTTCTTCCTGAAGGTGACGGACAGACTGCTCCAGAGATTCGCGGCTGGCGTCGTCTTCACCGTCGGTGACTACGAATAAAACTTTCTTCTGCAGTTTGGCGTTCTTTTTCAGATGGTCGGCGGAGGCAACGACCGCGTCATAGAGAGCGGTTCCACCGCGGGATTCGAGCTTCTCCAGTGCGCCGCGCAATTTTTTGGGATCATTGGTGAAGTCCTGATCCAGATAATATTCATCACTGAAATTGACTACGAACACCTGGTCCTGGGGATTGCTGGAAGCGACCAGATTCTCGGCTGCCTTGGCGACCTTGTCGCGCTTTTCCCGCATGGAGCCGGAATTGTCGATGACAATGCCCATCGCCACCGGGACGTCTTCGTGGCGAAAGGAAGTGATTGGCTGGGGCTGTCCATTCTCGAAGACTTGAAAGGCGTTGCGAGTCAGATTGGTAATCAGACGCTGCTTTTCGTCCACTACTGTGGCGTGTAGCATGACCTCTTGCGCTTGGGCGCGGAACACAAAGCCACCGCCTGTGGTGTCAGGTTCCTGACCCGCGGGGGTGCCCGGCGCGGGTTGCCCGGGCTGCTGGCCGGGAGCTGGCTCGGGAGTTTGGTTGGGCTGCTGAGACTGTTGTTGCTGAGCCGGTTGTTGCTGCTGACCCTGGGGCTCAGGCGATTGGGGCTGAGGTTGTTGCTGAGGAGTAGCCGGTTGCGTCGTTACCGGAGCGGGAGCCTGCGACTGGGGCGGATTCGCAGGAGGTGGAGGAGACGGAGAAGTATTTTGCGCTCCGGTCCCTATGATTAAGAAAAATAAGGCGATGAGCAGGGTTCGAACGCGATCATTCCGTGGGTGCATAGTATCCCGTCTTGGCATAGACACGCAGGGGCGGCAATCCTTTGGGCGGAATCAACTTCACTTTTATTTTACGCCATTTGCCGTCGTGCCCTGGGTTCTTTGGACGGTATCCGAGCACATATTGGTTGCGTAGCTCAATACCAATTTTTGTAGCTACGTCTGCCAAGTCATTGGGATTATCGATGGTAAAGCTACGCCCACCAGTGAGTTCCGCGACGTCGCTGAGCAAAGCTGGTCCAAGGCGTTCTTCGGAGGTGGGAAAGTACTTGTCGTAAATACCGATGGCATAAACCAGTACATCGGCTTCCTTCACCAAGGACTTGATCTCGCCTTCGGTGTAACGGCTGTGATTATCGCCGCCGTCGGAGATGATCAAAAGCGACTTCTTGGTGTACTTCGCTTGCCGCATCTTGCTCACACCCAGGTAAATGGCATCGAGCAAAGCGGTGCGTCCCTTGGGAATCGTATACAGCAGCTTGCCCTGGATCTCTTCGACGGACTGGGTGAAGTCAGAAATTTCCTGGGGTTTGTCGGAGAAGGTGATCATGAAGAACTCGTCTTGCGGATTGGCGGTTTTGAAGAACTCCATCACCGCTTCGCGAGCGCGTTCGATTTTGCTACTCATGCTGCCGCTCATGTCGAAGATGACGCCGAGGGAAACCGGGGCATCCTCGCTGGAAAAATGGCGGATTTCTTGTGCTTCCTTGCCTTCGAAGACGCTGAAGTTATCTTTATCTAGTCCCGTTACCAGGCGGTTCATGGGATCGCAGATGGTAACTGGTACCAACACCAGATCGACATCCACTTTCATGGGCTTGGTATGAGTCTTCAGCGAGGGATCCATGATCTCGTTGGCTTTGGGCTGCACCGGGACTACACGAGGGCTGATGTGGACATCATCGCCGGTAGTTTGTGCCCAAACCATGGACGAAACGCCACTGCTCACAGCGATGGCAAGAGTGAAAATGACGACGGCAACGAAAGTGTGCCGATAGGCGGGCAACAACTGACTGCGCAGGGTCCGGGAAGGGGCCGAGTACGGGATCCGATCTTCGCACAGCGGGCGAGATGCCCCGGGCCCACAATGGCGGGCCATAACGTACCTCTTTATTGGTGCCGATAGTACCACAGCCCTCGAAGGGCGTTTGTCAATTTTTCTGCCGCTTACGATGGCAGGGCGCGCCCAAAGTTTGCTCGCGCCCCAATTCATCATTAGCAGTTCGTCCTCCAAAGCCCTGTTACAATTTCAGGCCTTCCGCTATGGCTCATATCGAGGCTTTCCGCGCTTTACGTTACGACCAGACGCGAGTAACCCTGCCGCAAGTAATCACTCAGCCTTACGACAAGATTACTCCCGAGATGCAGGAAGGTTACTATGCGGCCAGTCCGTATAATCTGGTGCGCATTATTCTGGGAAAACGGGAGGTTGGAGATCATCCAGGAGAAAACATTTACACACGTGCTGCGGCATTTTTCGCCGACTGGCGCCGGCAGGGCATTTTTCTCCAGGATGCTTCGCCATCACTTTATCTTTCGGTGCAACGGTTCTCGGTTGCGGGTAGCACGGTGAATTTGGAGCGGCGAGGGTTCATCGGGTTGGGACGAATCGAGGACTATTCCGCTGGCGTGGTTTATCGTCATGAACAAACCCTGGCTAAGCCCAAGGCTGACCGGCTGGAATTACTGCGCGCCACGCGAGCTCACTTTGGGCAGCTCTTTATGCTTTACAGCGATCCTGCGGGAGAAATCGATGGCGTTCTGGCGCCCAGCGGCCAGCCGGACATGGAAACCCGCGACGAATATGGGGTTTTGCACCAAGTGTGGAAGATTGCCCATCCCGGTGTGATCGAGCTTGTTCGGGGCAAGATGCGTGATAAAAAGCTCATCATTGCGGACGGACACCATCGCTATGAGACGGCGCTCACTTATCGCAACGAGCGGCGCGCGATGGCGGCGTCAACTTCTGTGGGGGGAGTTCCCCGAGAGCGAACTGCGGAAAACGGCCTGCTTCGGCCTGGTAGTCCCAGCCTTGCTCCTTACGATCTGGTAATGATGACCTTCATTAATATGGATGCTCCGGGGCTGGTTATTCTGCCTACGCATCGCGTGGTGCATGGCTTGACGTCGTTCTCGGCGGATACGTTGAAGAAGGGGGCGGGAGATTACTTCAGAGCGCAGGAACTGGATTCATCAATTGATGCTGTTCGAGGGGAGGAAATTTTGCGGGAAGCTGGGCGTTCTGGAACCGCGCTGTTGGCGCTCACTGCGGATCGTGCTTTTCTTCTCGATCAGCCGAAAGCGATGGATTCGAACATTTTCGCTGGGCTTTCCGAACGGCAGCAAGGGCTCGATGTGGTGCAGTTGCATCGCGGCCTGCTGCAAAAGGTTTTGGGAATTTCCGAGGAAGCAATTCACAATCAGCAGAATATTCGTTATATTCGCGATGCCGGAGAGGCCATGGCTCAGGCACGAAGTGGCAAAGCTAACGTGGCATTTCTGATGAACCCGGTTCGTATGGAGCAAGTGCGTGACATCGCTTTTGCCGGCGAGGTACTGCCTCAGAAGTCCACGGATTTTTATCCTAAGTTGCTCAGCGGTTTTACTATTTATGCGCTGGAATAGAAACGTAAGGCTCTAACCACAGAGGACACAGAGAGTCACTGAGGAAGAACCGTTCGGCGACAGGCTTGCACAATCCAATACGATGTCATGGTGAGTGGTTCGTTCGGCAAAGATTTCAAAATGGCAGTCAGGTGCATGCGTGCCGGATTCTTAGTGGTTCTGATTGCGGCGCTTGTTCTTTGCGCTTCCCTTCTTCTTTCCGCTCCATCCGAGCAAAAACGCGTCTCCATCTATTCCACGGCGGCCAACTACACACTTTCAGTATTGGATCGCGACCATAGAGATTATGTGAGCCTGTTCGAAGTGCTCGAACCGCTGGGGACGGTCACGGCCAAAACTGACGGTTCGCGATGGAAGTTCCGCTACAACAATGTGGAAGGTGAATTCAACGTGGGCAAGACTCGTGCCCGGGTTCAAGGGCATGATGTCGATCTGCCGGCTAATTTTCTTCTGGAGAACGGTCGTGGGCTGGTTCCGCTTAATTCCCTTACTGTCCTGTTAACGCGTTTTCTCGGCGGCCCAGTCACGTTCAACGAGACCGCGCGCCGTCTCTTCATTGGCAATGTCAGCGTCCATTTCACAGCGCAGGTGAATAAAGCCAATCCTGCCACGCTGGTGATGGACTTCAGCTCGCCGGTGAACCCGATGATTGCTACCGAGCCGGGGAAGTTGCGCATGGTGTTTACTCACGAGCCGATCGTTCCGCCGGGCTCGCAGACTTTGACTTTCGATAACAAGACGATTCCGTCTGCCACCTTCCAGGAAGACAACGGCGCTGTTGAGATTACCGTGAATGGCAGCGTGCCGCTCTTTGCCAGTTTCAGCAATGATGGACGCACAATCACGGTTACGGCCGCTCCGCAGACCGCTGCTGAAGTTGCGGCGCGGACTCCTCAGCCGCAACTGAATCTGCCCGCAATCACTTCCCCAGTGCAAGCCGGGACTTATACCCCTGCTGTCAGCAGTGGCGCGCCAACCTATTTTGCCGTAGTGGACGCGAGTCACGGCGGAGAAGAACGCGGAGCGGCACTCAGCGATCAGCTATCCGAGAAAGACATTACGCTGGCCTTCGCGCGGAAGTTGCGGCAGGAACTAGAGAGTCGTGGCGTCAGCACTCTGGTGCTACGCGACGGTGATACCACTCTCAGTCTCGACCAGCGCGCGAATCTTGCCAACGCCGCCCATCCGGCGATCTACATTTGTGTGCATGCAGCCTCTCAGGGAACGGGTGTCCGCCTTTACGGGTCAATGCTTCCAGCCGGTGGCGAGAATCGCGGATCATTTCTCGATTGGGATACCGCGCAGTCGGGGTTTGCGTCTGCAAGTCAAATCGTCGAAGCCAGCCTGATTGCGGAGTTACAGAAGAAACAGATTTCAGTTCGTACTTTGATCGCGCCGTTACGGCCGTTGAACAACATCACAGCGGCGGCTGTGGCGGTTGAGATAGCTCCTCCAGAGGCGGGGATTTCCGAACTCAACTCGCCGGGTTATCAGCAATTGATAACGGAAACGATTGCAACCGGCATCGTCGCCGCGCGCGAAAAACTGGAGGCGCCGCGATGATTCCACGGCACCTGCTGATTGGCACTGCCGTGATGCTCGCGGTTGCGCTTGCCATGAGCGTTTACCTGTGGCGTATGCGTGGGCGCGTTCCTCATGTAGAGCCCGCCGCTTATTCCGGACCGATCGCTCCTCCGGTATCTGGTCCGACGGAACAAGTCACTCTTTACGTCGCCGACGATGAGTCGGGTATGTTGCGAGCGCAAGCAGCTCGCATTCCGCTGCCTGCTGGCCGACAGGAGCGGGCCCAGGAATTACTGCGGGCTTTGCTCGGGCTGTATCTCGATAAGCTATCACCCCATCCTCTGGGCCAGAGTGCCGAAGTGCGCGATGTATATCTGGTGGATCCCGGATTGGCCGTAATTGATATGAATGCCGCATTCGCCGACGATCATCGATCGGGAATTCTGGTTGAAGAGCTTACAGTGGCTTCGCTAGTACAGACTTTATCCGCAAACCTTCCGGGCATTACCCGAGTCAAGATTCTGGTGGATGGCAAACAGCGCGAGACGCTGGCTGGTCATGCGGATTTATCAGGATTCTTTGAAGTGTCTGCGGTCAATCAAATGGTGGCGCAGATGCAGGGTGCGCAATGAACATGAATCGGGCTTGGAAAATCTTTGCTCTCGCGCTCACGATAAAGCTCTCCGTGCTGGCCTTTTTCCTCCACGCCAGACCTGGACTCACAAACTGGGGCGTGAACGAATCCGGGATGATCGCCCGCTCCCTTGTCCTGAACCATAGCTACGGTGGCGCCTTTCACGATGCTCCCGGACCCACGGCCTGGCTTGCACCTGCCTATCCTTCAATCGTAGCCGCTATCTTTTCTATCTTCGGGATCCAATCTCATGCTGCGGCGATTGTGCTTCTGATTTTGAATTGCCTCTTGTCCGCGATAACCGCTGTGGTTGTCATGAAGATTGGAACTCGGTGCTTCAGTGAAACGGTCGGCTTCCTGAGCGCAATTCTTTGGGCTGTATCGCCGACCGCGGCTGTCACTGAGCTCATCCTGTGGGATAGCTGTTTGGCTGCTCTGTTTGTGTCCCTGGCAATCTGGATGACGGTGAAGCTGGAACCGGAATCGGGGGTCCGGGATTATTCGTATTGCGGGGCGATGTGGGGATGTGCCGGCCTGGTTAGTCCTTCCCTCCTCGCCCCGTTTCTTCCCATTCTGCTTGTGCTCTACGTCCGAAACAGGAACGCGAAGCAATTATTGATTCTGGCCTTAGCGATGTTGCTTATCATCACACCTTGGACGCTGCGAAACTTCGTTGCATTCCACACGCTGATGCCGATTCGGAGCAACGGCTGGGCTGAAATCTACTTTGGCAACGTCGGCTTTGAGCTGCATCCAAGCGGACCGAGTATGCAGTATCAAGCCATGGGCGAGGTTGCTTTCGTAGAGAAAACCAAGAGCGATGCCGTTCGTTATCTGGCGTCACATCCAATCGAGTTCTCAAAATTAACCGCGCACCGAGCTTTTGATTTTTGGGCACTGCCAGGCGGCGCTCTCGGATTGTCCTTCATTGTCGGCTTGCTGTCGTTTTTCGGTGCGTTTCACGCGATCAGGAAGTCGCGGAACGGCGTCGTCCTGACGCTAGTGCTCATTTTCTATCCCATGATCTACTACGTTTCTTACACATTTTCTCGTTACCGTCATCCCATCGAGCCAATCATCTACGTCCTTGCGGCCTACGGGGTCACAATTATCGCCGAGAGCGTTGCCGGAATTCGGTTTATGTCTCAGGAGCGTGAGAGAGCAGCGCGGGCTTCAACCCACTAGAAGTTGGTAACTCAAGCCGACCGCCAGGGCTGAAGCCCATCTTTCTTCCTTTGTAACGCGGCCCTGGAAGGGCCGCTCTTCCACGTTAGCGCAAACAGTCGGGACTGTTAGAATCGTGAGCTATGCATTTCCGCTCTGACAATCGCGCTCCGGACCAGCTGCGTCCCGTTAACATCCTTCCTGATTACATCAGCACGGCGGAAGGCTCTGTCCTGATTGAGGTCGGCAATACTCGGGTCATCTGTACGGCGTCGGTGGAAGAGACGGTTCCCCAGTTCTTACGCAACAGCGGCAAAGGTTGGATCAGCGGCGAATACAGTATGTTGCCACGCTCGACCCTGACTCGTACGCCGCGCGAATCCAGCCGTGGGCGGGTGAGCGGGCGGACCCATGAAATCCAGCGACTGATTGGGCGTTCGCTACGCGGAGTCACCGATCTAGAGCGGCTGGGCGAGCGCACCATCTGGATTGACTGCGACGTCATTCAAGCTGACGGTGGAACCCGCACCGCTTCCATCACCGGCGCATTTGTCTCGCTTGGATTGGCCCTGGAAAAATTGGTGGAGGCGGGAACATTAACATCGGTTCCGTTGCGTGATTTTGTTGCCGCAATCAGCGTGGGCATTGTCGATGGCGAAATTCTACTCGATCTCAACTATGAAGAAGATTCCCGCGCGGATGTGGACATGAATCTGGTTATGACGGCGGGATATAAAGTCGTCGAACTACAAGCCACGGCGGAACGTCAGGTCTTCGATGAAAATCAACTGGGGAAGATGATGGGGCTGGCCCGTCAAGGGGTACAGTCATTGATCGCTAAGCAGCAGGCTATTTTGGGTATGCTGACATTGCGGCAGTGATCAGCATTTAGCACTTGGCACTTGGTCATTCGAGGATCGTTGCACCAACCCCTCAATGGAACCAGCACAGGCTGACTAAATGCTAAGTGCTGCGGCTCGCGAAAGCCGCTCTTATAGTCTCCTAGTTTACAATTGAGGGCTCTCATTCCGCATTCATCAAGGAGGAATCCATGAAACTTAGTTCTGGAAAGTTGGCCGGTCTTAAGAAAGTCTCCAATCCGCGAGGCGTGATCGCGGCTGCTGCAATGGATCAGCGCGGGTCGCTGCAAAAAGCCCTAGCCAAAGAGAAAGGTGGCGAAGTTGGCGATGCCATGATGGAAGAATTCAAGTCGCTGGTGACAGAAGTTCTCACGCCCCACGCCAGCGCCATCCTGCTCGATCCTGAATGGGGATTGCCCGCCTCCAAGCGACGGGCAAAGAATGCCGGACTGCTGCTGGCATATGAGAAAACTGGATATGACAAAACTGGGCCGGGACGTTTGCCCGACCTGCTGGACCACTGGTCAGTACGTCGTCTGAAGGATGCGGGCGCGGATTGCATCAAAATCCTGCTTTATTACACGCCCTTGGACAGTAAAGAAATTAATGACAAGAAGCATGCGTGGGTGGAGCGACTCGGCGATGAGTGCCGCGCGAACGATATTCCCTTCTTTCTGGAATTCGTCGGATATGAAGAAGGCGCGGATGAAAAAGGCGCAGACTACGCCAAGAAGAAACCTGAGATCGTCATTCAAAGCATGCGCGAATTCAGCAAAGACCGCTACGGTGTCGACGTACTGAAGGTCGAAGTGCCGGTGAACATGAAGTTCGTGGAGGGAGCCAAGGTCTATGCTGGACAAAAAGCGTACAGCAAGAACGAAGCCATGGATTTGTTCCGCAAGGCGGCGAATGTGGCCAGCAAACCATTTATTTATCTCTCCGCTGGGGTCAGCAATACGGAGTTTACTGAAGCGCTCGAACTGGCTGCCGAGGCGGGCGTGAAGTTCAACGGAGTCCTCTGTGGACGGGCTACCTGGAAAGATGGAATCCCCGTTTACGCGAAGCAAGGCCCCGAAGCTTTCCGAAAATGGCTCCAGACCGAGGGCGTGAAGAACATTAATAATGTGAATGAGCGGTTGAAGGCGGCTACGTCCTGGTATCCGATCTATGAGGTTGAGCCCGCGCTGGTCGGGGCATAGGGTTGTCTTTCTGAGTTGATGTGCGACAGTTCTGATCTTGCCAATCCCGTGTCCGCGCTACAGGAACGCCCTTTTTGAGTTACAGGAGAAGCCGGATTCATTAGGAATGTCCAAAAGAGTATTCATAACTCAGAATCCTCCTTGTGACCCGGGGCGGGCGCCGAAAGATCCGAACCTGGAGACGCCGGCGCCTGCCATTTTTTTGACAAAAAGTGGGAGCTGAGGTTTTCAAGAACCCAGCCGGAAGTCTCACGCCGCTTTGCGAGATTTGTGAAGAAGCTGAGCGACTTTACGCAAATCTGCTACGAAGGACTCCATTTGCAGACGCCGGGATTCGTGATCGATGGCGCGCAGTATGGAAGAAGGATGCACCGTTGCCATCACGTACGGCGCCAGCCCTGACTCCACAAGTTCGCCTCGACGGCGGCTCACGCTGAAGTCTTTTCCGAGCAGTGCCTGAGCTGCGGTCGCGCCCAGGCAAACCAGAATCTGAGGCTTCACTACTGCGAGTTCCGCGTCCAGCCAGGGCCGGCAGGCGTTGATTTCGGAGTAACGCGGCTTTTTGTGAATACGGCGTTTACCGCGTGCATCGGGTACCCACTTGAAATGTTTAACCACGTTAGTCAGGTAAACAACGTTTCGGTCGACTCCTACCTGCGCGAGGGCCTGGTCGAGCAGCTTTCCTGCGGGCCCGACAAAGGGGCGTCCCGCTAGATCCTCGCGATCGCCAGGCTGCTCGCCGACGAACATCACCCTGGCGTGCGGTGAACCTTCGCCGAAGACAGTTTGAGTGCCGCTCTTCCAAAGATCGCATGCCCTGCAGTTGGCCGCAGCCTTCCGCAGGGTTTGAAGACTGGGGTGCGGCGGTATCAGCGCAGCTGCGGTTATGATCGTTTCCCTTTTCATAGCCCGCGTTGAGATGAAGCTTTCGCCTTCACTGTTTTCTTTTTGTACGCGACTACGATGGGAGGCATCCAAGTCAGCGCAAGTGGCTATTGAGCAGCGACTTGTACGAAAGAGGCTGTCCGGGGAAGCGGATTGGTAATACGAAGCCCTCCCCAAGGGAAATACAGTAGACACTGTATATGATTCCGAGCTTTTCGCTTATAAGTTCGCCCCGAACATCGACGGTTGGAGTAACCGGGTTGCGAGGCAGGACAAATTCAGATCAGCATCGAGGGACCCATGCTCGCACATTGTGTAAATCCTACTTGCTGTGCTCCATTGCACTCATATTCTGAAGGAAGGCTATTTCAATTTGAAGTTGTGTCCATTTCAATCGCCGCGAGTGACGATACCAGTCAGCCGTTTGATGAAAAGCCGGAGCGGCAGACAACGCATTTCTGGTTGTGCGGCCGTTGTGCGGACACCATGACTCTGGCGCTTGAGCCATTGCGAGGGTTGAAGGTTATTCCCCTTGGTCCAGGTGGGTCCGAGATCCCGGAACTGGGAGATTTGAAACTGCCGGATGAGGAGCCGCAACAAACCAACAGTTGCTAGTGCAGGCAAGGTATTGAAGTTGAAAGAGTTCGCGCAGTTTATGAGACTCTTTGGTTGGAACGGATCGACGTGTTTCGTGCTTTTCTTCACTTCCTGTTCGAAGCTTTGCACATTCAAAAATAATCATATACGTTAACGGAGACATCCACATCGAAAGCAGAGTAGCGGGAACGGGCGACATTTGCTGAGGGAAAGGGAATGCACTAAACTTGCAAGCTGACGGCCTGTACGAGCCGGACCTGTTCCCTGCTCTTGATCAGTGTTGTTCGCATAGCAGGTTTCGAATCTAGAGGATTCGGCTACGAACGAGGTTTGGCCATTGTGGTGCTGTACCGCGATAGGCATTGCAAGGTTGGGGGCCGCGTAAGGATGGGTGCTGGGTGAGCGGATCTCTTGGAGGTGAGTCTTGGCAGCCTTTAGAATTTTCATAGCTGATGATCACGAAGTTGTCCGGAAAGGCTTGTGCTCGCTATTGCAGGCGCAGCCGGACTGGGAAGTTTGCGGCGAAGCCGCCGATGGCCGCGAAGCCGTGGAAAAGGCCCAGCAACTGAAGCCGGACGTAGTAATACTCGACATCGGTATGCCGAGCCTGAACGGACTGGAAGCCACGCGGCAAATCCTGAAGACCAATCCCCATGCGAAGGTGCTTATCCTGACTTTGCATGATTCGGACCAAGTGGTACGAGAGGTTCTCAACGCCGGCGCCCGTGGATTTCTTTTGAAGTCCGACGCCGCGCGCGATCTGGTTGCCGCGGTGGAAGCCCTGCGCCGGGATAAGACTTATTTCACTTCCAAAGTCGCCGCCATGGTCCTGGAGGGCTATCTCAAGGGCGGCACACCTTCCACCCCGGTGACGGTTGGACGCAACCGGCTGACGCCTAGGGAGCGTGAAATTGTGCAACTGCTGGCTGAAGGTAAGAGCACAAAAGAGGTGGCGGTGGCGCTGGGTCTAAGCGTGAAGACTGCGGAAACTCATCGCTCCAATATCATGCGCAAGCTGCAGCTCCACTCGGTGAGCGACCTGGTACTTTACGCCGTTCGCAACAACATCGTTCACGTAGTGCAGGCGGGGATCGAATAGAAAATTCTTGCAGCCCCTATGCCGCGGAGTCATCCTCAGCGGGGTCGGGGACGCTAGATGGCGGGTCGCTGGCGGGATAGGAATCCGCCAGAGTTTTATCCATCATTTTCTCTCGCAGTTCCTGCTCCGCTTTTTCATTTACCTCGCGATCCTCGGGATCTCTTCCTGTCTTGCCATGGGCTGGGTCTTTGGTGGCGCACGAATTATCCTGTTCTTTTTCAGCCATAGACACATCCTCCTGGTCGACGCCGTAGTTCAGTCCGGCGACGGACCTTCCGCGGCGACTAATTCCGGCTTTCGCACCGGTGGACGACTGATCTCTTGAACCGTGCTGGGACGTTTTCGCGGTGGGGTGTTGTCCAGGTTTACCGGCTTGCGCTCCTGAGCGGAGCGGTAGAGGGCGCGAATGATGCGTACGTCCTGTAATCCTTCCACGCCAGAAGGTTCGGGCTCTTTGTCTTTGATGATGCAGTCTGAGTAAATCAATTCTGGAGCGAACTGGTCACGTTTGGGAAATCGCACCGTCTTCTTTTTGCCGCCGATATCGAGATGATGCTGCAAGCCGGTCGCATATTCATACGCAGGATCGACGCGCAAAACGCCCTTGGTGCCGACGACGGTGTAGGCAGAGACATCGGCGGCGCCGAAGCTGCACGCGAAAGTTGCGGCGAGGCCACGCCGAAAACGCAGGGTCGCGAAAAAACTTTCTTCTACTTCACGGAATCGCGGGTCGCCACTATTTTCAGCAGCGCCGAATACCTCTTCCGGCTCGGCCCGGAACAGATAACGCGCCGCGTTGATGCAGTAGATGCCGATGTCGTACAGCGTTCCTCCACCCTTCTCCTTCTGCAGACGAAGGTTACCCGGTTTGACCTGCATAGTGAATACTGAGTCGAAGACTCGCGGTTCTCCCAATTTCCCAGACTGTACCAACTCGACTGCCCTGAGATTGGCCTCCTCAAAATGAAGCCGGTAGGCGATCATCAATTTGATATTGTTCTTTTCCGCCGCAGCGATCATCGCCTGACAGTCTTCCTCGGTCACCGCCATCGGCTTTTCACAAAGAACATGGACACCCGCCCGAGCGGCTGCTTCGGTATAGGCGCGATGCATGTGATTGGGCAGCGTGATATAGACGGCGTCTACTTCGCCGCTCTCCAGGCATTCGGAAAATTCTTCGTAGGAATACGTGTGCGGGACACAGTACTTCTTGCTGAGTTTTTTGAGTTTGGTGGGATTGTCGGAGACCAGCGCGGTCAATTCAGAATTGCGGGCATGGGCGAAGGCCGGGAACACCGCGTTCTGGGCGATGTAGCCCAGTCCTACCACGGCGTACCGGATCTTCTTTCCCCTTACCGAGTTGCGCTTCTTTACCTTTACCGAGTTGGCCATGAAAGGTGATCCGCTGCACTAGGCTGCCGGCTTAGATCTGCGCCCAGCGGTCTTGCGGCGGCTCGATACTTGCTCTTCTTCTTCCTCTGCTCCGCCTTCGATTGCTTCAACGTTAATTTGTTCGGCGATCTCCGTCAGCGTCTCGTCGGCTTCCTTTTCTTCTTCCAGCGTCTGTTCGAGCAGAGCGGCAGCTTCTCTGTCGCCCAGCAGGGTCGCGTAGGTTCGTACGCAGCCGTATCCCGCGATCTCATAATGTTCAACACGCTGAGCAGCCGCGATCATTGCCGCATCCTTCACCTCTTCTTCCATTTCATCGTCTTCAATGACTTCGCTGGCTTCTTTGATCAAGCCTTCCATACCTTTACATTTCTTTCCCTTGGGATCTTCTCCGATGCGGTCAAATATCTTTTCCAGCCGGGCCGCGTGCTGTTTGGTTTTCTCCAGATGTTCCTCGATGGACGTGCGCAACTCATCCGAAGATGCGGCTTCCACCATTTTTGGCAATGCTTTAATCAGTTGATTTTCGGCAGAGTACAAATCTTGGAGCTGTTCGACGTACAGATCTTTTAATGAACTGGATTTCACAATGCGCCTCCACGATTAGGTTGAGTTTAGGTTGAGTTTGAATGCAATACGAAAAATACAATTAAGAAAAAGAGGAATGGAGCCCGGAACTGCACCCGCCGCTGCGCTCAGCCGCTAACAAGAGGCGAGAAGCAGGGCCAGCCTCACTACGAGACCGGCGCCTGCTCGAGTGGTGGGTTTGATAGAGGGCAACTTTCATGTCGAGAAGCATAGGGTCGTACTGCAAGGCGAACAATCCTGCTGACGCTGTACTTTCCCTAAGGAATTTCTGTAGCGATTTTGCGGAACCGATCACGAGTGAACTTTCTCCAGCGCTGACCCGGCGGCGGCGCGTTTAGCAAATGTGAGATGGTCTCGCGACTCGCCCGCCCTCGCACACTCAATCTCCCATTACTTGAGTGAGCACATCTTTCCCGGGTCCGCAGCGCTCGCTTTCGGTTTCTTTGATCAGTTGAACCGTGTACGTCCGAGGTGGGACTTTATCCACCTGCTTCTCGCCGACCAATCCAGAGTGCTATGTATTTTTCTCGCGGGAAACACTGTAGGGACGCTACAGACTAAAGGGTCATTCGCTGGCTCTGCGTGGGCTCTGCGTGCGGTTTCCCTGTATGTTTCGCCACACGATTTGCTTTTTACGCACTTTAATTGCGGTTCCGCCCATTTCACTGTGGTACAGCAACTTATCAAAACCCATACAGAGTGCACCGGATGGACCGGAGCAGCTACTCCACCTACTCTCAACCATGCAAGCGCACCTATTGTAAGACGCATGACCAAGAGCCTGATCCGTTGAAAGGAGATTCAAGTGAGCCACCCAGATTCCACCCCTCGGTTCGATACGGACCTTGACCTAGTAAGGCGAGCTCAGCAAGGCGACTCCGATGCATTTTCATCCTTATTTTATGCGCACAAGGCGAGGATTTACTCCGTCTGCCTGCGCATGACCAACAATACTGCGGAAGCTGAGGACTTAACGCAAGATGCGTTTCTGCAGGTTTTTCGCAAGTTACAAACTTTTCGTGGCGACTCCGCGTTATCCACATGGCTGTATCGCATCGCAGTGAACACTGTGTTGATGCACTTCCGCAAAAAGGCATTGCGTCAGGTCTCTCTCGACGAGCCCTTTAGCCAGGACGCGAAGATGGTCCGCCGCGAATACGGAAGTAAAGATGACCGGCTAACCGGCTCGGTCGATCGCATCGCATTGGCACGCGCGATCAAGGAACTGCCCGCGGGCTATCGAACAATCTTCCTGCTGCATGAAGTCGAAGGCTATGAGCACCAGGAAATCGCGCAGCTCCTAGATTGCTCCGTAGGAAATTCAAAATCACAACTGCACAAAGCCAAGCTGCGCATTCGTGAGTTGCTCGGATACGCCCGGGCGGAAGCTCAGGACGGAGCAAAACAGCCGGAGACGGCTCGCCAGCGGTCGAAGTCTTCCCGCGCGCAGGATCAGGAATTGTCGCCGGCACTCTTGCTGGAGGCTTGGGAGGAAGTGGCGATCGACGAAGAACAACAAGAGGCGGTGGCAGTGGTCTCGGCGGCGAGCGCAGCCACTCCGCAGCTCATCGGATCCAACGCGTGATGTTCATTAGCAATTGCATACGAGTTCAACACAGGCCCATGAAGGCGAAGACAACGTGAACATTGGTGTAATCGTAACCATTGCTGGTGGTCGCCACTCTGAGACCGATGACGGACGGGGCGCACCGCGCAAGCGCATCGACAACAACGCCAACGCTAAAGCCACATCACAACTGCTCATGGGTTCGCCGGTAGGTTCCTGTGATGTGCTCGGGCAAAGCATCATCGATCGAGTTGTAGCCCGGCTTCGCGGTTTCGGGGCGCAACGGATCTCGATCATCTCGGAAGGGCCGCTTCCGGGTTGCACCGCCAGCAGTGCCAGTGGTTCTCTTTACCGCACCGGATCAACCCCCGGGTTTTGGCCGGCCTGGGATAGCGTAGTTTCCGAATACCTGAATCAAGGTGTGGAAACGTTGCTGTTAGTTCGCCTCGGACCTTATGTCGAGCTTGATTTGCGCGATTTGCTGCGTTTTCATCGGGAGAGTGCCAGCCCACTCACTCAGGTGTACAACCGGCACACCGCTCTTGATTTGGTGGTGGTGGACGCTGCGCCGCTACGGGAGGGCACGGGTTCATTTCGCACCCGCCTCAGCGCGCTGATTCCGCAACGCCAACGGTACAGCTTCACTGGATACACCAATCTTCTGGCAGAGCCAGCCGATTTCAGACGATTGGTGCAAGACGCGTTCTCCGGGCAATGTGGCATGCGTCCGGTGGGCCGTGAAGTTCGTTCAGGGATTTGGTACGGGGAGAGAGCCAGAGTGGATCGCTCAGCCACCATCCTGGCTCCGGCATTTATTGGCGCCGAGACTTGTATAGAAGCGTCTTGCACCATTAGTGGCGCCACCGCTGTGGAAAGGCAGTGCGAAGTGGACTGCGGCACCACCGTGGACGACTGTTGTGTGCTTCCCGGCACTTATCTGGGCATGGGTCTCAATGTCCAACATGCTCTAGTAAAGGGGTCGAAGCTGTTTCATTTGAATCGTGACATCGAGGTGGAGATCAGTGATTCGCGTTTAATCGGCACTACTTCTCCTTCTCGACAGTTGAGTAGAAGAGCGCGATCCGTGCTCGGACCGAGCGGGACGTTCGGCTTAAATTTGGTAACCCGCTCCTCGCAATTAGCATCTTTATTGACTACCCGCCGGTTTGGACGTGGCGACTGAGTGCGCCGGAAGGCCCACCTCTTCTGTGCCACGGCTACCGACGGCAAGTGACCAAAAAGGGGGCCCATCATGGTGATTAAGTTGCCAGAACACGTTAGTGCTAAAGAAGCGCGCACTTTTATGCGTGCGCTGCAGCCCGAACTCAGGCGCGACAGACCTCGTGTGGTGGTTGATATGTCGGCCGTCAAAGATATCGATACGGCCGCATTAGATATGCTGCTGGAATGCATGTCGAAAATCGCGCGACGGGACGGTGCGGTGAAGCTGGCGGGAATTTCGCCAGAGGCGGCAACTGTTCTGGAACTCACCCGGATGGATCAGATTTTTGAAATGTTTCCCACGGTGTCGGAGGCGGCATCGAGCTTCAGCGTGGCGCCTGTGGATAATAAGCTGTCTGACGAGGCTTCACCACAGCCAGCCGTCGCATAGCGCTTATCGGAAGTCGGGACTCGAGTCTCAAGGAGTGGGTATGAATCGCTGGACGGAAAAACTGCTCGGCGTAATTCTGGTATTCCTGCTGTCGGGGCTGCAGCCAGCCATGCTGCTGGCACAACAGGCGCCCGCAGAGACGCCGGCCCAGGCTGAGCAGCCACAAGCTCAACCGCAAACCGCGCAGCCGCAGGAGCCGAACCAGACACAACCGCAGTCGGAAAATCCCGATCGCCAGGACGTGGAAGACAAGGCATCTCAGGAACTGATCAATCGTAATCATTTGCCTGACAGTCCTGGGGCAACGAAACCGCAGACCGAGCAGGAAAAGGCAACGCCAGCAGTGGCGCAGACACCAGTTCGGAGCACACCGCAGCCCACGGGAACAGCCGCCGCTCAAGCTGGGAAACTCAGCGGCAATGCAGCATCGCGACCAGCTGGCGCTGCGATTGCACCGGCAAAGCAACGTCAAGTTCGATCGTTTCTGATAAAGATGGGCGTTATTGCAGGTGCGGGAGTAGCGATCGGAACCGTGGCTGCGTTGTCAAAGGGTACGTCACCGAAACCGCCAGGCGCTCGCTGAGTCATAAGGCAAATTTTCTATCGTAATGGGGGAGTCATTGAATCCAGCGGCGGTTAAGGAGACCCAACCAGAATCCTGCGCGGACGTCTTGCTGAGTTTTTCCGGCATGGATGGATCCGGGAAGAGCACGCAGATTGATCACCTCTGCAATCAGCTCATTGACGCCGGTCTTCCCTTCGTGCGGCTGGCATTCTGGGACAATGTAGTTGCGTTTCCACGATGGCGGGCAGGTTTCAGTCACAAATTCCTGAAGAGTGATGGCGGTATCGGCGCGCCTGGTAAGCCGGTAAATCGCAATGACAAAAGCAACCGCGCCTGGTATCTGATCTTGGCTCGCTCCGCTCTTTTTGTCTTCGACGCTCTTAATCTGAGGCGCGTAGTAGCGAAGACCAAAGCCGAGGGAGCTCGTATCATCGTGTTTGATCGTTATATTTTCGATCAACTCGCAACTCTTCCTTTGGAGCATCCCCTGGCGAGAACCTATGCACGCGTGATAATAAAACTCGTTCCACGTCCAGACGTCGCGTATTTGCTGGATGCCGACCCTCAGGCAGCCCGGGAACGAAAACCAGAGTACCCTTTGGACTTCTTGTATAAATATCGTCGCTCGTATCTCTCTTTGCGGGATATCGCAGGCTTAACTTTGATTGAGGCGCGTTCCGAGGAAGAAGTTCGCCTGGCCATTTCACAAAAACTGCAAAAGTGCGTTCCGCTGCAAGGTCCGCAACTGGATTACAATTCCCTGGCGTCTGTTTGATATTGCTAATCTGGCCTGGGCTCTGGCGAGCTTGATCGCAAAGTCATCGTCTCCGTCACTTTCCCACTTTCACCGGCATCCCATATACAGGCTAAATCTCACCGAAACAGGTGTTTGCATGAACCAACGCGTGCGTGCCGCAGGCCATCCAAGGAGGAGCACAGGTTCTGCTTTGCTATGACATCCAACCCGCAAGCTGAGAAATTCGCGCTTGTCATCCCGACGCTGAATGAGGCGGGCAACATTCCAACCCTGTTCCAACGGATGCAAGCCGCCCTTGCGCCCGTGAATATCGATTACGAACTGATCGTAGTGGACGACGACAGTCGGGACGGAACGGCAGATGTGGTGCAAGCCTACGGTGCTCGTGATCCGCGAATTCGGCTGCTGGTGCGGAAAGGGGAACGCGGATTAGCCGGCGCAGTGATCCACGGATGGAAACATACGGACGCGAACTGGCTGGGCGTGATCGACGCCGACTTGCAGCATCCTCCGGAAATTCTGCCTGAGCTGTTGAATGCAATTCGCGGCGGTAACGATATCGCGATCGCCAGCCGTTACGTGACCAAGAATACTGTTACCAACTGGAACAAGATGCGTCAGCTCATCTCTCTCTGCGGCACCTGGGCGACCATGCCGCTACAAAGGCCGGGGCTTCGGATCAAGGATCCACTGGCGGGATTTTTCGTAGTGCGTCGCGAGTGCATTGAAGGAATTGAATTGCAACCCCAGGGCTTCAAGATCCTTTTGGAAATCTTGGTCAGAGGGAGGATTCGCAAAGCCAAGGAAATACCGTATCAATTCGCTCAGCGCCACGCCGGTGCGAGCAAAGCGGATGTGAAAGTGGCTTTACAGTATCTGACTCTTCTGGGAAAACTTTCTCGATACGCGATCTTCAGGCCCGGTAACCAATGAATATTTGTTTAGTGAGCGCGTTCCCACCCAGCCGTGAAGCACTCAACGAATACGGGTACCACCTCGCGCTTGAGCTCCAGGAAATTCCTGGTCTTTCACTCACGATCCTGGGAGACGATCTTCCCGCGCCACAATCTGAATTGCACGGATTTTCTGTAATTCGTTGCTGGGCGTTTAACAGCATGGCAAATCCCTGGCGCTTGCTGCTCGCGATCCGGCAGCTGAAGCCCGACGTGGTGTGGTTCAATCTGGGTTTCGCCAGTTTCGGAGGCAAGCCGCTGCCCGCATTCGCCGGAATCGGAATCCCCGCAATGGCCCGAATGTCCGGCTTCTATACTCACGTCACGCTTCATCAACTGATGGAGACGGTGGACCTGAAAGATGCCGGCGTCCGCTTTCCCGGCTTGTATCGCGCGGCAGGATTCATGGCGACACAATTACTTCTGTTTGCCAATTCCATCTCAGTTTTGCTGCCGGCGTATCGCAGCATCATTCGCGAGAAATATGGACGAGGCGCAGTGTACGTGCGCAACCACGGGATTTTGTCCGGCCGGCCTGAGTATCCGGCATTGTCCAAGCGAGGCAATCCTGAGCACCGTATTCTGGCGTTCGGCAAGTGGGGCACATACAAGCGCTTGGAACTGATGGTGGAGGCTTTCGAAGCTGTGGCGCACAAGTTTCCGCAAGCGCGATTAATCGTGGGCGGGACTGATCATCCTAAAGCGCCAGGCTATATGGAATCCATGGCGCGGCAATGCCGTGAACATCCCCAGATCGAATTTATTGGTTACGTTCCAGAAGACAAAATTGCCGAGCTCTTTCAAGGTACCAGCATCGCGGTGATGCCGTATTCCTCGTCTGCCGGATCCAGCGGTGTGGCTCATCTGGCCTGCGCTTACGGAGTGCCGATTGTGGCCTCTGATATCAACGATTTTCGCCAGCTCGCAGAAGAAGAAGGCCTGGCGATTGAACTCTACCAGGCCGGGAACGTGAAAAGCCTGGCGGACACCATGATTGCTCTATTGGAAAATCCCGAACGCCAGATGGAAATGGCGATCCAGAATTTTTCTGCAGCACTGCGAATGAGTATGCCGGAAATTATTCGTCAGTATCTGCGGACGTTCAATCTGCAGCAACAGCTTGGCCTGCTGGCTTCGGTATCCAGGCTGCGAAGATTGCCTCGCTGGTTGCCTTTGCGTCCTCGGCTGGCCCGTCTGGCGGCTCGGAGATTTTTAGGAAGGCTCTCCGTAACGCCGCCAGCAAGCGCAAATCCTGGCCTACTTGATGGTGAGAGTGACCAAAGTAGAGATGTGTTGATTCCCGGAATCTCCGTTGACCGCGATCTGGAAGGTTCCAGCCGAAGCGCCAGCCCCGGAAACTTGCGGAATATTGCCCCCGCCGCACGACAGGAAAACACAGCTCATCAGAACGATCGTACTCAAACCCAGAAGCTGCCACATCCTCTTCCTGCCCGACCGGCTTCCGGCGATGGACAACCCCGCTATGCCGAAGCCAGACAAAAGGAGAGCGTAACTCCTCCCGTCGCTATTCCGATCGTGGAACGGCAAGGAGGCCACGCCAGCGGAAATAGTCAGGGTGGAGCTGACAGCTTGACTTCCTGGAGTGATCGTCGGCGGCGAGAACGAGCAGACGGCTCCCGCGGGTAGATTCGAGCACGACAGAGAAACCGAATTGTGGAACGATCCCGAAACCGGCGTGACCGTCACCAGCGAACTCGCCGGCTTGCCTGCACTCACATTGAGAGCTGCCGGTGTGGCGCCCAAGGCGATGGTTCCTGCCGTCTGAGGGCTCGCTGAGCATGCTGCAAACTTCACCGCAGCCGACATTTGATTTCTCATTGTTGGCTTTCCCACGGCTTGTACGAACGCCTGGTAAGTGCCCGGTTCCAAGGAATAGCTGCATAAGTTTAACGAACGAGATCCCGGTGGCATGGTGTTCAACGGCATCAGATTCTCCCCGTCGCTACTGATGTACACCACATAGTGGTCGATCGTGTCCTCGTAGGCATTCACGTTCCACTGCAAGGAATTGCCAGCCATGCCTGCGGACATGGTGAAGCAGTTGTCGATACCGGTTTCGATCTCCGTTCCTTCTTCATAATCATTCCACGTTACCAACTGCAAGGCATCGAGTTGGTTGGTGGAGTTGTAGAAGCTGTTGATTTCGTTAAAGGTCTGCAACCAGGTGTGGCCGCAGCGTTGGGTCACGATGCGATTTTGTCCCCACGAAGCGAGCGTATCATTGAAACCTTTGTAGGCCGCTCCGATGGTTTCCTTCAGTGGCAGGGTCAAACCCGTCTTATAGAATTTCGTCAAATAGCTCATACCAAAATCGGTGACGTTCACAATCACCCAGGAATAACTACCTGCGCTTGCGGTGTGCGTGAAACCACCACTGTGTTGAAAAACGAAGGCTGGATGAGTACTGGTGGCTGCGTTGACCGCGTTCCAGTCGACGGTGTAATGCAGGTCGATGTCAAAGTTGGTGATCACCGGCCGCCCATTGATTCGCATATATGCGGGCGACGGAACAAAAGTCTGCTCCACGTACTGGACTTGTTCAATCAACGCCTGCTGCGGCGTACAGCCTCGGCAGGAGCTCAACTTTATCGCGCCTTTATCCACCATGGTGGCGAAAGTGAAGCCCGGATGTTGTTCGGCCTCCGCCATTACCGCCAGCGTGGTTTTATTGCTGAAGGTATCTCGAAATCCGTACCAATCGATGATCACACCATCAATGCCGCGGCTGATCATGTCCGTGATTTGACGATGGATTTGCGCTGGATCCTGCGAGTTATATCCCACATTCATGTGGCGCGGATCGCCAAACCAGGGCATCAGATGCGCGTAGATCTTGGTATTTGCTCCAGGATACAAGAGCGAATGAATATCCAATTTGCTGGCGTTGCCAGCGGCAATATTTCCATTGCTCTGGGATTGGAACGAATTCGCGCCGCTGGTGTTGTTGGAAGTCTGCGCGCGCAACGTTGTGGTGGGAACGATTTTGAGGCTTCCGGCTGCTAACGTTGCCGGCAAAGTAAAGATTACAACAGCGATTGCAAGTACCCCGTGTCGCATTTCTCCTCCTGAGCGCTAAGTACGGGGCTAGGAAACTGATCCTGCTGAGTTCCGAAGCCCGATCGACCTACGTTCAGAGGACACCCAGCTCGGCTCGGGGGTTCTACCGGGCCGGGCGCCTGTCTTAACCTGGGAAATGCGCACCCCCAACGCGAATTGAAGGTGCAGTTATTTTTTTACTGACAACTATTTCAATGTCTTCAAACTAGAAGCACTGAAATCTAGGGAACGTGGCACCTGCTGAAAGCTTGTTGAACACACTCTTCTGCTGCTGCTGATACGACCCGTTTATCAATGTGTAATGCACCCATTGCACCAGGCCATATTTTTGACTCAAGTAGTACTCCTCTTTGTCACCACAACTGCCGTAGCTGGTATTGCAGTTGTAACGATAGCTGACCACCAGTGTGGGCATATTGTTCGGCAGACTTCCGCCGAACGAGAGATTGTAGGGTCCCCAAACCTGATTGACTCCCTTTTTCAATCCGTGCGTTGTGTAATGGGTGCAATCGGTATGTATGTCGTAATTGGTGTTGCTGACGTAAATCGTGGAACCAGGAAATCCGCCCTTGCTGCAACGGGCGGTCAACGGCATGTTTGTGTTGTTCGTGGATTTCTTGTAGCTGCTCGGATTGCTCCAAACGTACTCAGTGATCCACAGATAGATGTACTTGCTGTCGTAAAGCTGGATGTCCCACGGGCTCCCGTTTCCACCCTTGGTCCAGTAAAATTTGTCCTTGTACACAGTGGTGTACAAAGGATTCGCACTACCGGAGAGATGAGAACTGCCCCGCATACTTGAATCCATCGTCATCCAATCCAGCATGTCGTAGGTTCCGCTGGGACAACTCATGGTTGATTCAGCGTGCGCGAGGTTGGTGGCTGGGAACAGCCCGAAACACAAAAGCATGACCGCTGCAAAAAAGATTGCCTTCAACGTCACTAAAACACCCCCCATGATTCCGTCTTCTCGCCTTGACCCGAATTCCCACCCGAGGCAGAGAACTCTCTGGCCTTCGCCAAACCAAGACCGGATCGAGACAAGATTTAACGGTTGATTTCTTTGCAGATTAGCTGGTTTCGCGTGAAAAGGGCAATAAGTCAAAAGCCCTACACCCTGTGGAAATCTATACAGTGAACACTGTATTTTTTGGTCTTTTTGCCCTGAGGGGTGTCAATGTAAGCCTTTTGTTTTCAATAAAAGATTGCATCAAGGGGCCAAAAAACAAACGGACGGTATCATTTTGGGAGTATTTCGGGAGTAAATGCTACTCGCAAAATTTGTCACTAAAGTAACTTACTCACTTTTGGTGCACCGGCAGGCCCGGGCAGCCAAATCATAGTGGCAGGAGTTCAGCAGCGATCAAGAGGAACGGAACAATTTCCGTTACGGAGGTGTCCAGCGAGATGAGGAGTGCGTTTAGAGATGAGAGTCCTCGTTCTAGCAGTTCTGCTTTGTTCGCTGGCGTTGGGAGATCTGGAACACAAAGGCGAGAGTCGTGTTTACCTCTCTGAGGGTGTTGGGAATCGCCTTGTCGTGCATCGGGTTCGGCCCACCTGCCCTGATGATGCTTGCAGTCAGTGCGAGGCGGCGGAACTGGTTCTAAAACTGGTGATAAACAAAAACGGAACTGTGAAACAAATCACCGTCGTGCGCGCCGGTGACTCGAGACTCGCCGGAGCGGCATTGGACGCCGTTAGGCAGTGGCGCTACGGGCGGTACACGCTCAATGGCAGCCCGGTGGAGTACGAGACCAGTACAACGATTAAGTCTTGGATGTGCGGGGGCCTAATTCTTCCGATTGCGAAGACACCGGGTAATGCCTGCGACCTCCGCCCTGAACGAGAAGCGGTTCCCGCAGTGGAAATTTCTTCTGGACAGCCAGTAACTTCCAGCTTTCCAACCGCTCTGCGCAATCGGCTGAAACGTAAGTTGCTGATTGAACCTTGGTTACTTGCCCCGCTCGCGAACGGCGTAGAGGATGCATTTTAAAGGAACCCAAAGAGCCGGAAAGGCGTGCGCGTGGCCGCTTCTATGGCAGTAACGGTTACCAACTTTTCCCGGCGAAACGGGTTCTAACATCACAAGACAAAGGGGCGAACCCAAGATGAGTAGTCGTCCAATCTCCTGTTTCACGGTTTTGATCATCGCCATTTTTCTGGCGGCATCGGCTTTTGCTCAGGCTAAGCCGCCTGCGCAAGATACCGGTCTCACTTCGTACGTGGAGTTTGGTGGTACCACGAACTCCGCTGGGCAAGTGTACGAACTCGACTCCAACATTGGATACAAGCTCACCGAGCACTTCGCTATGGATATGGGCGTACCAATTTATTTCGTGAACGCATCCAGTTCGACTACGGGCGCGACATCCAGCAGCGGTTTGGGAAATCCTTCTGTGAATCTGCGGTGGAAGTATCTGCGTCCCGCGGTCAATTTTGCTTCCGTCGTGACGGGGTCGGCCCCGTTGGCAGATAGCAAGCTTGGTCTGAGTACGGGACGGGCAACGTTTGATTGGACGAACCGATTGGATCATTCGTTCTCGCGGGTGACGCCCTTCCTGGAAGCTGGCTTTTCCAACACAACCTCCGATTCGCGGCTTTTCCAGCGCCCTTACACGACGCTGGGCCTCAACTCACATTTTCGCGGAGGCGCGGAAGCGGATGTTTGGAAATCTATCAGCGTCGGCGCCGCGGCGTATGACATTCAGCCCTTCGGCAACCAGACGGTTTTCAGCCGCGTGACGGGAACACCGGGTGGAAACGGCGCCGGCGCTACGCACGGACGGAACTTCCAGTCCAGCCAGCAAACCACCGGAACGGCGGACATTGCGCGCGACAATGGCTTTTCCACCTGGGTGGATGCCAGTCTAACGCCTTATCTCGATGCCGAAGTGGGATACACGCGCAGCGTTCATTACGACTTGAATTCAGTTTCGTTTTCGCTTGGTCTAAATGTAGGACATCTGCTCCGCAGGAGCGCACATCAGTAATGTGCTTTTTGCGGCAGATGAACACTTAAGTCACGAGGTCAACTCAAATGAAGATGACACGAATTCCAATGCTTAGTCTTACGGTCGCTTTGTACGCGACGGCTGCTCTTGCACAACACGCACACACCGGCGGCACTATGAGCGGTGGACTTGGGAGCGGCATGGGCCACAGTACGGGTTCTTCCAATCACAGAAACTCTGGAAGCACGAAAACCACTAGCTCGGGGTCAACACATCAGCCGACTGTGAATGACATTCTCACCAAGAACCCGGCCATCGGCAGTAAGATCCAGACGCTCACTGGCATGCCCGCCTCTCAGGCGTGTACTGGATTCAAGAACCTGGGCCGGTGTGTGGCTGCGGCCCACGTCAGCAAGAATCTGCGCATCAGCTTCGATTGCCTCAAGTCTGATATGACGGGAACTGCGCCTCAGGGTACCTCTTGCCCAGCTGGAACTGGCACCAAGAGCATGAGCCTGGGAAAGGCAATTCAGACGCTAGATCCGACCGCAGATCAGAAAGCAGAATCTAAGAAGGGCCAGACCGAAGCCAAGCAGGACATGAAGAGCGCAGGCGTTTAGTCTTAGGCTGAAAGTTCAGCGGATCGGATGGATCTGTAAGACCGAGTGCGAGCGGAGCGGGGTACGGAGACACGAAGCGGAGGATGTTCGACTTCCCCGCCCCCCCTCGCTTCCGTCTCGTTAATTCGCTTTAATCACAGTAGGAGAACTCAAAACCCCGGCACCATAGTAGATTTTCAGAGGCTTGCGTACCTTATACTTCCGGCGCCTGATTACAACAGTTCTTGTCGGCGTTGCGCCAAGACGACCCCACAGTGAACTCGCCTCGATGATTTCCCACTCAGTGGTAGAGCCCACCATCAGTGACTTTTACTCCTCCTACCTTAGTTGGAATTGGCCGGGATGGAAATTGGCTCGCCAGGACGGAAGGACATATTTCTTCCCGGACGGTGGTGCCGTCCAGCGCCCCGAGCAGGGCGCACTCATCGCAGTGCACGACGCATCGGGAAACTCATTGCGTTTGCAGCGCGACTCCACGGGAAATCTGCAGCGTGCTGGTTCCGGATTTCGGTGGATTCAGTTTAAGTACGACTCACATTACCGAATGACCGGAGCCCAAGAAAATAATGGGCGCGAATTCGTGTATCGCTATAACACGGATGGCTGCTTGGAGGAGGTAGAGGATGCTGATCACCACATAACGAAATACGGCCACGAAGGCGCTCGATGCCCCACTAGCATGGCGATTGATGGGGGCCCGGTTTGGAGCGCGCAGTTCGATGAGTCGGACCGGGTCAAAGAGCTGGAGCTGGCGGACGCAGGAACTTCCGATTCGTATACGCTGTAGATTCATCAGGCGCTGCCACCCAAGTGGACATCAAAGACCCGGGGAATAACGTGTTGCGCATCACTTACGACCGCTCGGGATATCGCTTGGAGCACATTGCCATCGGCAAGACGTTGCCTGCCCTACGGTAATCGGTTTCAAAAACATGGCCTCGAGAATTGACTAATGTCAACGCGCAGCTCTATGCTTGCGCGGAAAGCCAGGCTCCCGGTCTGCGTGGTCCCTCCAGGGTACCCTCCATGCGCTGACCCAGAATTTGCAATTGCGGATTTTGCATCTTACTTTCCGCAACGACTTAAAGTGTTGGTGTAGGCAAGAACAGAATGGACAACGCACCTAAGATTTTGTTTGTGGATGACGAAGAGACCATCCGGCTGACTCTTCCGCCGGTCTTGCAGTCCTACGGCTTTAGCGTGACCTGTGCAGCAACCGTGTCGGAAGCCCTAGATGTCATAAGGCAGCAAAGCTTCGATGTTCTGATCAGTGACTTGAATATTGGTCATCCGGGCGATGGCTTTACGGTTATCAGCGCGATGCGTAGCGCTCAGCCCGATGCTGTCAGATTTGTTCTCACCGGCTACCCTGCATTTGAGAGTGCTTTAGAAGCCATCCATGAAGAGGTAGACGATTACTTAATCAAACCAACTGAAACGGAGCCGCTGGTTGAAAAGATTCGCTCCAAGCTGGCAAAACGAAGCCCTGCCCCAGGCATTCTCCGCCAGCGGCTCACGCAGGTAATCCGAGAAAACCGGGAATCCATAACCGAACATTGGCTTCAAGCAGCGAAGCACGATCCTGAAATAGCGGCCATTCCTATCACAGACTCGGTGCGCAAGTACGGCGTACCCTTACTATTAGATGCGGTTACGGATGTCGTACACGGGCGGGAGATCACTGCTGAAGACCGGAAATCCTATGCCCGACACGGGGCACGCCGCCACAAACAAAGTTACACAGTTCCTTTACTGGTTCGGGAAACCCGGCTGCTGCAGAGCTCAGTTGCGGATTGCGTCCAAAACAATTTCGATAGGATTGAGATTAATCACCTGATCCCGGACATGTTGCATTTTTTCGGGACGGTTGAGGTTCTGCTGGAATTCTCGGTACGCGCATTTATTCAGCAAAGCAACTCTGAAACCGCGTCCGGTCGCAAGGGAACAAAGAAAATCGATCGGATCGTCCGGTAGCGAGCAGCGAGGTACGCCTCAGTATCCTAGAGCCCGACGTGCAACGGACGTACCGATCCCTCGCGGGGTCACAAAGGCTGCGACACTACCCAACCCGAGCATGTTCACCGCTATCGGACGACGCCGGTCTAGTGAGGGGTGAGCCGCTTGGAAATCAAAGAGGCGTGGAGCACGTCCTTGTCCCACGTGCCTAAGACGATCACGCGGTCATTGTCGTTGACCTGACTGGCATCGATATCGTTGACCTTCTTGCTGTGGTGCTCTTGACTAGCCCATTTTGTCGAGCTGTCGTACTGAACCGTCTTCTCGACATTGGTTCCTAGCGAACGAACCGTCAGCTCGGATTTGTCCTTATTGCTCCTAATGACAATACCTTCCAAGCGGCTCTGTTTTGCGGCCTTGGTCTTGGCCGGCGTCCCTTTCATCTCCATGCCGCCCTGTTGCTCTTGCGAAAACACCAACATTGACAGGGAAAAGGCAAGTACAGTCGCGAAAAACAGCTTTTTCAACATGTCACATCCCCCTTGACTGGAAAAGATTGCCTTGCGGGAAGAAACAATAGACCTTAGGAGAAAAAAGAGCAAGCCCCACCCTAACTTGTGAGCTGTTCTTAATACCGCACAGCCCTTTATCGACGGATCTCGGTTTGGTTATCGCTGTGGTGGAGGGGTAGCGAGAGGTTCATTCTGCGGAGCTTGGTCCTGTGGCACTTGACTCGGCCGGGCGTGCCGGGTTCGATTGCGTGGGCGCGGCGGATTCTGGTTCCGCTACCGGAGAATTGTCGCGGCGTTTGAGCTGAATCGGTCCACCTTCGCGGCGGCGAGCTTCCTGTGTGGCTTGCAGATTCGCCTGCGCACCTTCATCGTTGCTACGAGCAACTTGGCCGAGGGGCAAGCCCTGCATCTCATGACGATTCGCCAGGGTCACGCGTGCACTTGCCTCCCTGGCTTCCCTGGCCGCGGCATAAAATTGATCAGCGGTTTCGTGGTCGCCGTCCATTTCCGCAACGTAGCCCATGTTGTTTAGCGTAAAGGCGTTCCTGCGATCAAGCTTATAGGCCTGCTCAAAATAACGGCGGGCAGCCTGCGAATCGTTTCGGTTGAGCGCGGACACTCCCTGCAGATTCAAGCGTGCGACTCTGTCTTCAGTCGTCTGTTCGGTTTCGAGCCGCCGGCGAACTGCCTTAGCATTATTCGCCGCAATTTCACTGATCGGCTTGCCACGCCAGTGCGGATCGAGCGTAACGATAACTGGATCGGAAGAGTGCACATTCGCGGCCTGACTGTAATAACGGAAAGCCGATTCCAGCTCGCCTTCCGCTTCCATGGTGAACCCGAGATTGTTCAGTGTGAAAGCGTTGCGCGGATCCACTGCCAGAGTCCGCTGAAGAACTTCCGCTGCTTCCTGGGTTCTGCCCTGGGAGAGAAGACTCATGGCTTCAACATTGCCGCGATTGATTCTCAGTTCGCGGTTGCCGAAAGAACCTGTGATCTCGGTGAGTTGTTTTCCCTTTAGTTCAGGAACGCTGGCCTGATCGATTGTTGTTTCCGAATCCTGCCTTGACGCCAATTGGTAGTAGCGTTGGGCACGCTCCACTTTTCCCTGGAGCTCGGAAATGTAGCCCAAATTATTTAAAGTGAAAGGGTCGTTGGGATCCAAAAGATAAGCTTTATAGAAAAGTCTTTCGGCTTTATCGAAGTTGTGTTTTTCGATTGCCTTCACTCCGTCGCGATTGAGTTGCTGCACCGGAGTAGGCTTGCTTCGCTTAGGCAAAGTAATGCGCAGATCGCCGGCCCACGCGGGCGAGACACTGGCAATCAGCAATAGGAATGCTTGAAAACTCTTACGTGTCATGAGTCCTGAAAGTCTCCGAACCTCTCGATTCGTGCTTTTTGATGCCCATTCCGCAGTTCGCGTTTCCCCGGCATTCCCCTTATTTTCAGCGACTTTGGCCACTCTTTCGAGGGGAGCTGCATCCAAAGAACCGGAAACCTATGTCTCGTCTCCTGCAACTCTCCATGCTACTGGCGCTTGGCGCTTCGATGAACGCCCAGTCTCAACCAGCGCCGGTTCCGTCGAACTCCAATGAAGCGGCGAAGACCGCGCCAGCTACCACCGCGCCCGCGTCGCATGACCCGTTGTTGGATCTGCCGACATTGCCCAAGAAGAAAGTGTCTTTGATCGGGGGCACGGTGGCGAAACTGGATCCCATTCAGAACCAGGTCACAGTGCAAACCTTCGGCAGTAAACAGAAAATGCGTATGGGATTCGACGTACGCACGCGCTTTTTTCGCGATGGTCAGACGTCCAATCAGCGGGAACTGAAACCTGGTCAGCGTGTGTACGTGGACACCATGCTCGACGGAACTAAAATATTTGCTAAGACAATCTGGATCGAAACCCAAGCCCCGGCAGGAGATGCGCGCGGCCAGGTCATGAGCTACGATCCGCAGGACGGAACTCTTACTCTCAGGGATGAACTTTCGGCGCAGCCTAATAAATTTCATGTTGCACCCACCACAGTAGTGCGGCAGGAGAAAGAGACTCGCTCGGTTGCAGATCTGAAGCCGGGCTCACTGGTTTCGCTCACTTTTGGCGCCCAAGGCGGTGATCACCGCACGGTGAGTGAGATTAACGTATTGGCCCAGCCGGGGTCGTCGTTCTCATTCTTCGGCAAAGTTACCTATGTCGATTTGTCGCGCCGGCTGATTGCCATCGCCAATCAACCTGACAGTAAGACTTATGACATCTACCTGGAGGCGCTGCCCATGAGCGCACTCCGCGATGTGCGGCAAGGATCCGAGGTGGGAATTTCCGCCGTGTTTGACGGCTCACGCTACGTCGCGCGCAGCATTGAGGTCGTTCCCTCCCCACCATTGACGCCGGCTGTTTCCGCCAGGTGATCATCAGCTGTCCAAAAGCCGGCGGGGACGCCGGCGCTACGGGGATTAACTGGAGAGTCCTACGCCGGTGTCGGATGACAAACGGGTTTGCGACGCCTGCTCAATCGCGAGGTCGGGATCTTCAAACAAGTAAGCTACGAAATTTCTGGCATAGCGCCATAAGGTTGAGAGATCTGTTTGGTACCAGCAGCATTCGATCATCCGCGGGGAAAAGCCGCACAGGAATTGAAATCGCAGATGGATGTCTTGCGGCGAAACCAGACTGGCAGCGGCCATTCGATGATTGCCTTCGATGATGGTCAGAGGACCCTCTTCATCCAATCCAATGAGTAGCACGGAACTATCGTGCTCCGGTGCGCTGGCCAGTTCGTCGCTCAACGATCGCAGTTTGGCGACAAATGTGTCCGAAGGATGCGAACCTACCCGAGCCCGAATGTGATCCACCATTTCCGTCAAATAAAAATTCCCGTTGGCGAGTTTGCGCCAGTGATTGCGTGGGAACACGCGTATGCGCGGCAGATCACTGGTGCGCAGTTCTACCTGCCACCATTCCGTATCAACGGGGAGTTCACGCCACATTCTGCCACGACGCCGGTACAACAACGCGCGACGCAGTTCATTTTCTGCCGGGTTGCTCAAGTCTGGATGGGTAACGATTTCGCGAAACTGCTCACGATAGCGATCGAATTCAGGTTGATAAAATTCGCTCTTCAGGAACTCAGAAATGACTTCATCTTCCGATACCCGCCTGACCTTTCTCATGGCACCGGCCGAGCGAAAGGCGTCTGCCAGGGGAATCCCGACTTCGGGCTGGGGACTGAGTACTTCTCTCTGAGCGCGGAAGAATGGAACCGACACCGCCAGCAGCAACAGCATCATTACTACGAGTTGAACTGTAATGACCTCCTGCAATGTATTGTGGAAGAGATAAATTCCGCCCACAATCGCCCCGCTGAAACAGAGTTGAAGCCAGCCCACGTTGCCGATTTTCCGGGAAATTTCATAACTCATGAGCACGACGCCCAACGAGTAAATTCCGGTTGTGGCGGCATAGAGCACCAGCAATGAGGAGTAAGGACTCTGTCCTCCCAAGGGGAAGCCGTCACCCAGGACGCTATGCCATAACGACGAGGGAGCCAGCCAGACCGCAAGTGTGAAAAGCGAAGTAATTAGAACTACCAACAACAGCGCGGTGCTCAGCACAGCTCGGCCGTCGCGCTCATGCGAACGCGCCCGCGCGGAAAAAGGAAACATACTGCTGACCACGGACCACGACAACATGTAAACCACACGTCCCACCAGAGCGATGGTGGCGTAAACCCCAGCCTGCGTTGCGGAAAAGAAATGTTTTACGAGAATAATATCCAGGTTGTTGATAATTACCTGGCCCACAAAAAATACGATGGCTTGAACGCCTTCTTCCAAAGTAGCAGGCACGCCGGCCTGCGCGTCGGTGGATAACTCTCGGCCTGGTTTCGCAACCAGATAAGCAAACACGATAGAAGCGACCACAGCAGCGATCACTCCCGGCACACCAAATCCGGCATGGATCAGCAACAACGCCCCAATCAGCTTGACGATGACTTCCAGAACAAAGTTCCCCGCCAGATGTGGAAAGTCATACATGCCCTGCATTAAACCGCGCCGCACCCCCAGCGGTATGAAGAAGATGGTGCCTGCCGCCAGCATGAGTATGTAATTACGGGTAGGCAGATTCAGATAGGCAGAGAGGATAGGACTGGCCAGCACCAGAAGCAGGCTGATGCCGATGCCGAACATCCAGGCACGACGATGCAAAAAACGGTAAATGCCAACTTTGACCGGCAGGTAATCGGTTTTCGCAACAAATTTCGAGCACAACAACTGAAAGGAAAGCGTGACCGACGACAGCAGCATCAACAACGTATAGACGGCGCTGGCATGACCGAAACTGGCTGCCCCCAGACCATGCGCGATGGCCAGGTTGTAGACCAGGTTCATCGCGCCTACCAGGCCCGAACTGACCAGCATAATCATGCTGCCGCTCAAGACACGGGCGCGCAGAGTTCCGGCAGGACCGCGGCCACATACACGAGCCGCGCTTTGGCGCAACACCTCGGAAGCGATCGCTATTGGTCCATTACCCAGCAATTTTTCCCAGCCTAAAAAAGTGTCAAACGCACAATCGGAAGCACTTTGGTTGAGTTACCGCCAGTAAAGTTATAGAACGTCTGTTGTTGGAGTCCGAACGAGAAGCGGAGAGGATACGTGACCGGTACATCGCCGAGCCCATCGTTTAATGGACGTTGCACTGCTCGGATGTAAGAGACGAGGAATTGGTTGTTCACATTGTCGTAAGCGTGGAAACCTTCTCCTTTGGACCAGGCGCCGGAGGCTTGCACACTCCAATGCTTACCTGCGGTGTACTCTAAATCGAAGGCCGGCCGCATGGCCTGGGCGATGGCGAAGCGATTGTCTTCCACGCGCCACGATCGTAGATACTCGGCGAAAATAGAGGCCCGCAAATTCTGACCGAATCTGCGCTGCACGCCGAGATACGTGCTGGTGGTGAAGTATTCACGCACCAGCGGACGAAACAACACGTCCCTCGCCGAATAACCGGTAATCAGCGCAGTCTTTCCCCAAGGCCGGCCAACCAGAAAATTAAGATGCCCAGCGAGATCCCGCGAATTCAGGTCCCGCTCGGTGAAAGGCCCAGCCTCCCGAACCGCGCTGCCTGAAACCGACACCCAGTTGCCAAAAGAGCTGGTGTACATATAAAGAAATTGCCGGAATAGATTCTGATTCATGTCCAGCGCCGAGATGGTGTCGCGGCGAATGGTGTATTGGATACCGGGAGTGAAAGCAATCGTATTATTTCCCACGTGCAATACAGGATTAATTCCGACGTTGAAGATGGTGTCGTAAGTGTTGCGATCCTGAATCAGCAAACGGCTGGGAAACGAGATACGTCCTCGAGCATTCCGTTCCCCAACCAGCCCGGTAATTGCCGGCCAGCCATTCAGGTGAATTCGATAGCGAGCATCGGCACGAGTCTCAATCGTCGAACGAGGAGTAGGCAGCAGAGCGGGATCGGTGATGCCCAGCAGTTTGGCGTCCACGGTATAGATGTTGATGTCTTCGAAAATTGGATTCAGCGAAACTTGCGATTGCACGCTGAAGTTATTGGTGATCTGGCGGCCTTCTTGTGCGGCCAGATCCAGTTCCGTGCGCTCCGTTGACTCGTTTCCCGCTACCAGGCGATTCGCCCGGGCAAATGCGGCCAATGCCTGCACAGTATCCTGTTGCTGGCGATAAACGTTTCCCAGGGCGATCAAGTATTCATAATTCTCGCTGCTCTCCGGGGTGTTTCCCATGCTGCGCAATAATTGCCCGGCACTCTGCGTTTCGCCCAGCGCCAGATAAGCATTAGCCAGACCGATAGAAACGGCTTCCTGATCGGCTCCTTCAGCCAGGGCCCGTTCAAAATATTTCTTGGCCAGATCAAATTGCTCGATGGACATGAGCACATCGGCAGCTTCCAGCAGATTCTGAGGAGTAATCGGGTTCGCTTCGCCTACTCGAGCTTCCGCAAAACCCAAGGCAATCTGCTGCTGAGCCTCGTCACGGCGGCCCTCATGAGCAAACAATCGGGCGAGCGCCAAACGGGTTTGGACTCGGTCGGCGTCGGAGGATTCCAAAGCGCGGGCATAGTGGTCCATTGCCGCCTGGTGATCGCCGAGGGTCAAGAGCGCCTCGCCGGTGGCGATAAATACCCTGGGGTCGGTGGAATGCTTTTCCGCTGCGGCGATGGCTTTAAGAGCTTCGTCCCGCTGATGAAGCTGGGCATAGGCTCGCGCCATTTGTGCGTAAACGAAGGAATCTTGCTGCGATAGTCCGATAGCGGATTTCAACACGTCAATAGATTCGCCGTAGCGATGCAGACGATAAAGGGTGTCCGCCAGCGCCAGCCGGGTCGTGACGTCATTGGGCGCAATTTTGAGTGCAGCCCGATACTCCGACTCAGCTTGACGCAAAAGTATCTGCTGACGATAAGCTTCCGCCCGCGCCAGATGTGTAGCTTTAGATTCACCTTTGAGCTTGGCCGCGATGTTTATTTCCTTCAAAGCTGGCTTGGCACGGTGCAATTGCAGGTACGCGTAGCCCAGTCCCAAGTGCGCCTCGGCATAATTCGGACGCAACTTGATGGCAGTCTCAAAATCCTTGGCTGCCTTGTCGCCTTCCTTCAGATCATTCAGCACAAAACCGCGGTTCATGTACGCAGTGGGAACTTTCGGATCCAATTCCAGGGCGTTGCTGAAATCTGTAACCGCTTCGCGAAGTTGGCCCGAATGAACGTGGACGTAACCCGCGATTAGCCGCAAGTCTTTATCGCGAGGCAGAATGGGCTGATACTTCTCGACGATCTGAGCAGCTTCGTCGTACTTGTCCAAGAACAACAAGTCATAGGCAAGGTAAACCGGAGCCTCTGGATCGCGCGGAAGTTTTTCCAGGACTTTGTACCCAAGTGCGGCGGACTCCGCGTAATGCCCTGTCCAGGTGAGATATCTTTCCCGTTCCCTCATCACTTGTGGGCTTTGGTTGATTCTTGGATTCGCATCCGCCCGATCCAGCCAGCGCTTCGCGACCGGCAGCTCATGAGCTTCCAGTGCCGCGTTTGTCCCGCCTGAAACTACTAGCGGATTATTGGGCGCCAACTGGTGAGCCTTTTCATAGTTGGCCTGCGCCCGTGCAAATTCGCGCGTAGACGTATACAGATCGCCTAACGCAATGAATGGGACATAATCATTCGGGTACAGTGTGGAGAGCTTTGTGAAATATTTTTCTGCTGCCTTCTGATCGGGAATTTCGCGGGACAGATAACCCATCGCGGTTAGCGCCGAATGATTCGTGGGATCCATTTCAAGCGCCTTGCTGTAAAACTGCATTGCTTCCGGCTTACGGTTGATTTTCCACAATAGGTTGGCATAGCTCAGCATGATGTTGAGGTTACCGGGATCGAGCGCGAGGGCTTCTTTTAAATCCTTCTCCGCCGCGGCAACGTCATTGGAAGCGGCTTCGACGGACGCTCGCAATCTAAGAAATTCAGGTTTACTCGAATCCTCCACACCAGTAATTTTTCCAAGCTCGTTGCGCGCGGCTGCCAACTCTAGCTCAGCCCCAGCCTGGTCGTCGGCTCCGCGATACAGTTCAAAAAGACTCAAGTGCAATGAGATGGGATAGAGCGGGCCTTCGGGAACTCCATCGGGCAAGTGATCGATGGCAGTGCGGTATTCGCGGATTGCGTCCTGATTGCGAGCCTGCAAGCTGGCAATCTGGCCGCGAATGGCGTGCAGCCGATAATTGTTGGCGTCCCGAGCCTCGGCGTGTTGAAGAAAGGTAGCGGCGCGGTCAAACTGCCCGACGTTCACCAGCGCTTGTGCGGCGCTCAATTGTAGTCCGGTATCGTTGGCGTTCATGGCAGCCGCTTTCGCGTACGTATCTGCTGCCTGTTTCTTTTTTCCGGCCAACTGGTATGTGTAACCTAGTTCTGAGAGCGCTCCAGGATCCTTTCCAGAGACGGCCTTCTGTAAGGTTGCAATGGCCAGGTCATACTGTTTCGCGTCTCGATAGAACGATGCGACAGCACGCAAGACGTTGGGATCACGCGGGGCGCGAGCTTGAGCCCGGTCTAAGAACTGTTTCGAGGCCTGCGGTTGATTCAATCGCTGGTAGGCTCGCGCGATGAGCAGTTCGCTTCGCGCCGAGGGCTGTAATGCTTCCGCTCGCTTTAAGAAATTGAGGGCCGCACTGGGATCGGTGTTCAGAGATATTTCGCCCGCCAACTGAAGATCGTTCACACTCCGGGGATTCGCCGCGAGAACTTTTTGCAGGACGTCACGAGCCTCCGCTTGACGGCCCATCTTTACGTAGGTCTGCGCCAGGCCTGAGAGTCCTTGTATGGAACCAGGTTGATTGCGCAGCCCGCGATTGTAAGCATTGATGGAAACTTGATATTGCCCCGCGAGCCGAGCCGAGTAGCCCAGCAGGAACCAGAGTCCGGTGTTCTGGGGAGCAGCATTTGCCGCTCGATTGGCATACATAACCGCGGACGAGTAATCGTTTCGTTGCAGCGCCTGCTGTGCAGCGCGAGAGTCACGAGCTACTTCGATTCCCGAGCCCCATCCGATTGAGCCATCTGAACTCTGCACCGAGGGTTGTGGGCTCGAGGTCTTGGACTTTTTCTTCGCTGAATTGTTGGGTGTGTTGGAGTTCTGATTGCCTAACTCGAAGGTTTGCCCTGCCGCTACACTGGCCAGCAGCAAGACGCAGAACGACGCGATTTGTAACTTCTTCCCTACCATGGTGCGGTGTGGGCGCACGAAAACCCTTCCTACTTGTCAGTTGTCGGGGTCGTGCGCTTGCCCAACGTTCTGATGCCCAGCGTTTTGCAGCGGTTGGATGCAGAGTCTCACCTCATTAGCTCTATAGCCTGTGGGAATCCTACTTTGGCGAGTGACATGCATCAGAACGGCCCACTATGTCAGCAAACCTTCCCGGGTCAGGTTGAATCAAACAGCTGCTCACATTCATTGGGGAGGACTTCCAATACCGTGGAAACAAGTTATTTCCGGCGGCCGATCCCCCTGGCGGCGATCATACTTCTGGCTTTGGCAGTTCACGGACCGCTGCTGGTCATGCAGCTGCCCCTGAACACTTCTTACGACGCCAACTTTCACATCTTCTTCGCTTCCCACTACGCCCAGCACTGGTTCGATCCGTGGAACGAGAAGTGGTTTGCCGGTTTCTCGCAGACTACCTATCCTCCGCTGGGCCATCAGTGGATCGCGCTCTTTTCGTATGTAGTGGGCCTGAAGATGGCCTACATGCTGGTGCAGTTGATCGCGCTACTGTTACTGCCGGTCGGGGTTTACCGTTTTGCGCGACTGTGGGTCGACGAACGAGCCAGCAGTTATGCGGCTTTGTTCAGCATCTTCCTGGGAGTTGTCGGCTTCCTGGTCTATTCGGCTGGACAGTTATCCACCATGTTGGCGGCGCCGCTCTATCTTCTGGCGTTGCCGTACTTCTATGACTGGTCTCGAAACGGCGAGGGCCGCGCCTTGCTCAAAGGTGTGATCCTGACACTGGCCGCGGCTTCCGTGCACCACGTCACCCTGCTGTTCGGCTCCATGCTGTTCGCCGTGCCTGTGCTTTGGCTGGCGTGTCTCGATCGTAAAGAAGGGCGCTCAGTTTTTCCTGTCATCGCACGCGCGGGAGTATTCGCGGTGCTGGGCGGAATCGGAGTTGGGATCGTTCTGCTGCCCTACTGGATTGCCATCATCCGCCATCCCATCGAGCAGATGCCTATCCCGCACGCCAGCCGGTCGAACCTGTTGATGAACATGACGTACTTCATCAACTACTTCGTGGTGCCTTATGGAGCTTTGATTCTGGCTCTTCCATTCATACTGTGGTTCGGTTCTTCCAATCGCAGGCTGCGCCCACTGCTGCTTGCCTTCTGGTTTGCATTTCTATTTGGTTTGGGAGGAACGACTCCGGTTCCCAAATGGATTTTGGGTCGCGCCTTTGACATTTTGACCTTTGAACGTTTCACCCTGTGGGCGGCATTGCTGGTGTTGCCCATCGTCGGGTTGCTTGCCGAGGTAATGCTGGATCGCTACCAAAGAGTAGCTGCAGTAGGTCTTGCTTTGGCAGCTGTTGGCAGCCTGGCGCTGTCTTTAGGCTGGCTGGTTTGGAGTCCCTTTCACACCTTAGGCGGGATGAAGGTTGACTCGGTTGTCGAATTCCTCAATCGCAACGGTCACGATAAATATCGTTATCTGACTCTGGGGTTCGGTAATTCCCTTCCCAAGATCTCGACTTACTCCGACGCCAGCAGCGTTGACGGAGAATACAACTCCGCTCGGCTTTTACCGGAGATGACTCACTACGGCTCTGCCCAGCTCACCAGCTCAAAATATTTCGGCACGGCGGGAATGGAATCCCTGCGCGCCATGCTGAAGCACGCAAACTACTACGGACTGAAATACATTTTCGTCCACGATCCATATTACGAGCCGTTGCTGGCGTTTGCCGGCTGGCGCCAGATCGAGTCTTACGATCCAGACAGTATTACGGTTTGGTCGAAAGAGGACGTACCTCCCGCCCGGAAATTTGAATCGGACGCAATGCCTGCTCCCTGGGAGGGACTGTTGTGGGGAATTCTTCCGCTCGCGAGCAGCATTCTTGCAATCCTGTTTGCGTTGCTTCTCCCCGACCGCCGCCGGGCAACCGAGAGCGTCGTGGAGTTTCCTGCCGCCAGCAGCGAAGGGGTGTTGGCCGGGGAGGTTCGATGATGAAGCGCGTTCTTCCCATTGTCCTCGCGGTAGCGACCGTCGTTTTTATCTGGATCGCCTGGGTGCAGTCCGGAGGTATCGAGCGGCACCGTATGTTTTCCGCCCGCAGTCCTGAAGAAGCTGTGAGGCTTCTACTCACTGCTGCGAAGTCACGTAATTGGGACGCAGCTTATTCCCGTCTGGCAAATGCGGGTGAAGTCGAAAAGGCTGCTTTCGCGCGCGACCTGGGCGGCAGCAACGGAAGTCTGCGAACTTACGCTACGCTGGAAAACTTTAATGTGTGGGGCCTGCATGCAGACAATCAGGAAGCGACTGTCCGTGCCAAGCTGCACTATTCCACAGCTGTCGGTCCGCTCGACGATGTTCGTGACATCAAGGTACGGAACGATGGCAGCGGCACCTGGAAAGTAGTTTGGCCTACGAGCAAGGTTCCCAAACTTGCGCCCCAAGTGATTCCGGTGAATTACCTGCGTTGGGACGTCATCAATCGCGGCGCTGAGGACGATTGGGGAGTGCAGAACGTCGATTCACCCCAGGTCCGCATCGTTTCCATGAATGCTCTGCAACGCCCAGACCGGGTTGTAATCCTGGGAGAAATCGTTAACGAGGATACTGTCCCCGCGTATGTAAATGTGAATGCGGCTTTGTTGGCCCCGGATGGAAGTCCTGTTGCCCAGGAAACAAGTTTCGACAAGATTTCGCATACCTTACTTCCGAAACAAGTGTCGCCCTACCGCATTGATTTTCCGGGAATGAAGTTGCAGCAGATTAAGAGTGTCCGCATGGATGCCAAAGCCATGCTGGTCCCGGCGACGGCCGACCCTGTGATCGCAGTGACTCAACAGCGCATGGAGACTGATGCGCTAGGCAAGAAAGTCCTGCGCGGCGAATTACTGAATCAGAGCGGCCAGATTGTAAATATTCCGCACGTGGTGGCGTCTTACTATGACGCGAACGGCAAAGTGATCTGGGTTTCGGACGGATATCTGGATCAGGAATTGTTGCCCCAGATTCCGGTTGCCTTCGCCGTCGACCTGCCCGATGACGTTGCTGGGAAAGTTCAGACATACCACGTGGTAGTGAATTACTACCAGAAAAACAATTCGTGATATGCGAACCTGGCTTACATCTCTACTAGTTTTTTCCCTGTGTGTGGCGTTTGCACAAGCAGCCGAACTACGGCCGCCGGCTCAAGTCACAGCTGGTACACCGTTCCCCATTGCGAGTAACGGCACCGGGGAGGGCACGTTTTATCTGATTGGACCGGCGCAGATCAGCAAGCGCAAAGTGAATCTGGGTGGCGAAATTTCCGTACAAGGCGATGAAGTTGAACAGGCGGGAATCTATACCGCGATACTCTGTGCGGATCAATGCACGTCGGTTCATTTCTACGTCCGTCCGGCACAAGCTTCGCGGCTGAGCCTGTTAGTGCATCCGTCTAGGGTTCCGGTAGCGGCGTCGAATGCCATCAGCGCCGTCGTGTTTGTATTT
>WNGH01000183.1_pt1 | contig 48054 bp, 40 predicted proteins | sample 5400631 | NCBI WGS metagenome assembly WNGH01 (sample SAMN13153373, study PRJNA577476) | soil metagenome | isolation source: 115 cm soil or saprolite under Garry oak tree replicate 1 | place: USA:California | collected 2016-06-15 | reverse complement strand
GTGGTGATGGAGAACATCGAGCGGCTCATGGCGGAGAAAGGCCTCTCCCCCAAGGAAGCCGCGATCGAGTCCATGCGCGAGGTGACCCGCGCCATCATCGCGATCGAGCTGGTGCTGTGCTCGGTGTTCGTCCCAGTGGCGTTTCTCGGCGGTCTCGCCGGGCGGCTCTACCAGCAGTTCGCCGTGACCGTCACGACCGCGGTGGTCATTTCGGGCGTGGTCGCGCTGACCCTCACGCCGGCGCTGTGCGCGCTGCTCCTGAAACCCGCTCATGCGGAATCGCGGATTTTCAGGCCGTTCAACCAGGGCTTCGCGTGGCTCGTGTCCCTGTATACGAATAGCGTGCGCTGGGTCGCGCGCCACGCCGTGATCGCCTTTGCGGCCTTCGCGCTCGTCATCGCCTGCACCGGAGGGCTGCTCAGGCTCGTTCCCGGCAGCCTCGTGCCTCCGGAGGACCAGGGTTACCTCTTCGGTGCGGTCGTCCTGCCCGACGGGGCGACGCTCTCGCGCACCGGGAAAGTCGGCGCGGCGATGCAGAAAATTCTCACCGAGCACCCGGCGATCGAGCACGTTTTCATGATCAACGGCTTCGACCTGATCGGCGGCGGCAACAAGACCAGCTCGGCGACGCTTTTCATCACCCTGAAACCCTGGGACGAGCGCACTACGAGCGCCGACGACATCGTCAAGTTCGTCGGGGCCCGCGGCTCGGGCGTGAGCGAAGGACTCGTCTTCGCCTTCAACCCGGTGCCGATCCGCGGCCTGGGCACCGCGGGAGGGATGGAGATGTTCCTGCAGGACCGCGCCGACGCCGACCCGAAAAAGCTCGCCGGCGTGGTGCAGCAGTTCCTCGGCGAGCTGAGGAAGCGGCCCGATCTCACGGCCACCAACAGCTTTTTCCGCGCGAGCGTGCCGCAGATCTTCGTCGAGGTGGATCGCGAGAAGGCGCTCTCGCTCGGCGTGCCGGTCGGCGACATCTTCGACGCGCTGCAGAGCACGATGGGCGCGCTCTACGTCAACGACTTCAACAAGTTCGGCCGGACCTACCGCGTCCAGATCCAGGCCGAGCCGCAGTTCCGCGTGCGCCCGGAGGACCTCGGCAACGTCTACGTGCGCTCGGGCTCGACCGGAGAGATGCTGCCGCTGAAGAGCCTGCTGCGGATCGAGCCCGTCGTCGGACCCGACCAGATCGACCGTTTCAACGGCTTCATCGCGGCAAAGGTGCTGGCAGCCACCGTTCCCGGGGTCAGCTCCGGACAGGGTATCGCGGCCGTCGAGCAGGTCGCGCACGACGCTCTGCCCGACGGCTATTTCATGGAATGGGTGGGCCAGGCCTTCCAGGAAAAACGCGCCGGCAAGGCCGCGATCATCGCGTTCTGTTTTGCCTTGATCATGGTGTTCCTGATCCTGTCGGCCAATTACGAGCGCTGGTCGCTGCCCGTGGCGGTGCTGCTCTCGGTGCCGTTCGCGATACTCGGGGCTCTTCTCGCGGTGGTCTTTCGCGGCATGAACAACGACATCTACTTCCAGATCGGGCTGGTCACCCTGATCGGGCTCGCCGCGAAAAACGCGATTCTCATCGTCGAGTTCGCCGCGCAGAACGCGGCGAAAGGGATGCCCGCGTTCGACGCCGCAGTCGCCGCCGCGCGCCAGCGCTTCCGGCCGATCGTGATGACCTCGCTCGCCTTCGTGCTGGGCGTGCTGCCCCTGGCGATCGCCTCGGGCGCTGGCGCCGCCGCGCGCCGCTCGATGGGCACCGGCGTGGAGGGCGGCATGCTCGCGGCCACTTTCATCGCGACCCTGTTCGTGCCGCTGTTCTTCACCCTGCTCACCGGCCGCAAGGCGCGGCGGGCGGAAAAACTGGCGCCGGAGCGCGGCGCATGAGCGCGCGCCTTTTCTCCCTGGCCTGCGCGCTTCTGCTCGCGGGCTGCATGGTCGGTCCGGACTACGAGCGCCCGGCGATGGACCTGCCGAATGCCTATCCCGAGCAAGACGCCGGTGCGGCGGCGCGGGTGCGCCCCGACTGGTGGAAGCTTTACGGGGACCCGACGCTCGACGATCTGGTCGCCTCGGCGCTCGAGCGCAACGCCGATGTCCGGCTTGCGGTGGCGCGAATCGAGGAGGCCGACGCGAACTTGCGCGCAGCGAGGGCCGCCTTCCTGCCGCAGATCGATCTGGGAGGCAACGCGAACCGGACCCGCTCCAGCACCACCACGGTCCTGCCCCTCCCACCCGGGATTCCGGCGATAAGGAACGACGTGCGCCTCGCGCTCTCCACCTCGTTCGAGCTGGATTTCTGGGGACGGCTGCGCCGGGGGGTGGAATCGGTGCGCGCGCAGATGCTCGCCACGCGCTACGCCAAGGACGTGGTCGCGCTGACGCTCGCCGGGCTGACTGCGCAAACGTACTTCGCGCTGCGCTCGCTCGACGCGCAGATCATCGTCACGCGCGAGACTCTCTTCAACCGCGAAGAGTCGCTCGCCTACGTACGCGCGCGCGCGAAGGGCGGCGTCGCCTCGGAGCTGGAGGTCGCGCAGGCCGAAGGCGCGCGGGCAGACATCGCGACCCAGCTGAAGGACCTCGAGCGCCAGCGCGCCCTCTTCGAGCACCAGCTCGCCACCTTCACCGGCCGGCTCGATCTGAAGCTCGCGGACGGGGATCTGCGCACGCTGCCCATGCCCGCCCTGCCGCCCGCGGACCTGCCTTCGACGCTGCTCGAGCGCCGCCCCGACATCCAGGAGGCCGAGCAGCAGCTCGTCTCGGCCAACGCGCAGATCGGCGTCGCCAAGGCGGCGATGTTTCCGACGATCTCCCTGACCGGCTTCGCCGGCGGTGAAAGCGCCACGCTCTCGACCCTGCTCAACAACAGGGGCTCGGGGATCTGGTCGGTCGGCTTCGGCCTGAACTTGCCCCTATTCGACGCCGGACGCTACCGGGCGCTCACCGACGCCGCGATCGCGCGAGCGCACCAGGCGGTGGCCAGCTACCAGAAGGCCGTGGAAACCGGGTTCCGCGAGGTCGCCGATGCGCTTACCACGGTGCGTCTGACCTCCTCGTCGGAAGAGGATTACCAAGCCAGCGTCGACGCGGCGCGCAGGGCGCTGCGCCTTTCGCGCCGGCGCTACGAAGCCGGTTATTCGCCGTTCCTGGAAGTGCTGGATGCGCAGCGCACGGCGAATCTCACCGAGCTCGCCGCCCTGCGCAACCGGCAGTCACTGCTCTCCGCGACAGTCGACTTGATGAAAGCCTTGGGCGGGGGCTGGACGGCGGATCAGGTGAGCATGAAACCCTAAGGATCTCTCCGGGCACAGCGCGTGACGAGATCCCTCGGCCTTTGGCCTCGGGATGACGGCCGATTTTCAGGACGACATCTCTTCCACCCCGCGATTCGCAAGCGCATCCGCGCGCTCGTTTTCCGGATGCCCGGCGTGTCCCTTGATCCAGTGCCAGGAGATGCGGTGCGCACCGGCGAGCCGGTCGAGCTCGCGCCACAGGTCCACGTTCTTGACCGGCTTCTTGTCGGCGGTGCGCCAGCCGCGCCGCTTCCAGTCGCCGATCCATTCGCTGACGCCCTTCTGCACGTATTGCGAGTCGGTGTAGACCTCGACCGTGCAGGGGCCGCTCAGCGCCTCGAGCGCGCGGATCACGGCGGTCAGCTCCATGCGGTTGTTGGTGGTCTGCGGCTCGCCGCCGAACAGCTCCCTTTCGCGTTCGCCTATTTTCAGCAGCGCGCCCCATCCCCCCGGACCGGGATTGCCCTTGCAGGCGCCGTCGGAGTAGATGCGTACGATTTCAGCGCTGTTCGTGCTTGTGGACAAGCCCGTTTTCCTTTTGCGTCACGGGCGCCAGGGCCTTGCTGGCGGCGCGCTTGTCGCGCCAGGTCGGCACCACCAGCCGCATGCCGACGTTGCGCTTGATGGCGCGAACTACGTACACGCCGCCGCAGATGGGCCACCAGCGATCGCCCGCCCTCTCCATGAAGGCGAAGCGCTCCAGCCACTGGCTGCGCGAAAACGGCGGAGCGTAGCAGCCGAAACGCCCGCCGTTCAGCTCGAAGCCGAGCAGAGCGAGCCAGTCCTTCAGGCGCAGCACGCCGATGAATTTTCCGCGCCAGGGAGAGTCCTCGCGCTTCCAGCTCAGCGCGCGCGCCGCGCCCCAGAGCGAAAGGGGATTGAATCCGGAGATGACGACGCTGCCCTCGGGCATCAGCACCCGCTCGGCCTCGCGCAGGATCGCGTGCGGCTGCGGGCTGAACTCGAGCACGTGGGGCAGCGCGAGCAGATCGATGCTTTGCGAGGCGAGCGGGAGCTGGACTGGCTCGGCCCGCAATCCGCAGCCCGACTCGAGCCCGGCGCGGACTTTGAGCGGAATGCGCGATTCGCGCAGGAAATCGAGCTCGGGGAGGCCCAGCTGGACGGCGTTGAAGCCGAACACGTCCTCGACGGCGGCATTGAACTGCGCCTGCTCCCAGGCGAGCACATAGCGGCCCCTGGGGGTGTCAAACCAGTCGGATAGCATGAATTTTTGCGCGCTCTCGGACTTCATTGCAAAATGAACGCCCAGGTAACGTCGTCCCTTCGTTCGACACGGATCGCATGACCGCAAGCATCGACGTCGTTCCCCTGCGCGCGTTCAAGGACAACTATGTCTGGACTCTGCGCAGCCGCGGCGTCGCCGCGGTCGTCGATCCCGGAGAAGCCGAGCCGGTCCTCGATTACCTCGCCTCCGAAAAGCTGCAGCTCGTCGCGATCCTCGCCACGCATCACCACCAGGATCACGTCGGAGGAATCGCGGAACTGCGGCAAAGGCACCCGGTGCCCGTATACGGCCCGCGCGGGGAGCCGATCACGACGCTCACGCATCCGGTCGGCGGTGGGGACAGAGTCGCGCTCCCGGAACTGGGCGTTGCATTCGAGGTGCTGGACATCCCCGGGCACACGCGCGCGCACATCGCCTATTATGGGGCAAACATGCTCTTCTGTGGCGACACGCTGTTCGCCTGCGGCTGCGGACGCGTGTTCGAGGGCACGCCGCAGCAGCTGTACGCGTCGCTGCAGAAGCTCACGGCGCTCCCCGACGAGACGCTGGTGTACTGCGGGCACGAATACACCCTGGCGAACATCGGCTTTGCCAAGGCAGTCGAGCCGGACAACGCGGAGCTGCGCGAGCGCGAGGCGACGGACGCGCGCCTGCGGCGCGAGAACCGTCCGACGCTGCCCTCGACGATCGCGCGCGAGAAGGCGACCAATCCTTTCCTGCGCGTGCAGCGGCCGGCGGTGATCGAATCGGCGAACAAGTATCTCGGGAAGCGCGCGAGCGACCCGGCGAGCGTCTTCGCCGCCCTGCGGCAGTGGAAGAATCAGTTTTAGCTGTAGGTGTTCTCCTTCACGTCCGCCGCCCGCCGCGGCACCTTCCCCTACGGCGCTACCCCTTGATAGTTCAAGCTACCTGAGTTACTCAACGGCGCCGAAAGGGGACCCCTTTGTGCCGCGCCGGACAGCGGACAGCGTATTCATGCTTCGGCGTTTCGAAGTTCGACGAAAAATGTGACCATTAGCCCTGTCGCGCGTTATACTGGCAAGGGTAACCCGTGCGGGCTAGCCAAAAAAATCCTTCTGAATCGATAAGTTGCTTGACCTGCCGGCCTGCCTTGGCTACCATCGCGGCTTCTGGGAGGGCTACGCGGTTGACTGCAGGGCTTGAACGCATACTTGCATCTGTGGCCGCCTGCGCGCTGGCCGCCGCCTGCGCGCAGAATCCGCCTATGATGGGGTCCGTTTCCGGCGACATAGCGCAGCCTATGCCCGTGGTACCGGTCTCGACACCCACCGCCGCTGCGGCAACAGCGCCCGTCGCGATTCCACAGCCTTCCGCGAAACCCGTGCCCGCCGCAACTCCTACACAGACCACGCCCGCCCGCGTCGCCGCGCAACAGCCCCCGGCGATACCCGCCGATGCCGCGGCCGCAAGCATCGCGCCGCCGGCGAAAGAGCCGACAGAGATCAAGGAGCTCGTGCCCCCGCGCCCGGTCGATCTCGTGCGCCCCGCCGACGATCTCTGGGAGCGCATCCGCGGCGGCTTCAGGATGAACGATCTAGACGGCCCGCTCGTGCGCGAGCGCGAGCGCTGGTACGCGAGCCAGCCCGACTATCTCAAGCGCATGGTCGACCGCAGCAAGCTCTACCTCTACTACATCGTCGAGGAAGTGCAGAAGCGCGACATGCCGACCGAGATCGCGCTGCTGCCGATGGTCGAGAGCGCGTTCAATCCCATGGCCTACTCGCGCTCGCACGCCTCGGGCCTGTGGCAGTTCATTCCCTCGACCGGCAAGAACCGCCAATTGACCCAGAACTGGTGGGCCGACGCGCGCCGCGACGTCGTCGCCTCGACCGGCGCCGCGCTCGACTATCTGCAGGCCCTCTTCGAACTGCAAGGCGACTGGCACCTCGCGCTCGCCTCCTACAACTTCGGCGAAAACGGGGTGACGCGCGCGATCCAGAGAAACCGGGCCAAGGGCCTGCCGACCGACTACCAGAGCCTGAGGATGCCGCCCGAGACGCGCGGCTACATCCCCAAGCTGCAGGCGCTGAAGAACATCATCCTGAACCCGCAGGCGTTCGGCGTCAGCCTCGATCCGATCCCCAACGAGCCCTACTTCGTGACCGTCCCCGCGGAGAAGGACATCGACATACGCTTGGCGGCGCAGCTCGCCGAGATGTCGGAAGAGGAGCTGATCGCGCTCAACCCGGCGCTCAACCGGCCGATCATCTCCGGCCCTCACACCCTGGTGCTGGTGCTCCCCGCCGACCGCGCCGACACGTTCCAGAGAAACTTCGACGCCTACGAGCTGCCGCTCACGTCCTGGCAGCCGTACGTCATGAAGAAAGGCGACAGCCTCGACCGGCTCGCCGCGAAGCACGGCATCGCGCTCGCGAAGCTCAAGCTCGCGAACGGCGTCACCTCGAGAACGAAAGTCGGACCGGGATTTCAGCTGCTGCTGCCCGTCAAGGGAACGGGCGCGGCGGCGGAGCCCCTGCCCGCCGTGTTCCGCCAGCCGATCCTGCCCGCGCGCCGCGGCGGGCTCCTGCACATCGTGAGGAAAGGCGAGACCCTCTACGGGATCTCGCGGCGCTATCACATCAGCACCGACAGCCTGCTGCGCTGGAACCACATCGGCACGCTCACCACGGGCCAGCGGCTCATCATCTACCGCGGGTCCGCGAGGACGCGCAAGCCGGCGAATCCGGTCAAGATTTCGGCAGTTCGGTCGACTCCGAACGTTGTAGAGTGACGATCGACTGACCACCCCGGCGCTGCGCGCCACTCCTCCTCATTGAGGAGGGGAAAATTACTTCCTGTACAACCAGCACGCCACGCCGCGCGTCGCGGAGAGCTTGAAATCCTCCGGATAGCGCTCGCGGCATTCGGGCATCACTTTAGGGCAGCGCGGATTGAAGTGGCAGCCGGACGGCGGGTTGAAAGGCGACGGCAGCTCGCCCTCTAACCGGATCACCTCGCGCACGCCTCCGGCTTCGATCTTGGGCACCGCGGCGAGCAGGGCCTGCGTATACGGGTGCTTCGGCGCGCCCAGCACCTCGTCCGCCGTGCCGCGCTCGACGATGCGGCCCAGATACATCACCGCCACCTCGTGCGCGAGGTACTCGACCACCGCGATGTTGTGCGTGATGAATAAGTACGAGAGCCCGAGCTCGCGCTGCAGCGACTTGAGCAGGTTCAGGATCTGCGCCTGCACCGAAACGTCGAGCGCGCTCGTGGGCTCGTCGCACACGATCAAGCGCGGGCGGACGGCCAATGCGCGCGCGATCGCGATCCGCTGGCGCTGACCGCCCGAGAACTCGTGCGGATAGCGATCGACCGAGTCGCGCGCGAGCCCGACCTGGTCGAGGATCTCTGCAACCCGCCGCGTGCGCGCTTGAGCGTCGTGCTCGACGCCGAGCGCAGCCATTCCTTCGGAGAGAATGTCGGCGACGCGCATGCGCGGATTGAGCGAGGCATACGGATCCTGGAAGATGATCTGGAAGTCGCGGCGGTGCGCGCGCAGCTCCGCGCCCCGGATGCGCGTCAGATCGATGCCGCCGAAGCGCACTTCGCCCGCCGTCGGGCGGATGAGCTGCAGGATCGCCTTGCCTGCGGTGGTCTTGCCGCAGCCAGACTCGCCGACGAGGGCGAGCGTGCGTCCGGCTCCGATCTCGAGCGAAACACCGTCCACGGCTTTGACCTGGCCCACGGTGCGCTTGAGCAAACCCTTGCGGACCGGGAAATGCACTTTCAGATCGCACACGGAAAGCAGCGGCGCGGCTGCCGCTGCCCCGGTGAGGGTCGCTGGCGTGCCCGCTTCGCCGTGCTGAATCGGGCCAGCGCGCTCTTTTTCCCGGAGGAAGCAGCGCACTTCGTGACCTTCCCCAATCCGCGTCCATCCGGGCGCCTCTGCGAAGCAGCGGTCGAACGCGAAGTCGCAGCGCTCGGCGAAGCGGCACTGGCGGAACTCGCGCGTGAGCGGCGGAACCTGCCCCTTGATCACCGAGAGCTCCGCGCCGCGCTTGCCCGAGCCGGGCAGCGCCGCGAAGAGCTTGCGCGAGTAGGGATGCTGGGGCGCGGCGAAGAAGCGCTCGCGGTCGGCGACTTCGACGATCTGCCCGGCGTACATCACCGCGACCCGGTGCGCCATCTGCGCGACGATCCCGAGGTCGTGCGTGATGAGCAGGATCGCCATGCCGTCTTTCTTCTGCAGATCGCGCAGCAGCTTCAGCACCTGCGCCTGGATGGTGACGTCGAGCGCGGTGGTCGGCTCGTCGGCGATGAGCAGATCGGGATTGGCGGCGAGCGCCATGGCGATCATGGCGCGCTGCTTCAGGCCGCCCGAGAGCTGGAAGGGGTATTCTTCCGCGCGGCGCGCGGCGTCCGGGATTCCCACCGAGTCGAGCAGCTCGACGATGCGCTGCCGCATCCGCCCGCCGCGCAGGTCCGTGTGGCGCTCGAGCACTTCGCCGATCTGGTAGCCCACCGTGAGCACCGGGTTGAGGCTCGTCGCCGGCTCCTGGAAGATCATCGCGACGCGCCGCCCGCGCACGGTGCGCATCGCCGCTTCCGGCAGCCCCAGCAGATCGAGGCCCGACAGCTCGACGCTGCCCTCGGCGATGCGGCCCGTCTCCGGCAGCAGCCGCAAGAGCGACAGCGCCGTCATCGTCTTGCCCGAGCCCGATTCCCCGACGATGGCGAAAGTCTCGCCGCGCCTGATCTCGATATCGACGCCGTCCACGGCGCGAACGGGCTCGCCGCTGCCGTGCAGCACTGTCTTGAGGCCTTCGACCTGGAGCAGCGGTTCGCTCATGCCGGGACAAGGGCTCCTACGTTGACGCGCGGATCGAACGCGTCGCGCACGGCATCGGCAAAAAGGTTCGCCGCGAGCACCAGGACGAACATGAAGACGAATGCCGCAGCGAGCGTCCACCAGACGACGGGCTCGCGCGACATCTCCAGGCGCGCCGCGTTGATCATGGTGCCGAAGCTGATCATCGATGGATCGACGCCGACCCCGACGTAGGACAGCACCGCCTCGGCGAGCACGAGGCTCGAGAATTCGATGACCAGCGTGATCAGCACGATATGCATGACGTTGGGAAAGATGTGCCGGGTGATGATACGCTCGCTGCGCACGCCGAAAGCCTGCGCCGCCTGCACGAACTCGAGCTCGCGCAATTTCAGCGCCTCGCCGCGCAGCAGGCGCGCGAGAGTCGTCCAGCCGGTGAGGCCGAGGATCGCGCACAGAACGAGAAGTCTGACGTCGGCGCGTTGAGCGCCGGTCGGAAACAGATCTGTGTGCCGGTCTATCACCACCTGCATCATTAGAACGGCGGCCGCAATCAGCAGCACGCCGGGAATCGAATTGATGGTGGTGTAGAGATATTGGATCAGGTCGTCGACCCAGCCGCGGAAATAGCCCGCCATCGTGCCGAGCGCCACTGCGAACGGCAGCAACACGAGCGTAGTAAGCGTGCCGATGACGAGGCCGGTGCGTATGCTCTTGAGGGCAAGGTAGAAGACGTCCCGGCCGACTTTGTCGGTGCCGAGGATGTGATAGGACGCGCATAGCGTCAGTGCCGGGCCGGCCAGCGCGAGCAGCACGCCCGAGGTGATGAGAACGGCGCGCCAAGGCGTGCGGGTTTCGGCTCGCCAGATCGCGCGCCAGGCCTCGCGCGCGGGCCGCCTCGCACGGCGCGCCTGCGAGAAAGTCCCGACCGCGGCGATCACGCCCCAGAGAAGCGAAGCCACGCCCAGGCCGAGCGTCGTCCGGGCGAGAACGTCCCTGCCCCGCTCGGCTTCGTCCTCGAGGTGGGCGCCGCCCGAAGTCAACCTGGGGAATTCCCGCACCTGCCGCGGCCGGCCGTCGGGGCCCGGAACCTCGAGTGTTTCGCGGGCAAAGGCGCGGGTCGCGAACGGCGCGGAGTAAGTACGCTCCCGATGCGCGGTCAGCGGTTTCGCGATCGCATCGAAAACCGACAGGACTTCGGAGGAATGGGCGATTTCGCCCCGCGCTCCCCTACCATCGAGCGCCGGCCGGTAGTGCAGGGAATCGAGCAGCCCGATGGCGATGAAGACCGAAAGAACGACCAGCGCCGACATGCCGTGCGCGCTCTGCGTGACCCGCCGCCAGGGTAGACGCAGGTGCGGCTGGCCGCGCGCATAGAAAAAGTACCCGGCGATGACCGCGATGAGGAGAAATACGAGCCTGTCAGTCCAGAGCGCCACGGGCTCCACGCCGGTGAGACGGACGACGAGCCATCCCGCGCCAAGGGCCAGGGAAATCGCGATCCCGAAGAACAGGTGCCGCGTCACTCGAACCGAACCCGCGGATCGACCATCGTGTAGGAAATGTCGGTCAGCAGCAGGCCCACGATGTACAGGACCGAGCCGAGGAACACCATCGAGCGCACCACCGAGAAATCCTGCGCCTGGATCGCGTCGATCGTATAGCTCCCGAGGCCCGGGATGCCGAAGAAGGACTCGGCGATCAGCGCGCCCATGAACAAGCTCGGGATCACGACCACGGCACCCGTGAGGATCGGGATCATGCCGTTCTTGAGGACATGCCTGAACATCACCGACGTTTCTGCGAGGCCCTTGGCGCGCGCGGTGCGCACGTAATCCTTTCCCATCTCTTCGAGGAAAATGGTGCGATACCACCGCGAATTGGACCCGATGCCGCCCACAACTCCTATGACAACGGGCAAGGCGAGGAACTTGAACGCGTCGAGCCCGCCCGCATAACCCGATATCGGGACGAGGTTCCACAACTTGGACAGGAGGTATTGGCCTCCGATGATGTAGAACAGGCTCGAGATCGACATCATCGCCACGCACAGCACCACGCCCCAGAAGTCGATATACGTGGCGCGGAAAAAAGCCATGAGCAGCGCGAACGTGACGTACGCGGCGAGGCCGACGAGAAACACCGGCACCTGAAGCGCCAGGCTCGGCCACATGCGCGTCAGGATCTCGTGCCGGATCGAGCGGCCGTCGTCGGCGTTGCCGAAGTCGAAGGCGAACAGCCGCACGGATTTCTCGTAGAAGATCGTGTCCGTGACCCGCCCGAGCCCTTCCGTGCGGCCGTTGTAGAGCATCGGCTTGTCGTAGCCGTGCTCCGCCTTCCACTTCTCGATGGCCTCGGGCGTGACGCGCCGGACGCCGAGCTGCATCCGCGCCATGTCGTCGGGGGTGTTCACGACGAAAAACAAAAGGAAGGTGATGAGGTTCACCCCGACGAGGATCGGGACGGCATAGAGCGCGCGGCGGGTGATATAGGCGATCACGCCGCAGATCCCGCGGGTTTCGCCGCCATGCGCTCGCGCCGGCGGTAGCTCGCGTAGGCGGGCGCGCTGCCCAGGATGAGCACCGCAAGGACCGCGATGAGCGGCCACATCACCGGCCGGTTCCATTCCTCGCGCTTGCGCTCGCGCAGCTCGGGGTCGACGCGGATGTACTTGAGGCCGTTGCGCGCCATCTTGTTCGGTTTGCTGTTCTTCACCCAGGCGTGCGAGAGCACATAGTCCCTGGGATGAAAGCCCCAGGCCCAGGGCGCATCCTCGCGCGCGATTCTCACCATCTGGTCGATGATCGCCTGGCGCCGAACGCCGCTTTCCATGTTCTTCATCTGATCGAACAGACGGTCGAAGGCCGGGCTCGCGTAGCGCGCCTTGTTCTCCCCGTCCTGCGAGCCGTTCGGGCCGTAGAGCAGGAACATGAAATTCTCCGGGTCGGGATAGTCGGCGTTCCAGCCCAGGAAAAACATCTGGGTGTTGCCCGAGCGGATCTTTTCCTGGAAGCGGTTCCAGTCGGTCGAGCGGATCTCGAGCTGCACGTCGACCTTGGCGAACTGCCTGCGGTACCAGTTGAGGCGGGCGGCATCGTCCGGCCCGCGCTCGGTGGTATCGAGATAGAGCACGAGCGGCTGTCCGGTCCTCGCATCGCGGCCGTCCGGATACCCGGCCTCGGCGAGGAGCTTGCGCGCGGCCTCGATGGGCTTGCGCTTCGGCTTGCCGTCCACCCAGTCGTAGACCACCGGGTTGTAGCCTCGGGCGTCTTCCCGATAGCCGAAAATACCCGGCGGCAGCGGCCCCATGCCGGCGATGCCCCGGCCGTTGGCGAAGATCGAGATGAACTCTTCCCAATCGATCGCGATCGACACCGCCTGGCGCAGCTTCCGCGCGCGCTCGCGCGTCGTGTCGTCGCCTTTGCCGCCCACGACCGCGTCGTTGAAATTGAAGGCCAGATAGAACGTGGTCGGGGCTACCGAAGTGCGCAGCCGGATCCCGCGCTCCTCCATCTCGGGCGTCAGCGCCGCATCGCCCTCAACGTTGATTCGCACCGCCTGGTCGAAGTTGTCGGAGCCGATCCCCGCGCTGTCGTAGTAACCCTGCAGGAACTTGTTCCACAGGGGAACGCTTTCCTTCTCCCGGGTGAACACGATGCGCTCGGCGAAGGGCGCGCGCTTGCCCGCGTCTGCGAGCAGCCTGGCCGCGGCGTCGCCCGGCTCGCCTTCCGACGGATAGGGCTCGCCGCGGAAGTTCGGATTCTCCTGGAGCACCATGCGGGCGTTGGGGTCGTTTTCGGCGAGCATGTACGCGCCGGTGCCGACCGGATACCAGTCGAGCGTGAGGTTGCGGCCCTCGTTCATGCCGCGCTGCGAGTAGAAGCGGTCCGCTTCCCACGGGATCGGCGCGAAGAACGGCATGGCGAGCCAATAGACGAACTGGGGATACTTGCCCTTGATGCGCACGCGGTAGGTGTAGCGGTCCACGGCTAGCGCGCCGGAGAGGTCGTAGCCTCGCAGGTCGATCCAGGGGACCCCGCGGTCCGACGCTCCGTAGCGTTTCTGGTGCTCGAGCGCCAACGCGCTATTGTCGCGCTTGAGCCGGTCGCCCAGCTCCTTCAGCCCGACGATGTAATCGGTCATGTGGCCGTAGATGGGCGACACCACGCGCGGATGGGCGAGCCGCTTGATCTCGTAGACGTAGTCCTCCGCAGTCAGCTCGCGCGTGCCGGTCTTCGGGAAATCGGACAGCTTGTACTTCGAGCGAATTACACTTTCGGAAAGCGAGAGATACAGCGGCTCGCCCTTGTCGTCCTTGGCGAATGCCGGATGGGGCTGGTAGAGAACGCCCCGCCGGATGCGTATATCGTATTCGCTGTAGGCGACGCGACCGGCGTCCGCGTCGGCGGGGAGCGGGCGGCCGCGCTCGTCGAAGAACCTCGGCCTGGGAACCTCCGTTGCGGCCGCGGGAATCAGTTCGTACGGCCGCTTCAGGTAGTGATACTGCAGCGGCGGCTCGTAGATCTGCTGGATGACGTCGTATTCGTCCGATGTATAGGACTGCGCCGGGTCGAGGTGTTTCGGCCGCTCGAGGAAGAATGTGTAGAGGATGTTTTTGCCGCGATCCTCCGCGGGATAAGGATCGTTCCAGACCCGGCCGCACGCGGCGAGGGCGCAAGCGAGCAGGATCACGGAATAGCGGGAGCCGCGCATGCGGGGCAAGTGTATCCGAAGCCCCGGTGTGCGTCATTCGGACGGCCGGGAGGCATCGGCTATAATCGCCCCCACATTTCAGGGGAATTCGCATGGGTTTTCTCGCCGGCAAGCGCGTCCTCGTCACCGGCCTTCTCTCCAACCGTTCGATCGCCTACGGCATCGCCAAGGCCGCGCGGCGCGAAGGCGCGGAGCTCGCCTTCACCTACCAGAACGAGCGCTTCCGGGAGCGCGTAGCCGAGATGGCCGGCGAGCTCGGCAGCAAGCTCGCGTTCCCCTGCGATGTCGCGAGCGACGCGGAAATCGCGGCATTATTCTCCGGGCTGAAAAAAAACTGGGATGGGCTCGACGGATTGGTCCACGCGATCGCCTTCGCCCCGCGCGAGGCCATCGCGGGCGATTTTCTCGACGGCGTGTCGCGCGAAGCGTTCCATGTCGCGCACGATGTCAGCAGCTACAGCTTCGCCGCGCTCGCCAAATCCGCGCTGCCGATGATGCACGGGCGCAAAGGGGCGCTCGTCACTCTCACCTACCTCGGCGCCGACCGCGTGGTGCCCAATTACAACATCATGGGGCTCGCGAAAGCGAGCCTGGAAGCGAGCGTCCGTTATCTCGCGGCGAGCCTCGGGCCGCGGGGCATCCGCGTGAACGGCGTCTCCGCCGGTCCGATCAAGACGCTTGCGGCAAGCGGCATCTCGGGCTTCGGCAAGATCCTGAAACACGTCGAGGAAAACGCCCCCCTGCGGCGCAACGTCACCACCGAGGACATCGGCAACGTGGCGGCGTTCCTGCTCTCCGATCTGGCAGCCGGCGTGACCGGCGAGATCGTCTACGTGGACGGGGGGTTCAACACCGTGGTCGGCGGAATGGCGGTCTCGGAGAATTCCGCGCAGTAGGCTTTAATTCTTCTTCTCCACCAGCGCGGTGTTGATCTCGATCTTGCCGTCGGCGCGCAGGCCGCCGAGGAAAGATTGAAACTCCTGCGCGCCGCTCATGCGCCCGAGCTCCGTCTGAACGCTGCGCTCGCGCGTCTCATCGGGCCGAATGTCGACGACCCGGTTGATCCGGTAGATCGCGTAACCATTCGCCGAATCGACGCCGACGTAGGCGGGCAGCCTCGATACGTCCGCTCGAAAGATCCGCGACAAGGCCTCGGGACCGAGCGACTGCGGATTGTCGCGGCTCACGAGCTTGGCGGTCCCGAAGCTCGCGGCGGAGGGATTGCCTTTCTTGAGCTGTTCGAGCCGATCCGCCCCGCGCTTTCTCGCCAGCGCGAGCGCCTCCTGCTGGGCAAGCTGCCGGGCGATTTCCGCCTTCACATCGTCGAACGGCCGCTGGCTCGCCGGCTTGTGATCCGCGACGCGCGCCGAGACCAGCGTATTTTGTCCCGTTTCGATCGCCTCCGTGTTGCGCCGGTTCTTGAGCGCATCATCGGTAAAAAGCGCCGCCAGCAACTTGGGGTTGTTGAGCACCGGGATGGGTGCGGATTGCCGGGTGATTCCCCCGGCCTGCCGGATTTGAAGCTTGAACCGCTCGACGGCGGGCTGGAGCGAGTCTGCCTGCTCGTACACGAGGTTGCTGAAGCTCTCGGCCGCCTCGGCAAAGCGCCGGGCGGCGCGCTGCTTCTTGAGCTCGCGCTCGATTTCGGGCCGCGCCTCCTCGAGGCTCTTCAGCTTTCCCGGCTTGATCCCCGTCACCTTGATGATGTGAAAGCCGAAATCCGACTCGACGAGGTCGCTCAGCTCATACTGTTTCAGCCGGAATGCGGCCTCTTCGAACGGCCGGACCATCATGCCCCGGGAGAAAAACCCGAGATCCCCGCCCTTCGACGCCGATCCCGGATCGTCGGAGTTCTTTTTCGCAAGCTCGGCGAAGCTTCCGGGGGATTTGCGCACTTGGGCGAGAATCCTCGCGGCACGCTCCCGCGCCTTGGCCTTCTCCGCCTCGCTCGCGCCGCTCTTGACCGAAACCAGGATGTGGCTCGCCCGGCGCTGCTCCGGCTCGCCGAACTTCGGAGCGTTCGACTCGTAATAGGCCTTGATATCGTCGAGGCTCACCTGCTCCGACGCGACCAGCGCGTCGTTGTTCAGCACGACGTATTCGACACGCACTTCCTCGGGAAGCTGGAAGCGCGCCGGATTGGCGTCGTAGAACGCGCGCACCGCCTCGGAGGTGATTTTCGCCTGCGCGGCTTCGGGTTCGGCCGCTATCACGTATTCCGCGATTTCCCGCTGCTGCGCCCGCAACTGCGCCACCTGGCGCGCCGCCGTTTTTGAGGCCATCCCGGCATCGGAGAGCGCGGCGGTAAGCTGCTGCGTCATCAGGTCGCGGCGCAACGAAGCCTCGAACGACGCCGTCGAGTAACCTTCGGCGCGCAGCATCGCCTCGTACCGCGGCTTCGAAAACCGGCCGTCCTCCTGAAAGGCCGGAATCGAGGTGATGACGTCCCGGAGCTGCTCGTCACTGACGCCGATGCTGCGCCGGAACGCGAACTGCGCGACCAGGCGCTGGGAGATCAGCCCTTCGAGCAGCCCCCGGCGCATTTCCGGAGATTCGAAGAGCGCCGGATTGAAATTCCGCCCGAGCAGGTTGCGCATCCTGTCCTGCTGCTGCCTGAGGGCATCCGTGAACTCCTGCTCCGTAATCTTTTGTCCGTTGACTTTCGCGATGTCGTCCGAAAGATTAAACCCGCGCTCGTAGAAATTGATTCCCCAAAAGGCGAAAGGCAGGACGACGATCGCCAGCACGACCTGCATCAAGCGCTTGTTGCTGTGGACCCAGTTGAACACGTTTGTGCGTCACCGATAAAGGCGAACCGCGGTTCGCCTCGGGAATCTGGCGGAGTGGACGGGACTCGAACCCGCGACCCCCGGCGTGACAGGCCGGTATTCTAACCAGCTGAACTACCACTCCGCGTTACTGGTTGGTGGGTGCTGACGGGATCGAACCGCCGACATTCGCCTTGTAAGGGCGACGCTCTACCCGCTGAGCTAAGCACCCCTTCTCAAAGGATCGGCCCGGCCTTTCGCAATACGCCGAGCCGGTTCTGGAAGGGGCGTTAGTTTACTGCATCCTTCAGGGCTTTACCAGCGCGGAACTTGGGAACCCTGGCGGCTTTGATCGAGATCTCCGCGCCGGTTCGCGGATTGCGGCCGTTGCGCGCGGCGCGCTTGCCGACGTAGAACGTTCCAAACCCGACCAGCGTCACCATGCTGCCCTTCTTCATGGCCGTCTTGATCGCGGTGACGGCGGCGTCGAGCGAGCGTCCCGCTGCGGCTTTCGAAATGTCGGCTGACTTGGAGATGTGATCGATGATTTCAAGCTTGTTCATTGAGCCCCCTTGGAGATCGGTTGATGACGAAAAGCGCACCCCAGCAGAACAACCCTCCCGCCTGACCGTGACAAACCACGGTTTGAGCAACGACCAGTATCCCGCGGCCCCTGAGGGCGGCTCATTGACCGATCCTTGCTGATGCCGCGGCTAAAACAAAATTTTGATGCGACGCGAGCGCAACGCCACACGGAATCCTATTTGCAATTTATAGCAATCGCAAAAGCACCGTGTCAAGCGCTCACAGCAATTTTTTTCGCGACGCTTGACGCACCCCTGATCGCTGCAAGAGTTGCGCCAGTTTTTTCGCGCCGACGCGCTAACTCAAGACAACCGCGGAGAAATTTCGAAACGTGCAACGCGGTGCAACACGCACCGCGTTGCACCAATCTAGTGAGTCACTATCGAGGATGAAGTCTTGTCGTCCGCGACCGGAGGAATCGGCGGTACGTCTTCTGTCGCGGGCTTGCGCGGCGCCGGCTGGCGCTCGAGCGCGAGTTCGAGCACCTGGTCGATCCATTTCACCGGAACAATTTCCAGCCGATTCTTGATGTTGTCGGGGATTTCTACAAGCTCCTTCACGTTCTCGTCCGGAATGAGAACGGTCTTGATCCCGCCGCGGTGTGCCGCGAGCAGCTTCTCTTTCAGTCCGCCGATCACCAGCACTTCTCCGCGCAGCGTGATCTCGCCGGTCATGGCGAGGTCCGCCCGCACCGGAATCCCGGTGAGCACCGATATCATCGCGGTGCAGATGCCGATGCCGGCGCTCGGACCGTCCTTGGGCGTCGCGCCCTCGGGCAAGTGGACGTGAATGTCGTTCTTCTGATAGAAGTCCTCCGCGACACCGATCCGGGAGGAGCGGTTGCGCACGACGGAGAGCGCCGCCTGGATCGATTCCTGCATCACCTCGCCGAGTTTCCCGGTGGTGATGGTCTTGCCCTTGCCCGGCATGGTCACGGCCTCGATCGTAAGCAGCTCGCCGCCGACTTCGGTCCATGCGAGGCCGGTGACCTGGCCGACCTGATTCTTCTTTTCGGCGATCCCGTAGGTAAAGCGGCGCACCCCGACAAACTTGTCCAGGTTCTTCGGTGTGACCAGGATCCTCCTTTGCTTGTCCTTGGTGACCAGTGTCTTGACCACCTTGCGGCAGATCTTGGAGATATCGCGCTCCAGATTCCGCACCCCCGCCTCGCGCGTGTAGTAGCGGATGATGTCCCGGATCGCGCCTTCCGAAATCGACACCTCGTCTTTTTTCAGGCCGTTGTTCTTGAGCTGCTTCGGCAGGAGATAGCGCGAGGCGATATTGACCTTTTCGTCCTCGGTGTAGCCGGAAATGCGGATCACTTCCATCCGGTCGAGCAGCGCCGGCGGGATGTTCAGCGTGTTGGCAGTGGCGACGAACATCACTTCCGAGAGATCGTACTCGACCTCGACGTAGTGGTCGGTGAAGGTGTGGTTCTGCTCGGGGTCGAGCACTTCCAGCAGCGCCGAGGACGGATCGCCGCGGAAGTCCATGCCCATCTTGTCCACTTCGTCGAGCAAGAACAGCGGATTGCGCACGCCGACCTTGCTCATGTTCTGCAGGATCTTGCCCGGCATGGAGCCGATATAGGTGCGGCGGTGCCCGCGGATCTCGGCCTCGTCACGCACGCCGCCCAGAGACATGCGCACGAACTTGCGGTTGGTCGCGCGGGCGAGCGATTGTCCGAGCGAAGTCTTTCCGACGCCGGGCGCACCCACCAGGCACAGGATCGGCGCCTTGACCTTGTCCACCCGGATCTGCACTGCGAGATACTCGACGATGCGTTCCTTGACCTTCTCCAGGCCGTAGTGATCGGCATCCAGGATCTTCTCGGCCGCGGCGATGTCGCGCGAGATCTTGCTGCGCTTCTTCCACGGCAGGTTGACCAGCGTGTCGATGTAGTTGCGCACCACCGTCGCCTCGGCCGACATCGGCGACATGAGGCGCAGCTTCTTCAGCTCGGCCTCGACCTTCTTGCGGGCCTCCTTGGGCATGTGCGCGGCCTTGATGCGCTTTTCCATTTCCTCGAGGTCGGCGCCGTCCTCGCCTTCGCCGAGCTCCTTCTGGATCGCCTTCACCTGCTCGTTCAGGTAGTACTCGCGCTGGCTTTTCTCCATCTGGCGCTTGACCCGGCCGCGGATGCGTTTCTCGACCTGGAGGATGTCGATCTCGCCCTCGAGCTGCGAGAGCAGGTGTTCGAGGCGCGCCTTGACCTCGAACATCTCGAGAACCTGCTGCTTCTGCTCGAGCTTGAGCGGCAGGTGCGCGGCGATGGTGTCGGCGAGGCGCCCGGCTTCCTCGATGCCGGCCAGCGACGTCAGGATCTCGGGCGGAATCTTCTTGTTCAGCTTCACGTACTGGTCAAACTGGGCGATCAACGCCCGGCGCATGGCCTCGATCTCGGTCACGTCGCCCGCATCGGGCGGCACCGGAGTCGCCTCGGCCACGTAATGACTGCGCTGATCGTCGACTTGCTGGATGCGCGCGCGCTGGCTGCCCTCCACCAGCACCTTTACCGTGCCGTCGGGCAGCTTCAGCATCTGCAAAATGTTGGAAATGCAGCCGATCTTGTACAGGTCCTCGGCGGCCGGCTCATCCTTGGCCGCGGACTTTTGCGCGACGAGCAGGATGCTCTTGCCCGCCTCCATGGCGATCTCCATCGCCTTGATCGACTTGGGCCGCCCTACGAAGAGCGGGATCACCATGTGCGGAAACACCACCACGTCCCGCAGCGGCAGCAGCGGATACGTGCTTAGCTCGGGGCCGGGTGATTCAATGGTCATGGCGTTCCCGTGACGAAAGGGTCAAGAACCAGCATTGGGGCGAACAGGACCCCGTTCAAGCCGAAAATCCGACCCAGGCGTGAAAATTTCCCGACCGCTCAAGCGGTGCCCGCCACTTTGGGCGGGTCGGCGTAGATCAGGAGCGGCTTGCCCTCGCCGACGATGGTGTTCTCGTCCACCACGACCTTGCTGACGTTTTCCATGGTGGGCAGGTCGAACATGATATCGAGCAGCACCTGTTCCAAGATCGAGCGCAAGCCCCTGGCGCCGGTCTTGCGCGCCAAGGCTCTCGTCGAGATCGCCTGCAGCGCCTGCGGCCGCACCTCGAGATCGACGCCCTCCATCCCGAAGAGCCTTTGATACTGTTTGATGAGGGCGTTTTTCGGCTCCGTGAGAATTTGGATCAGCGCCTGCTCGTCAAGTTCCTCAAGGGTCGCCACCACCGGCAGCCGCCCGACGAACTCGGGAATAAGCCCATACTTGATAAGGTCTTCGGGCTCGACCGTGCGCAGGACTTCGCTGATGTCCTTGGCGTTCTTGAGGCTTCTCACGTCCGCGCCGAAGCCGATGCCGCTCTTCTCGGAGCGGCTGCGGATGATCTTCTCCAGCCCGTCGAACGCCCCGCCGCACACGAACAGGATATTGGTGGTGTCGACCTGCACGAAGTCCTGGTTCGGATGCTTGCGTCCGCCCTGCGGCGGCACCGAGGCGATCGTCCCTTCGATCAGCTTCAGGAGCGCCTGCTGCACGCCTTCGCCGGACACGTCCCGGGTGATGGAGGGGTTATCCGACTTCCTCGAGATCTTGTCGATCTCGTCGATATAGACGATACCGCGCTTCGCCTTGTCGACGTCGTAGTCGCAGTTCTGCAGCAGCTTCTGGATGATGTTTTCCACGTCCTCGCCGACGTAGCCCGCCTCGGTGAGCGTGGTCGCATCGGCGATCACGAACGGAACGTTCAACAGGCGCGCCATCGTCTGCGCGAGCAGCGTTTTGCCCGACCCGGTCGGGCCGACCAGGAGGATGTTGGACTTGGCGAGCTCGACCTCGTCGTTCTTCGACAGGTGCTTCAGCCGCTTGTAGTGGTTGTAGACGGCGACCGACAGGATCTTCTTGGCGAGCTCCTGGCCGATCACGTACTCATCCAGGATGCCGCAGATCTCGCGCGGAGTCGGCAGGTCGGATTTGGCCGGTTTGCCACCCTTGTCCGCAGCGCTTTCCTCGCGGATGATGTCGTTGCAAAGCTCGATGCACTCGTCGCAGATGAAAACCGACGGGCCGGCGATGAGCTTGCGCACCTCGTGCTGGCTCTTGCCGCAGAAGGAGCAGTACAGGAGCTTGTCGCCGGTTTTTTCGGTCATGTCGCTCTCCGCCTCAGGCCGCTGCCGCCGCTTCAGTTCTTGAAGTCAAAACCCGGTCCACGAGGCCGTACTGCACCGCCTCGTCCGCAGAGAGGAAATTGTCGCGATCGGTGTCGCGCGCGATGCGCTCGACGCTCTGGCCGGTATGCTTGGCCATTATTTCGTTCAGGCGGGTCCGCAGGTAGAGGATTTCCTTGGCGTGGATCTCGATGTCCGAGGCCTGGCCCTGAAAGCCGCCCATGGGCTGGTGTATCAACACGCGCGAATTCGGCAGGCAGTGGCGCTTGCCCTTGTCGCCCGCGCCGAGCAACAAGGCGCCCATGCTGGCCGCCTGGCCCACGCACAAGGTCGAAACATCGGGCTTGATGAACTGCATGGTGTCGTAGATTGCAAGCCCCGCCGACACCGAACCGCCCGGGGAATTGATGTAGAAGAAGACGTCCTTGTCGGGGTTTTCCGACTCGAGGAAAAGGAGCTGCGCGACGATCAGATTGGCCGAGATTTCGTTCACCGGGCCGACCAGGAACACGACGCGTTCCTTGAGCAGGCGCGAGTAAATGTCGTAGGCGCGCTCCCCCCGCCCGCTCTGCTCGATCACCATGGGGATCAGCCCCAGGTCCTGCGTTTCCTGGGGGACGCCAGCCGCCTGCGGAAGCCACGGCCACCCCGGCTGATTTTGCCAGGTCATCATCCGGTCCTTCCCATGAGTTCGTCGAAGCTGATCGACTTGTCCTCCACCTTGGCGCGTTCAAGGACCCAATTCACGACATTCGACTCGACCGCCAGACCCTCGAATTCGCTCAACCGCTGCGGCTCCGAATAAACCCATTTTACCACTTCGAAGGGCTGCTCGTAGGTTTGGGCATGTTCCGTGACAAGGGCGCGCACCTGCTCGGGCTTGGCGCCGAGGCCGCGCACCTTCACCAGCTCGCCGATGATCAGCCCCAGGGCGACGCGGCGCCGGGCCTGCTGATCGAAGGCTTCGGGATTGACGGGAAGCTTGTCCAGCTTGACGCCGCGGCGCTCCAGGTCCGCGCGCGCCTGCCGCACTATCCGTTGCAGCTCGATCTCGACGAGCGATCTCGGCAAGTCGACTTGGGTGGTGTCGATGAGCGCCTGCATGACCTTTTGCTTCAATTCGCTCTCGATCCGCTTTTTGACTTCCCGCTCGACGTTTGCCTTGACTTCCCCGCGCATCCTCGCCGTGTCCCCGTCGGCGACGCCGAGCGATTTGGCGAATTCGCCATCGACTGCGGGAAGCACCGGTGTCTCGACCTTCTTCACTCTGATTTCGAAGCTCGCGGTCTTGCCGGCCACTTCCTTGCCGGCATAATCGCCGGGGAAAGTCAGCGGAAAGATTTTTTGCTCGCCGGCCGTTACGCCGGTGACACCGGATTCAAATTCGGGCAGCACGCGGCCTTCGCCTATGACCACCGTCATGTCGCTGGCCTTGCCTCCGGGAAACTCGTTGCCGTCGATGCGGCCGGTGAAATCCACGGTGACCCGATCGCCGGTCTGCGCGGCGCGCGTCGCGATTTCCCAGGTCGTGCGCTGCTTGCGCAGGATCGCAACGGTTTTCTCCACGTCGGCGTCATCGACCGCGTGCACCGGCCGCTCGATCTTCGCGGCCGCAATCTCGCCCAGCTTCACTTCGGGATAGATCTCGAAGGTGGCGCTGAAAGTGAGCTGTTTCCCGTCGCTGCCTTCCTTGCGCTCGATTCGCGGATAGCCGGCCACCCTCAGATTCTGTTCCCTGACCGCCTCGGAAAACGCCTTCTGTACCGCATCTCCGACCACCTCCGAGCGCACCTGCGGACCGTAGTGCTGGGCGACGATCTTGAGCGGCACCTTGCCCGGACGAAATCCGTCCATGCGCACCGTGCGCGAGAGCTTGCGCAGGCGCTGCTCGACTTCGCGGTCGATCTGCTCCGCCGGAACCGCCATGTTCAGCCGGCGCTCCAGTTGGCTCAGCGTTTCGATGTTCGTTTGCATTCAAAAACTCTGCACCTGGTGCGAAGGAAGGGACTCGAACCCCCATGCCTTGCGGCGCTGGAACCTAAATCCAGTGCGTCTACCCATTCCGCCACCTTCGCAATCTGGATGCGGCCCGGGCGCAGCACCGCAACCTGCGCCCGCCGCGCAGCGGACCCCGCAACGCGCGTGTCATTCTACCGCAAACGCCCCTATACTGTCAGCCTAAGGGCCTGAAACCCCTTGAAAAAAATAGAGCAATGTCGGTTGGTCACCACGAAAATTTCCCGGTCGCTTCGGCGCTGCTCCCGGCGTCGCTGCGGCACCCGGTTTCGGTCATCTACCGCTTCGCGCGAACGGCCGATGATTTCGCCGACGAAGGGAATCTCCCGCCCGCCGAGCGGCTCGCCCTGCTCGACGGCTACCGCGCGCAATTGCGTCGCGTCGAAGCCGGCGAGCCGGCCGCGTCGCCCCTGTTTCAAATGCTGCGCGATGTGATCGCGGCCCATCGCCTTCCATTCCAGCCCTTTTACGACCTGCTCGACGCGTTCTCGCAGGATGTCACCAAGCTGCGCTACGCGAACTTTGCCGAGGTCAGGGACTATTGCCGCCGCTCGGCAGATCCGGTGGGCAGGCTGATGCTGCACCTGTACGGCGAAATAGACGACGACAATCTCGCCTGCTCGGACGCGATCTGCTCGGCGCTGCAGCTCGTCAATTTCTGGCAGGACGTGGAATCCGACTTCCGCAAGAACCGCGTTTATCTTCCGCAGGAGGACATGGCGCGATTCGGCGTCACCGAAAGCCAGATCGCGGCGCGCGATGCTTCCGGCGGCTGGTGGAACCTGATGCGTTTCCAGATCGACCGTTCGCGGTGGTTGATGCTGCGCGGCGCGCCGCTCGCAAAGCGCCTGCCCGGCCGCATCGGCCTGGAAATCCGCACCGTCGTCCAGGGGGGATTGAGGATCCTGGAAAAGCTCGAGCGGACGCGCGGGGACGTGTTCCGGCACCGGCCGACGCTGAGAACTCTCGACTGGCCGCTGATGTTCGCCCGCGCATTGACGATGTGAGGCACTCGCCGTGAGCCCCGACGAATACTGCCAGCAAAAAGCAGCGCACAGCGGCTCGAGCTTCTACTACTCGTTCCTGTTCCTGCCGTCCGAGCGCAGGCGTGCGATCACGGCGCTTTACGCTTTCTGCCGCGAGGTGGACGACGCGGTGGACGAGCCGAGCGACGCGGGCGTAGCGCGCGCGACGCTCGCCTGGTGGCGCGCGGAGGTCGCGCGGCTCCACGCCGGCAAGCCGCAGCACCCCGTCACACGCGCCCTGCAGCCGGCGGTCGAGACGTTCGGCCTCAGCGAAGAGCGGTTGAACGAAATCATGGACGGCATGGAGATGGATCTCAATCAGAGCCGCTACATGGACTTCCCCGGGCTCGAGCTCTATTGCCGCCGCGTTGCCGGTGCGGTGGGCATGCTCGCCGCCGGCATCTTCGGCTACCGCAATCCAGAAACGCTCCGATACGCCGAGAAGCTCGGCCTTGCATTCCAGCTCACCAACATCGTCCGCGACGTGGGCGAGGACGCGCGCAAGAACCGCATCTATCTGCCGATGGACGAGCTGAAACGGTTCGGCGTCACCGCGGCGGACATCCTCAATGCGCGCCAAACGGAGAACTTCGCGCGCCTGATGCAGTTCCAGGCCGAGCGCGCCAGGCGCTGCTACGACGAAGCGCTCGCGCTCCTGCCGGCCGAAGACCGCCGCGCGCAGCGCCCGGGACTGATGATGGCCGCGATCTACCGGGCGCTTCTCGACGAAATCGCAGGCGAAAACTATCAGGTTCTCAGGCAACGCACCGCGCTCACGCCGATCCGCAAGCTCTGGATCGCGTGGCGCACCTGGGTCACGGCTTGAGCCGCGTCGCCGTCGTCGGCGCCGGCTGGGCCGGCCTCTCCGCCGCAGTCACGCTCGTCGAGCAAGGTGTCGCGGTGACGGTGTTCGAAGCTTCGCGCGCTCTCGGCGGCCGCGCCCGCCGCGTGAGCATCGACGGCGTCGACCTAGACAACGGCCAGCACGTCTTGATCGGCGCGTACCGCGAGACGCTGCGGCTGATGCGCCTCGTCGGCGCCGACCCCGACGCGTTTCTTCTCCGGATTCCATTCGAGTTGCGCTATGCGGACGGTTTTCGCCTGCGCGCCCCGCGGCTGCCCTACCCGCTCAATATGCTGTTCGCGCTGCTCGGCGCGAGCGGGCCGTCGCTCGCGCAGAGCTTCCAGGCGGCGCGCTTCATGCTGGCGCTTCGCGCGCACGCGTTCCGCATCGAGCCCGACCGCAGCGTCGCGCAACTGCTCGACGAGCACCGGCAGGCGGGCGCGCTGCGCACCCACGCCTGGGAGCCGTTGTGCGTGTCGGCGCTCAACACGCCCGTCGATTCCGCTTCTGCCCAGGTCTTCATCAACGTGCTGCGGGACAGCCTCACCGGCGAGCGTGAAGCGAGCGATCTGCTGATTGCCCGCACCGACTTGGGCCGCTTGTTTCCCGAGCCGGCCGCCGCACGCGTGAAAGCGCGCGGCGGCGTGATCGAGCTGGGCGCCCCGGTGCGAACCGTCAACAAAGACGAGCGCGGCTTCAGCCTCGGTGATCGGCCCGAAAGGTATTCGGCGGTCATCGTCGCCTGCGTACCGCAGCAGGCAGCACCGCTGCTCGCGGGATTTTCAGAGCTCGCGGCCACACGCAAGCTGATCGAGCAGCTCGACTACCAGCCTATCGTCACCTGCTACCTGCAGTATCCGGAACGCGTATCGCTGCCCGCGCCGATGCTCGGTTTCAATGGGGGCATCGTGCAATGGGTGTTCGATCGGGGCCGGCTTGGGGGGTCGAAGGGTCTGCTTGCAACGGTGATCAGCGCCACGGGCGCGCACGAAGCGCTTGCGAAAGACGCGCTCGTGTCCCGGATCGAAACCGAGATCAAGGCTGCGCTCGGTCCGCTGCCCGCCCCGCGCTGGTCGCGGGTAATCACCGAGCGCCGCGCGACGTTTTCCTGCAAGCCGGCGCTCAAACGCCCCGAGGCGATGACCTCCGTTCCCGGACTGTGGCTCGCGGGCGACTACGTAGCAAGCGATTATCCGGGCACGCTGGAAGCCGCCGTGCGCAGCGGCGTAGCCGCGGCGACCGGAACAGGCGCCTAAAGACCGACGGCGCGCAGATCGAGGCGCCCGTTCCTCACCGGCGGGCACCAGTAATAGGCGCCTGTCACCGGGCGTGTAAACGTGAACAGTGCATCGACCGTTCCGTCCTCGGCGCCGACCATGCGCTTGAGCTGCACCTCGAACGCATCGAGCGACTTTCCGAAAGCGACGAAATTCAAACCGGCCCCGGCCGCATCCGCCCAGGGCATCGAGCGCCGCAGAACAAAAGCCTCCGGAGAAAAGCTCTCCTGCGCGGTTCTCTTCACGTGCGCCGAGGGCGGCGCGCCGCCGAGCTCCTTGTTGTCGCGCCTGCGGCGGCCGACGGCGTTGTCCTGCTGCCTCGCGCTCATCGCCGCAAAAGCCGCGAAGTCGTGGACCCATCGCTGCACGGCGGCGAACGAGGAGCCGCGCATGCCGGCGATCGCGTCGTCCGCGACCGCTGCCGCGACGGCCTTCGCGCCCTTGGGGTTTTCGGTGCCGTCCTCGAAACCGGTGAGGTCGAGCCCCCGGCCGTGGCGGAATGCATCGACTACGCTCGAGGCCTCGAAAGCCGGGGCGAGAACGCGCTGCAATTCCAGGGAGCGAAGCACGATCTCGCCGCGCTCTTCTCCCCGCAGCCAGCACCACAGCGCGGCCGGCGTCGAAGGAATCTCGACCTTGGCGCCGGTGTAGCTGCGAAAAGGCCGCAGGCCTTCGATGGTCCGGCCCAGCGCGCGCAGCAGCGGCTCGCCCAATCCGACCACGCAGGCTTTTCCATCCGCAGCATTACCCAGCGTGCGCAAAGGCGCTCCCGGCTCGGCATCCTCTTTCAATTTGAAAGTGAGATACCGGGCCGCCCGCGGGATAGGGGCGAGGATTCCCGGCTGCACGTCGCGAATGCCTGCCGTCATATGGGGCCTACTGTTTGCGAAAACGGGCGATCGCCTCGGCCACGCGCTCGACGGCGATGATGTCGAGCCCGTCGATTTTCTGCTTCGGCTGGTTGGCCTTGGGGATGATCGCCTGGGTGAATCCGAGCTTCGCGGCCTCTTTCAGCCGCTCCTGGCCGCGCGGCGCGGGGCGCACTTCGCCCGCGAGCCCGACTTCGCCGAACACCGCGAGCTTCTCCGGCAGCGGCTGGTCGGCAAGCGAGGACACGATGGCGAGCAGCACCGCGAGGTCGGCGGCCGGCTCGCTGATGCGCACGCCGCCCACCGCGTTGACGAACACGTCTTGGTCGTAGCAGGCGATGCCCGCATGCCGGTGCAGCACCGCGAGCAGCATGGCGAGGCGGTTCTGCTCCAGACCGACGGACAGCCGCCGCGGGTTGGGCGCGTGCGCGGCGTCCACCAGCGCCTGGATCTCGACCAGCAGCGGCCGCGTGCCTTCCTGCGCGACCAGGATGCAGGAGCCCGCCACTTCGCCCGAGTGCTGCGACAGGAAAATCGCCGACGGGTTCGACACGCCGCGCAGGCCCTTGTCGGTCATCGCGAACACGCCCAGCTCGTTCACCGCGCCGAAGCGGTTCTTGAACGCGCGGATGAGGCGGAAGCTCTGGTGCGTGTCGCCCTCGAAGTAGAGCACGGAATCGACGATGTGCTCGACTACGCGCGGGCCCGCGAGCGCGCCTTCCTTGGTGACGTGGCCGACCAGCACGACGATGGCGCCCGACTGCTTGGCGTAGCGCGCCAGGTGCGCCACGCACTCGCGCACCTGCGCGACCGAACCCGGCGCGGAAGTAAGCTGCTCTGAATAGAGCGTCTGGATCGAATCGATGACCGCGATCTCGGGCTTCGCTTTTTCCAGCGTGGCGAGGATGCGCTCGAGCTGGATCTCGGCCAGCAGCTCGAGCCTGCCCGAGTCGAGCTGAAGGCGCGTGGCGCGCAGCGCGACCTGGTCGGCCGATTCCTCGCCGCTCACGTATACAGCCTTGCACGAAGCGCTCATCTGGGCGAGCGCCTGCAACAGGAGCGTGGACTTGCCCACCCCCGGATCGCCGCCGATCAGCACCACCTGCCCCGCGACGAGGCCGCCGCCGAGCACGCGGTCGAGCTCCCCGATGCCGCTTGCGATGCGCGGCGCCTCGCGCGCGCTCACTTCGGCCAGGCGCTGCAGCGCGGACGCCTTCGCGAGGCCGGCGAAACGGTGTTTCGGCGCGGCTTCGGCGACGCTCTCGACGAGCGTATTCCAGTTACCGCAATGCGGGCACTGCCCCTGCCACTTCGGCGACTCGCCGCCGCATTCAGTGCAGGTGTAGATGGACCTTGCTTTGGTCACTCTCTGCCCCCTCACCCCGACCCTCTCTCCGAGGGAGAGGGAATTTCAGCGATCGGCACGCGCGGGGACAGCGCGCAGAGCAGCTCGTAGCTCACCGTGCCGGCGCTCGCCGCGACTTCGTCGGCGGACAGCCCCTCGCCCCACAGCGTGACCGGCGCGCCGATCGCCGCTTCGGGGATCCCGGTGAGATCGGCGAACAGCATGTCCATCGCCACGCGGCCCAGCGTGCGGGTGCGCCTGCCGCACACCAGGATCGGCGTGCCGGTGGGCGCATGGCGCGGGTAGCCGTCGGCATAGCCGCAGGCGACGATGCCGACCCGCATCGGGCCGTCGGCGGTGAAAGCGCAGCCGTAGCCGACGCTGTCTCCCGCGCTCAGGTTCCGCACCGCGATCAGCTCGCTTGCGAGCGTCATCGCCGGCTTCAAGCCCAGCTTTTCCGCGCTCTCGTCGGGAAACGGCGAGCAGCCGTACAGCATGATGCCGGGGCGGATCCAGTCTGCGTGCGCTTCCGGATAGCGCAGGATCGCAGCGGAATTGGCGAGGCTGCGCGGAAGTTTCAGGCCGGCGGTCATCGCCTCGAAACGCTCGATCTGCCACTGCACGCCGCGCCTGCCGTCGGCGTCGGCGAAATGCGTCATGAGCGTGATCTCGCCCGCGCAGCGCGCGAGGCGCTCCAGCGCGCCCCGGAACTCTTTCTCGCTGAATCCCAGCCGGTTCATTCCGGTGTTGAGCTTTGCGTATACCGGGATCTTCGCGGGAAGCTTGACTTTCTCCAGCATCGCCAGCTGCTCGGGCTCGTGTACCACCGCGGCAAGCCCATGCGCCGCGATTTGTCCGAGCTCCTGCGACGAATAGAATCCCTGCAGCAGGAGGATCGGGCGTTTTTCGCCGGCGCGGCGCAGCTCGAGCGCGGCTTCCAGTTCGATCAGTGCGAGGCCGTCGGCCGCGGCGAGCGTCCGGGCGACGAGTGCCGCGCCGTGTCCATAAGCGTTGGCTTTCACCACCGCCCAGACGCGCGAGTGCCGCGCGCGGCGCTTCGCTACGCCGAGGTTCCCGCGCAAGGCGGCGGAATCGATGTGCACTCGAATGGGGCGCATGTGGGTATGGTCTCAGATTTTCCGCACAACCGCGAATGACTCATGGTATAAAGCGGGCGGTCAAAACGGCGGCGCTCGCCATTTCTCAACGCATCGGTACCATGAATCGCGGCTTTTACACCATCCTCGCCGCGCAGTTTTTCTCGTCGCTCGCCGACAACGCGCTTCTGATCGCGGCCATCGCGCAGCTCCTCGAGCTGGACGGCCCGGCGTGGATGATTCCGCTGCTGAAGTTCTTCTTCACCGTGTCCTACGTCGTGCTCGCCGCGTTCGTCGGGGCGTTCGCCGATGCCCTCCCCAAGGGCCGGGTGATGTTCATCACCAACACGATCAAGATCGCCGGCTGCATGCTGATGTTCTTCACGGGGTACGTTGAATTCACGGGCATCCCCGATTACGCCCTGGTGCTGTGCGCCTATGCGGTGGTGGGATTCGGCGCGGCGGCGTATTCGCCGGCGAAGTATGGCATCCTCACCGAGCTGCTGCCGGCTGAAAAACTGGTCAGCGCCAACGGCTGGATCGAAGGATTGACGGTCGCCTCGATCATCCTCGGCACCGTGCTCGGCGGGGCTCTGATCAGCCCGAGGATCGCCTCGATGCTGCTAGCGATCGACGTGCCGCATATCGACACCGGCATCGAAACCCCGGCGGAAGCCGCCATCCTGGTGATCTCCGGAATCTACGTCATCGCCGCCATATTCAACCTCTTCATCCCGGACACCGGCGCCCGTTACGGACACCAGCGGGCCAATCCGATGCTGCTGGTGCGCGATTTCTACGTCTGCTTCACGACGCTCTGGAAAGACAAGCTCGGGCAGATTTCGCTCGCGGTCACCACGCTGTTCTGGGGCACGGGGGCGACGTTGCAGTTCATCGTCCTCGCGTGGGCCGAGACCCACCTGGGCCTGACGCTCGACAAGGGCGCCGTGCTCCAGGGCGTGACTGCGATCGGCGTCGCGCTCGGCGCGGTGCTCGCCGGGCGATTCATCCCGCTGAAGCGGTCGCTGGACGTGCTGCCAGCCGGCGTCGCGATGGGCATGGTGGTCGTCACCATGATCTTCGTAACGAGCCTCCCGATCGTATATGGGGTGCTGATTCTCATCGGCACGATGGCCGGGTTTTTCGTCGTGCCGATGAACGCGCTGCTGCAGCACCGCGGCTACGTGCTGCTGTCTGCGGGCCATTCGATCGCGGTGCAGAACTTCAACGAAAACGTGTCGATCCTGGTCATGCTCGCCGCCTACTCCGCCATGATCAAGGCCGACCTTCACATCAACGTCATCATCGTGATATTCGGGACGTTCGTCGCGTTGGCGATGTTCACGGTGGTCCGCCGCCATCAATACAACCAGAGCCAGGGCGATTCACTGCACCTGATCGGGATGAAAACCAGCGTCAGGCGCGGGCTTCCTTGATTTCCCTCCGCGCTGTCCCCATTTTTGTTCGACCATGGGTGCGATCCCCGTTCGGAAAGAGCCTGACGCGGCCCTGATCGATGCGTACTCCGCGGCGGTGGTCGCCTCGGCCGAGCGCGTCGGTCCCGCGGTCGCGCACGTCGAAGTCGCCCAGCCGGCGCGCTCCACCGCAGGCGAGCCGCCGCGCCACGGCAGCGGCTCGGGATTCGCGTTCACTCCGGACGGGTTCATCCTCACCAACAGCCATGTGGTGCACGGCGCGCGCTCGATCCGCGCGAGCTTCGCCGACGGCGCCGGCTACGACGCCGACTTCGTCGGCGACGATCCTGACACGGACGTCGCCGTGATTCGGATCGCGGGGCATCAGCTCCCAACCGCGTCGCTGGGCAGCTCGAAGACGCTGCGCGTCGGCCAGCTCGCCATCGCGATCGGCAATCCCTACGGCTTCCAACACACGGTCACGGCCGGCGTCGTGAGCGCGCTCGGACGGAGCCTGCGCGCCGTGACCGGCCGCCTGATCGACGACGTGATCCAGACCGACGCCGCGCTCAACCCCGGCAATTCGGGCGGGCCGCTGGTGAACTCGCGCGGTGAAGTCATCGGAGTAAACACCGCGATCATCCCGTTCGCGCAGGGCATTTGCTTCGCCACCGCGATCGACACGGCAAAGTGGGTGGTGGAGCAATTGCTGCGGTACGGGCGCGTGCGCCGCGGCTACCTCGGCGTGGCCGGCGCCACCGTGCCGCTGTCCCGCCGCGCGGTCCGCTTCCACGATCTCACCGCGGAGTCGGGCGTGCGCGTCGAGTCGGTCGAGCCGGGCGGCGCGGCCAGGCAGTCGGGCATCGAGCCCGGCGACATCATCGTGCGCTACGACGGGGAAAACGTGGCGGGCATCGACGACCTGCAGCGCCTGCTCAGCGCAGAGCGCATCGGCAAGCGCACCGCGGCCACGGTGTTGCGCCGCACGCAGAAAATCGAACTGCCGATCGAAGCCGCCGAGCTGCCGCCGCGGTAATCCTGCCTCACAGCACCACCGGCTTGTCCGGCAACTCGTTCCGCTTGCCGCCGTCTGCGGCGGGAAAGTGCTCGGCGAGCAGATCGCTGATCGCGCGCACGCCGATGACGACGCCGCGCTCGAACTGGCCGCGCGCGAATTCCTGCTGCATCTCGCCGCAGATCGCCTCCCATGCCGTCGCGCCGACTTTGCCGTGAATGCCCCGGTCTGCGACGATTTCGACGCGCCTGTCGGCGAGCAAGAGATAGATCAGAACGCCGGAATTGTGCTGCGTGTCCCAGACGCGCAGCCGGCCAAAAAGCCCGACGGCGCGCTCGCGGGCATTCACGCCGGCGAGCAGCTCGGCGATCGGCAACGAGGCTTCGACCGCGAAGCGCAGCTCGCCCGCGTGGCGCCGCTCTTCCTCGCCGATCACGCGCTCGATGGTGCGCATCGCCTGGCGCGGGAACGCGCGCCTCACCGCCAGGTGGTCGCTGAACAGATGGCTGAGAATGCGCTTCCAGTTCATCGAATCTCACCAGCTGCCTGAGGCGCCGCCTCCGCCGAAACCCCCGCCGCCGCCGCCGAAGCCGCCGCCCCCCGACCAGCCTCCGCCGGACCACCCACCGCCCCAACCGCCGTAATAACCGCTTCGCCGAAAGCCGCCTGCGGCAGCCAGCAACACGAAGAGGAATGTCATGATCGCGGCGATCGCCCCGATAAAGAGGGTGCCCGTGGTCGCCCAGGCGGCGAATCCGGCGAGCGCGCCGGTCCCGGTGGCTCCGGCTCCCCGGCCCAGCAGCCGCGACAGGAACCCGCCCCCGACGATGGCCAGCACCAGCAACAACACGAACAGGGATTGATAGTCGCCGAACGACGCCCTCCGACCCGCCCGTTCCGTGGGCGCGGGCAGCGGCTCGCCCTCGATCAGCCGCATGAGCGCGTCGGTGCCGGCGGCGATACCGCCGTAGAAATCGCCTGCCCTGAAATGCGGCGCGATCACCTCGCTCACGACCCGCTTCGCGACGGCGTCGGGAATCGCACCCTCGAGGCCGTAGCCCACTTCGATGCGCAGCTGGCGATCATCTTTGGCGACGACGAGGATCACGCCGTCATCGATCCTCGCGCGCCCGACTTTCCAGGCCTCGGCGAGGCGGATCGAATACTGCTCGATGGTCTCGGGCCGGGTGGAGGGCAGCACCAGCACGGCGATCTGGCTGCCCTTCGCGCGCTCGAACTCGCGCAGCCGGCCTTCGAGCGTCTGAACTTGCGATGCGGTGAGCGTGCCGGCGAGATCGGTCACGCGCGCCTGGAGCGGCGGGACCGCGACCTCGTCCGCGGCGAGCGCGAAGCCCGCCAGCACAAACATCACTCCGGCCGCAGCCGGGCCGAGCCAGCGCATGAGGGATTACGGCTTCGCCGGAGCGGGCGCCGGCTGCTTGCTGAAATCCACCTTGGGCGGGGCCGAGATCGCCTTCTCGTCCTCGACGCTGAAGTTCGGCTTGAGCTGGTAGCTGAACATCATCGCCGTCAGGTTCACCGGGAATTGGCGGATCACCACGTTGTATTCCTGCACCGCCTTGATATAGCGGTTGCGCGCGACCGCGATGCGGTTCTCCGTGCCCTCTAATTGCGCCTGCAAGTCGCGGAAATTCGCATCGGATTTCAGCTGGGGATAGTTCTCGGCAACCACGAGCAGCCGCGACAGCGCGCTCGACATGCCCGCTTGCGCCTGCTGGAAGCGCCGGAACGCCGCCTCGTCATTGAGCAGCTCCGGGGTGGCCTGAATGCTGCCGACCCGCGCGCGCGCCTCGGTGACCTGGGTCAGCACCTGCTGCTCCTGGGCGGCGAACCCCTTCACCGTATTGACCAAGTTGGGCACGAGGTCGGCACGGCGCTGGTATTGGTTGAGCACCTCGGACCAGGCCGATTTCACCTGCTCATCGGCGCGCTGGATTTCGTTATAGCCGCAGCCCGAGAGCGCGGCGGTGACCAGAACGATGACTGCCGACCAGAATCTGCGCATGAGTTCCTCCTGAATGGACTTGCGCCGTAGATGGGGCCGCGGCGCGCGATTACAAGCTCGCCATGGTGCGCCGGGCGAAGCACAGGTCTTCCCAGCCCTTGGCCTTGTCCGGAAGGTTGCGCAGCAGATAGGCCGGATGATAAGTGACGATCAGCGGCACGCCGCGGTAGCGATGCAGCCTGCCGCGCAGGCTGGCGATGCTCGCTTCGGTGCTGAGCAGCGACTGGACGGCGATGCGTCCCATGGCCAGAATGAGCTTGGGCTTGATCAGCTCGAGCTGCCGCAGCAGATGCGGGGTGCACTGCGCCATTTCGAACGGCTCGGGGTTGCGGTTGCCGGGAGGACGGCACTTCAGCACGTTGCAGATGTAGACATTGTCCCCGCGCTTCAAGCCGATTGCGGCGAGCATGTTGTCGAGCAGGCGGCCGGCTTGCCCGACGAACGGCTCGCCGCGCGCGTCTTCTTCGGCGCCCGGCGCCTCGCCCACCAGCAGCCAGTCGGCCTGCTCGTCGCCGACGCCGATCACCGTCTGGGTGCGGGTCTTGTGCAGCACGCAGGCCTGGCAGCCCGATACCGCCGCCTTCAACTCCGGCCATTCCATGCGGAGGATCCGCGCGGCGCGGTCGTCCGCGAGATCGAACGCTGCGTTCGCGTTTATTCCCGGCGGCGGTTCTATCGGGCGCCGTTCCGGCTTCGCGCTCTTGGCAGCCGTGTCGCTGTTCCCTGAATCCTGAATCCTTGATCCTGAATCCTGAACGCGTCCGCGCAGCCGCCACACCGGCCCCAACCCCATCTCCTCGAGGTAGCGTTCGCGCTTCGCGGTCACAGCGGCAGGGAAAGCACGAGCGCGTCCTCGCGGCCGCGCTGCGCGGGATAGTAGCCGCGCCGCACCCCGACCTGCTTGAAGCCGTATCCGAGGTACAGGCGCTGACCCGCATCGTTGGAAGGACGCACTTCGAGAAACAATACCCTCGCGCCGCGCTCGCGCGCAGCGCCGACCACGTGGCCGAGCAGCCGCCGTCCGTGGCCGCGGCTCTGGGCGTGCGCGGCGACGCTCAAATTGAGAAGGTGCGCCTCTCCGGCGGCGAGCATGAACACGGCGTAGCCGATCAGCTCCTCGCCGTGGCGGTACGCCCAGGCGCCATAACCGGCGCGCAGCGAGTCCCGGAAATTGCCGAGCGTCCAGGGGAACGCGTAGATCTTCCGCTCGATCTCGAGCACCGAGCGCAAGTCCGCCTCGGTCATCGGTTCGAAGCTCGATACGGGCCGCAGTACTGCGCTCATCGTTCGCTGGTCTTGAGCGCGACCTTGTCGCGCAGATACACGGGCACGGCCGTCGCCGCATCCATCGCCTCGCCCGCGGCAAAATGCGGACCGGCGAGCCTGAGCACCGCGCGCGCGGTCGGCGCAAGGCCCGGCCTGACGGCGGAGAGGCGCCCTTCATACCGCCCTGCGACGCGCCCGCCATGCGCGGCAAAACCGTTGCCACAACCGACCCAGCCGCCGCCGGAAACCGCAGGAACCGAGTCGGGCTTGTATACGCCCGGCGCGCAAACCTCTTCCCAGCGGCCGCCGACGTTGCGGTAGGCGGCATGATACACCTCGCCCATGTACGCATCGAGACACGCGATGATGCAATCGCCCGATGTCGCTTCGGCCGCCTCTTGCGCAAGAGCGAGCAGCGTGCCGACGCCGACCACCCCGACGTCGCGCGCGAGCGCCAGCCCCTGCGTCACGCCGCAGGCGACGCGCAGCCCAGTGAAGGAGCCCGGCCCCGACCCGTAGGCTATACCGCCGATGTCCGCGAGCGCGAGCCGCGCGTCCGCGAGCACGGCCTCCACCACGCCGAGGATCATCTCGGCGTGCCGCCGCCCCGCCGGCTCGTGCCGGAAAAACAGCGCTTCGCCGCGGCTTGCCGCGACGGAGCAGAAATCGGTGGAAGTCTCGATGGCGAGCAGGTTCATGACGGAGCGAAAAGCGCCAGCGGATTTTAGCCGAACGTCGCACCGGCCGCGGCGCCCTTGACGCGCAACGTTCCAGCCCCGATGATTGTGCCACTACGATAAGAATCGATCGAGGAGGAAACATGCGTCATTGGCTGATGCTGCTCGCGTCGGCTCTTGTGGCCGCTCCTGCATTCGCGCAGGACGCTTATCCGTCGCGCCCGATCACGATGGTGGTGGCGTTTCCCCCGGGCGGTGTGGCCGATATCACCGCGCGCCCCACCGCGTTGACGATGGAAAAGGTGCTGAAGCAGCGCGTCATCATCGAGAACAGGCCCGGCGCTGCGGGTGCTACGGGCAACGCCTATGTCGCGAACGCAAAGCCTGACGGATACACCGTCCTGATGGGGCTTTCATCGGTTTCGGTGATTCCGGAAGCCGAGCGTCTCAACGGACGCAAGTCCCCCTACGAGCTTGCGCAATTCGCGCCGATCGCGCTGATATCGGCCGATCCGGTGGTCGTCGTAGTCCGCGATGAGGCGCCTTGGAAAGATATCCATGAATTCATCTCGGACGCGCGGCAAAAGCCAGGCAAGATCACCTACAGCTCTTCCGGAATCTACGGCGCGCTGCACATGCCTTTCACCCTCCTCGAGCACGCCACGGGGATAACCCTGTGGCACGTGCCTTACAACGGAGGCGGCCCGGCGATACAGGCCTTGCTCGGCTCGCAAGTGGACGTTACGGTGGGCGGGCCGGCGACCATGATCGGCCAGATCAAGGGCAAGCGACTGCGCCCGCTCGCGAGCTTCGGAAACAAGCGGCTCGCCTCGCTTCCCGACGTGCCGACGCTCAAGGAGCTCGGCATTGACGCCGAGTACTTCATCTGGGCGGGCTTGCTCGCGCCGATAGCGACTTCACCCGCGATCCAGCAAACGCTGCGAAACGCGGTACGGCAGACGGTCGAGGATCCGGATTTCCAGGCGGCCATGGCCAAGGTCGAGACGCCCATCAGTTATCTCGACGCGCCGGAGTTCCAGAAATTCTGGGACGCGGACGCGAAAAAACTCGCCGAAGCCGTGAGGCGCACCGGTCTGGTCGAGCAAAGGAAATAGCAGTAAAGCCGACACGCTGCGCGTGCGGCTTTACTTCCGCGCGATGGAGCAGACGCAACGGGCGCCGCTCACGCGGTTGAGACATATACGAGGTTGATAAGTGGCGGCAGCCCAAGGCAAGGTCATCATCACCTGCGCGGTCACCGGCTCGATCCATACGCCGTCGATGTCGCCGCATCTGCCGGTGACGCCGGAGGAGATCGCCGAAGGCGCGATCGGCGCGGCGCAGGCGGGCGCGGCGATCGTCCACCTGCACGCGCGCGAGCCCGCCGACGGGCGGCCGACGCAGGATCCGAAGATGTTCATGCGCTTCCTGCCGAAGATCAAGGCGGCCTCGAACGTGGTCATCAACCTCACCACCGGCGGCGCGCCGACCATGACGATCGAGGAGCGCCTGCAGCCCGCGCTCCAGCTCAAGCCAGAGGTCGCTTCGCTCAACATGGGCTCGATGAACTTCGGGCTGTACGAAATGCTCGGGCGCTACAAGGAGTGGAAGTACGACTGGGAAAAGCCGTATCTCGCCGGCAGCGACGAGCGCATCTTCAAGAACACCTTCCGCGACATCGCGTACATCCTGCAATCGTGCAGCGGCAACGACACGCGCTTCGAGGTCGAGTGCTACGACATCGGCCACTTGTATACCGCGGCGCATTTCCTCGACCGCAAGCTCGTCAAGCCGCCGCTTTTCATCCAGTCGGTGTTCGGCATCCGCGGCGGCATCGGCCCGCATCCGGAGGACGTGATCCACATGAAGCGCACCGCCGACCGGCTCTTCGGTGACGCGTACCACTGGTCGGTGCTCGGCGCCGGGCGCAACCAGATGTTCATCGCGGCGATGTCGGCCGTCATGGGCGGCAACGTGCGCGTGGGCCTCGAAGACAGCCTGTGGCTCGGCCGGGGCACGCTCGCCAAATCGAACGCCGAGCAGGTCGCCAAGATCCGCCGCATCCTGGAGGAGCTCGGGCTGCAGGTCGCCACGCCCGACGAGGCGCGCGAGATGCTCAAGCTCAAAGGCGCCCGAAACGTCGCGTTCTAGCCGTTCGCCCAGGAGGAATCGTGCATCCCCCCAATACCATCATCGCCGCGCTCGGAATTTTCGCCGCACTCGCAGCGGGCACGGCCGGCGCCTACCCCGACAAGCCGGTGCACTACTACCTCGCGTTCAGCGCGGGAGGCGAGTCCGACATCGCCGCGCGCTTTCAGCAGCAGGTGTTCCGCAAAAGATATTCGCAGGAGATGATCATCGAGTACAAGCTCGGCGCGGGCGGAGGCGTCGCCTGGTCGCAGCTGAACGGCATGCCCGGCGACGGCTACACCATCATGGGCGTCAATCTGCCGCACATCGTGCTGCAGCCCATGGAAGGCCTGGTGCAGTACAAGACCGACGACATCGTTCCCGTGTACTGGTTCCATTACACGCCGGACGCCATCGTCGTGGCCGCCGACAGCCCGTACAAGACTTTCCAGGAGCTCGTGAAGGCGGCGAAGGAAAGGCCCGGCATCATCACCCTCGCGGGCTCGGGCACCAATTCGGCGAACCACCTGGCGCACGAGAAATTCAACGTGCTCGCCGGCGTCAAGACGACTTACGTGCCGTTCAAGGGCACGGGCGACCTGACCCCCGCGGTGCTCGGCCAGCATGTCACCGGGGCGATGTCCTACATCACGTTCGCGATCCAGCAGAAAGGCAAGCTGCGCGCGCTGGCGGTGGCCACCGAAAAACGCCACCCGCAGCTCCCCGACGCTCCGACCTTCAGGGAGCTGGGACTCGACTGGGTGGACGGCGCCTACCGCGGCATCGCCGTGCCCAAGTCCACGCCGCCCGCCGTGCGCAAGCAGGTGTCCGACATGATGGACGTGCTCAACAAGGAACCGGACGTGCGAGCGCAGATGACCGACGGCGGCTACGAGCCGGTCGACATTACGGTCGACAAGATTCCGGCCTTCATGGCCGAGCGATCGCGCGAATATATCGACATCGCGAAGCGCATGGGCCTGGTGAAATGACGGGGCGGGCCGCAGGCGAGGCGCCGTCATCCTGAGCGCAGCGAAGGATCTCGATTCAAATGAAAAAATACAAAATCGCGGTCATCCCCGGCGACGGCATCGGAAAGGAGGTCGTTCCGGAGGGCGTGCGGGTGCTGGAGGCGGCGGGCCGCAAGTTCGGCGTCGAGTTCGAGTGGGAGGAGCTTCCCTGGAGCTGCGAGTACCGCCTGAAGCACGGCCGGATGATGCCCGAGGGCGGACTGGCGGCCATCCGGAACCACGACGCCGTGTTCTTCGGCGCCTGCGGCTTTCCGGGGGTGCCGGATCACGTGTCCCTGTGGGAGCTGCTGATCCCGATGCGGCGCGGCTTCGACCTCTACGTCAACCTGCGCCCGGTGCGGCTGATGCCGGGCATCCAGTCCCCGCTCGCCGGCCGCAAGCAGGGCGACATCGACTTCTGGGTGGTGCGCGAGAACACCGAGGGCGAGTATTCCTCGATCGGCGGACGGATCTTCGAGGGCACCGATCGCGAGACCGTGGTGCAGCAGACCACCTTCACCCGCCAGGGCATCGAGCGGATCATGAAGTACGCGTTCGAGCTGGCGCGCCGCCGGCCGAAGAAGCATCTCACTTCGGCCACCAAGTCGAACGGCATCTCGATCACCATGCCCTACTGGGACGAACGCTTCAAGGCGATCGCGGCGCAGTATCCGGACGTCCGCACTGACCAGTACCACATCGACATCCTCACCGCTCACTTCGTCCAGCACCCGGACTGGTTCGATGTCGTGGTCGGATCGAACCTGTTCGGCGACATCCTCTCCGACCTCGGCCCCGCCTGCACCGGGACGATCGGCATCGCCCCCTCGGGCAACATCAACCCGGAGCGCAAATTCCCTTCCGTGTTCGAGCCGGTGCACGGCTCGGCGCCCGACATCTACGGCAAGAAGATCGCCAACCCGATCGGCCAAATCTGGTCGGGAGCGATGATGCTCGAGCACCTCGGCCACAAGGACGCGGGCGACGCCATCGTGCGCGCGATCGAGCGCGTGCTCACCGAAGGCCCGCGCACCCGGGACATCGGAGGCAGCGCCTCCACTATCGACGTCGGAAAAGCGATCGCCGAGGCGCTGTGAGCTTCGAGTTGTCGGGGATTTCCTAAGGCGGGCGGCGCGGCGCGCCCGAGTCACGGCCGGCTTGCGCCGGCGCGGCCGCCGTAGATGTCGCGGCCGTGATCATTGACGTCGCGCCGCAATTGCTTGCGTTCTTCCGGAGTCATGCGGCCGTCGCGCGGCGCCTCGCGGTTCTTGGCTCCGGCGTCGCGCGTCGGCACCTGCTGAGGCGACATCTGTCGTCCCGGCTGGCCGAGGCGCCGGCCGCCCTGCCCGTGCTGGGCCGCGGCCGGAAGCGAGGCCGAAAGCATCAGGACGACGCTGCCCAGAACGACCCAAATCTTCACACTTCCCTCCATTCAAAGCCGCATCGACACTGCTCGACACGGTGCGCGCCGGACTGCATTAGTCCTGCGCATTCTACCTGTTCGGCGCGACGGCCAAGTCCTGGCAAGTCTTCCGGATCCGCGCGCGGCGCTTTGCCGCAGGACGTAGGTTAAGCTCGGTTTGTAAGCCATCTGCGACGACCGCATTGCCCTTTGTAACAAGTTGTTTCGAAACCTCCGCAGGCAACCCGCGGTTACGCTTGCGCTGCAACGGCACCGCCCATCGGGTTACGATACGGGCCCATGGCTGAAACCAAGACGAAAATTCTCGTCGTCGACGACGACCTGCGCTTGCGCGATTTGCTGCAGCGCTACCTCAGCGAACAGGGCTTCTCCGTGCACACCGTGTCGGACGCCGCCGGCATGGACAAGTTGCTCGCGCGCGAGCGTTTCGATCTGCTGGTGCTGGACCTGATGCTCCCCGGCGAGGATGGTCTGTCGATCTGCCGGCGGCTGCGCGGCGGCAAGAACACCATCTGCGTCATCATGCTGACCGCGAAAGGCGAGGACGTCGAGCGGATCGTCGGCCTGGAGATGGGCGCGGACGATTACCTGCCCAAGCCGTTCAACCCGCGCGAGCTGGTGGCGCGCATCAACGCGGTGCTGCGCCGGCGCGCGGCGCCGCTGCCTCCGGGCGCGCCCGCGATCGACGTGGAAAAAGTGAGCTTCGGCAGCATGACCGTCAACCTCGCCACGAGGACGCTCGAGCGCGACGGCCAGTCGATCTCGCTCACCACCGGCGAATTCGCGCTGCTCAAGGTCCTGGTGACCCACCCGAGGACACCGCTGTCGCGCGACAAGCTGATGGAGCTCGCGCGCGGCCGCGAGTACGAGGTTTTCGACCGCTCGATCGACGTGCAAGTCTCGCGCCTGCGCAAGCTCGTCGAGAAGGATCCCGCGCGCCCGGCGTACATCCAGACCGTGTGGGGCTTCGGCTACGTCTTCGTGCCCGACGGTCAGCCGCAATGACCCTGTGGCCGCGCTCGCTGCTGTGGCGCACTTTCATCCTGCTCGCCGCCCTGGTGCTCGCCACCACGATCGCTTGGTTCGAGATTTTCCGCGCCTATGAGCGCGAGCCCCGCTCGCGGCAGATTTCCCAGAACCTCGTCAGCATCGTCAATCTCACCCGCACCGCGCTGATCACCTCCCAGCCGGAGAAGCGCCGCGAGCTCCTGTCCGAGCTCGCCGAGCGCGAAGGCATACAGGTCTATCCCGTCGAGCCGCGCGAGCACATCGTGCCGCCGCCCGACCGGCCGCTGCTGCAACTGGTGAAGGAAGCGGTACGCGCGCAACTCGGCCAGAACACGCGCTTCGCGGTCGAGCGCGAAGGGAAGCCGGGATTCTGGGTGAGCTTCCACATCGACGACGACGAATACTGGGTGCGCATACCGCGCGAGCGCATCGAGCGGCAGATCGCGCTCCAGTGGCTGGGCTGGGGCGCGCTCGCCCTGGCGCTGTCGCTGCTTGCGGCCTACTTCGCCGTGTCCCGCATCAACCGCCCGCTCAAGGCGCTCGCCTCGGCCGCGGGCGCCATCGGCAAGGGAAAAATGCCCGATCCGATTCCCGAGACGGGGCCCGAGGAGATCCGCACGCTGTCGCGCGCGTTCAACCAGATGTCGCAGGACCTCGCGCGGCTCGACGCCGACCGCGCACTGATCCTCGCCGGCGTCTCGCACGATCTGCGCACGCCGCTCTCGAGATTGCGGCTGGGGCTCGAGATGAGCGGAGCCGACCCTCAGCTCAGGGAGGGAATGGCCGTGGACGTCGAGGAGATGGACCGCATCGTCAACCAGTTCCTCGATTTTGCGCGCACCGACGGCGGCGAGGCGTTTCACCCCGCCGATCTCGCCGCCCTCGCCGCGGAAATCGCCGAGCATTACCGGCGCCGCGGCAAAGGCGTCGAAACCGAGCTCTCGAGCGTTCCCGGAGTCCCGCTGCAGGCCAACGCAATGCGGCGCGTGGTGCTGAATCTCATCGACAACGCCCTGCGTTACGGCGAAAGAGAGGTGAGCGTCGCGACGCGCGCGGAAAACGGCGCGGCGGTGCTGGAAGTAAACGACCGCGGTCCCGGAATCCCGGCGAAGGAAGTCGAGCGGCTGAAGCAGCCGTTTACGCGCCTGGAAGTGGCGCGCAGCGACAAGGGCGGCGCCGGCCTCGGGCTCGCCATCGTCGAGCGCGTGGTACGCGCGCACGGCGGGAGCTTCGAGCTGCTCGCGCGCGAGGGCGGAGGGCTGATCGCGAGGATCCGGCTCCCGCTCGGCGGGAACCCGCCCGCATGACGGTTCGGGGTGCCGCCGGCGCTAGAGCCGCCAGGCCTTCCGAACCCGATATTCGCTTCCCTGCGCCAGCGTCACCGAGCGCACCAGCGCAAAGCCGTCGAGCTTCCAGTCGATCGGCGGCAGCGCCAGCATCGCCCTGGGTTCGCGGGCGTCGCGCAAAAGCGTCACGTGCGACACGAACGCCTTGGCGTCGAAACGTATGCGCGAATTCGCGAGCGCGCCGCGCAGCTCCGCGACCAGCGTCTCGAGCTTCGCCGGCACCGCCGACGCGCCCGCCCAGGCGATGCGCTTGTCTTTCCAGTAGCCGGGCTGGTCGAGAACCAGCGGGATAGCGCGCGGAATCACGACATCGGCCGCGCGCTCGACGTCCGCGACGCGGACGTCGTCGACTTTGCCGAGAAAAGCCAGCGTCAGGTGCAGTTTTTCCCTGCGCACCGGCCGCCCGCCGCACACGGCGTGAAGCGCGCGCGACCAGTCGACGAGCTGCGCGCGCACGCCGTCATCCGGCCACAGCGCGAAGAACAGCCTCATGCCTTTTCAGCGCGAATCAGGCATTGGAATCGAGCAGCGCGATCGCCTCGGCGGCGATGCCCTCGCCGCGGCCGATTGCGCCGAGCCGCTCCGCGGTCTTGGCCTTGATGTTCACCTGGCCGAGGTCGATTTCGAGGTCGGCGGCCAGATTCGCGACCATCGCCGCGGTATGCGGCGCCATCTTCGGCGCCTGCGCGATGATGGTGGCGTCGAGATTGACGATGGAGAACCCGGCGCGCCGGACTTTCTTGCCTACTTCCCGAAGAAACGCGCGGCTGTTCGCGTAGCGGTGCTTCGGATCCGTATCGGAAAAATGCAGCCCGATATCGCCGAGCGCGGCCGCGCCGAGCAGCGCATCGCACACCGCGTGGATCAGCACGTCGGCATCCGAGTGTCCCTCGAGCCCCTTGTCGAAAGGAATCGTGACCCCGCCGATGACCAGCTTGCGGCCGGCGACGAGAGCGTGCACGTCGAAACCCTGCCCGATTCTCATGCAACGCCTTTCAAGATCCGTTCGGCGATCTCGAGATCCGAAGGAAACGTCACCTTCAGGTTTTTCGTGCTGCCCTCGACGAGCCGCGGCTTGTGGCCGAGCGCTTCGACTGCGGCCGCCTCGTCGGTCGCGTGGGCGGAATCCCGCAGCGCCCGCAGCAGCATGCCCTGCCGGAACATCTGCGGCGTCTGCGCCTGCCACAGGCCGTCGCGCGGCTCGGTCGCGGCGATGCGGTGCTCGTCGCCCGCGCGCTTCAGGGTGTCGGCGACGGGCACGGCGAGGATTCCGCCTATTTCGTCTTTTCCCGCCTCGTCGATCAGGCGGCGGAGCTCGGCTTTTCCGAGGCAGGGCCGCGCCGCGTCGTGCACCAGCATCCAGTCGTTCGGATCGACCAGGCTCGCCGCCGCTATGATCCCGTTCAGCACGCTGTCGCGGCGGCTCGCGCCGCCGCAGTAAAGCGGGGCGAGCCGCTCGCCGAAGGCGCTCCAGTCGTGCCTGCGAAATTCCGCGTCCGCCGGCGCAAGCACCACGAACACGATCTCCACCTCCGGCGCGGCGAGCAGGCGCTCGACCGCATGGGCGAGCATCGGCTTTCCCGCGAGCGGCGAGTATTGCTTGAGCGCGTCGGGCCCGAAGCGGGAACCGGAGCCGGCGGCCGGGACCAGGCCAAAATAACGGGAAGTCACTGAATTCGGATGGGATACCGGAAAGCCCGCACGTTATAATTATAACCGGGTCCCGAGTTCAAACTCCGCTTCGCACGCGAGGCGCCGCTTGACTCGGGTTTTGCTATTTCTGTGGCGAAAACGATGAGCGCAGTCATCGAAAAGAACGCGAACGCCGTCCGCCTGCACGGCGCGAGCGACGCGCTCGCGCTCGCGCGCGCAGCGGGTGCCTCGCGGCCGGCGGTGGTCTTCTGCGCGCAGGCGACCGAGGCGCAGAGGCTGAAGGACGAGATCGCGTGGTTCGCGCCGCGGCTCTCGGTGCTGCTCCTGCCCGACTGGGAGACCCTGCCCTACGATCATTTCTCGCCGCACCACGACCTGGTGTCGGAGCGCCTCGCGACGCTCTACCGCATCATGCGCGAGGACTTCGACGTCGCCCTCGTTCCCGCGGCGAGCGCGCTCACGCGCCTCGGTCCCCCGTCCTTCCTCGCGGGGCACAGCTTTTTCCTCAAAGCGGGAGAAGCGCTCGATCTCGACGCACTGCGATCTCAACTCAGCTTGGCCGGCTATACCCACGTCACGCAGGTGGTCGCGCCGGGCGAGTACTGCGTGCGCGGGGGCCTCGTCGATCTCTTTCCGATGGGCAGCGCGCTGCCCTACCGGCTCGACCTGCTCGACGCGGAAATCGAATCGATCCGCTCCTTCGATGCCGACACCCAGCGCACGCTCTACAAGGTCGCGGAAATCCGGCTCCTGCCCGCGCGCGAGTTCCCGATGGACGAAGCGGGACGCAACCGGTTCCGCCGCAGCTTCCGCGACAGCTTCGAGGGCGATCCGTCCAAGAGCCGCATCTACAAGGACGTGAGCAACGGCGTCGCGCCCGCCGGGATCGAGTACTACCTGCCGCTGTTCTTCGAGAGCACCGCGACGATCTTCGACTACCTGCCCAAGGGCGCCACCGTCTGCATGCACGGCGAAGTGCACGAAGCCCTCACCGGGTTCTGGCACGATGCGCAAAGCCGCCACAAGCTCCTGCAAGGGGACCGCACGCGGCCCTTGCTGCCGCCCGCGGAGCTGTTCCTCGGCGCCGAGGATTTTTTCGTGCGGGCCAAGGATTTTGCCCGAACCGACATCGAATTGACCGAAGAAGCCGCGCTGCCCGAGCTCGCCGTCGAGCGGCGCGCCGCCGACCCCCTGCAGCGCCTGAAATCCTTCCTCTCGCAAACGCCGCACCGCGTGATGCTGCTCGCCGAGTCCCCGGGCCGGCGCGAGACTCTGGTGCAATACCTCGCCGAATACGGGCTCAAGCCCGAACCGGCCGCGGGCTTCGAGGAATTCCTGCGCTCGGAATCGCGCTTCGCGCTCGGCGTGAGCCCCCTCCTCAACGGCTTCGTCCTCGATGCCGAAGGCCTCGCTTTCGTCACCGAGTCGGAGCTCTACGCCGGGACCGCGCGCTCGCGCGCGGCACGCGACCGGAAATCGGTCAGCTCGGTCGAAGGCATGCTGCGCGATCTGTCCGAGCTGCGCTCAGGCGACCCGGTGGTGCACGTGCAGCACGGCATCGGGCGCTACCGGGGTCTGGTCGATCTCGATCTGGGCGAAGGCGCAGCGGAATTCCTGCTGCTCGAATACGCCGAGAACAACAAGCTCTACGTGCCGGTGGCGCAGCTGCACTCGATCGGCCGCTACTCGGGCGGGCCGCCCGAGCAGGCGCCGCTGCACAAGCTCGGCGGCGACCAGTGGGACAAGGCGAAGCGCCGCGCCGCGCGCACGGTGCGCGACACCGCCGCCGAGCTCCTCGAACTCTACGCCCGGCGCGCGACCCGCCAGGGCCACGCCTTCAAGCTGAACCAGCACGATGTCGAGGCCTTCGCCGAGGGCTTCGGCTTCGAGGAGACGCCCGACCAGGCGGCCGCCATCGCCGCGGTCACCGAGAACATGCGCAACGGCAAGCCCATGGACCGCCTCATCTGCGGCGACGTCGGCTTCGGAAAAACGGAGGTCGCGCTGCGCGCCGCCTTTGTCGCCGTCGCGGACAACATGCAGGTCGCGGTGCTCACGCCCACCACGCTCCTCGCCGAGCAGCATTTCCACACCTTCAGCGACCGCTTCGCCGACTGGCCGATCCGGCTCGCCGAGCTCTCGCGCTTTCGCAGGGGCAAAGAGACGACCGCGGCGCTGAAAGGCCTCGCCGAAGGCGGGATCGACCTCGTGATCGGCACGCACAAGCTATTGCAGCGCGACGTCAAGTTCAAGCGACTCGGTCTCGTGATCGTCGACGAGGAGCACCGCTTCGGTGTGCGCCAGAAGGAGGCGCTGAAGGCGCTGCGCGCGGAAGTCGACGTGCTCACGCTCACCGCGACGCCGATCCCGAGGACGCTCGCGATGTCGCTCGAAGGCCTGCGCGACCTGTCGGTGATCGCCACCGCCCCCGAGCGGCGGCTCGCGATCCGCACTTTCGTCACTCCGTATTCGCCCGGCATCATCCGCGAGGCGGCGCTCAGGGAGCTCAAGCGCGGCGGCCAGATCTTTTTCCTGCACAACGACGTCGCCTCGATCGAGGTGATGCGCGAGCGGCTGGAAAAGCTCCTTCCCGAGGCGCATATCGCGGTCGCGCACGGCCAGATGCGCGAGCGGGAGCTCGAGCGCGTGATGCGCGAGTTCCTTCAGCAGCGCCACAACTTGCTGCTCTGCTCCACCATCATCGAGACCGGCATCGACATCCCGACCGCCAACACCATCCTCATCGAGCGCGCCGACAAGTTCGGTCTCGCGCAATTGCACCAGCTGCGCGGCCGAGTCGGGCGCTCGCACCACCAGGCCTACGCCTACCTGCTCACCCCAGGCGAGGAAGCGCTCTCCGCAGCGGCGAAGAAGCGGCTGGAGGCGATCCAGATGATGGAGGAGCTGGGCTCGGGCTTCTACCTCGCCATGCACGACCTCGAGATCCGCGGCGCGGGCGAGGTGCTGGGCGAATCGCAGTCGGGCGAGATGCAGGAAGTCGGCTTCAACCTCTACGCCGACATGCTCGACCACGCGGTGCGCTCGCTGAAAGC
>WNGH01000490.1_pt1 | contig 48099 bp, 52 predicted proteins | sample 5400631 | NCBI WGS metagenome assembly WNGH01 (sample SAMN13153373, study PRJNA577476) | soil metagenome | isolation source: 115 cm soil or saprolite under Garry oak tree replicate 1 | place: USA:California | collected 2016-06-15 | reverse complement strand
GTGGCACACGCAGAGGCGCAGCAACATCCGGTCGCGGCACACGCAGAGGGGCAGCAACATCCGATCGGCATTTATCTGAAGATCTGGGGATTGCTGTTCGTTCTCAGCACGGCGTCTTACCTTGTTGACTACTTCCACTTCCAGGGTTACCTCAGGTGGTTTCTGATCATCCTGTTCATGTTGCTGAAGGCGGGGCTGATCGTTGCGGTCTTCATGCACATGCTCTGGGAGCGGCTGGCCATGGTGTATGCCATTTTGGTCCCGACGGTGTTGCTGATGGTGCTGTTGGGCATCGGGGCACTCGAAGCGGACTACACCTTTCTTACGCGGGGTGTCTTTTTCCTGAAGGGATTGCTCTAGCGTAACGAGATCGCTGCGGCGAGCAATCTACTGTCGGACCCCGTTCCTACCCGAAAACTACCAATGAGCGAAAAAAGCTACGCGACGAATGTTTGGACCATTCTGGGGATCAGCGTAGTGCTGATGCTGTTTATTTTCCTTCTTGTGGGCCATCACCAACACATCCCCGACCGGGTCCGAGTGGATCGCGGCCCGCTCTTGGGCAGCGGTTCGAGTGTGACCGAGCGGATCAAACCCGTCGCCCAGGTCAACGTCGCTTCGGCGGAAACGCAGCGGGAGCCTGTAAAAAGCGCGGCGGCCGCGGCGTCACCCACCCGCAACGGACAGCAGGTCTACCAGACCACCTGCGTCGCGTGCCACGATGCCGGCATCGCGGGCGCGCCGAAGCTGGGCGACAAGGGCCAGTGGGCCAAGCACCTCGCAAAGGGCCTGGACACTCTCTACGCCAGCGCCCTCAATGGCGTACAGGGGGCCACGGGAGCGATGCCGCCCAAAGGCGGGAACCCGGCGCTGAGCAACGCCGAGGTCAGGGCCGCCGTGGACTACATGGTGGCTCGGTCGAAATAAGTCTGGCGGTTTTCATTTGCGGACCTCGTACGCAACGGGTAAAACAAGGCCGCCACGGAATTCCAGTTGGATATCAACACGGTCCCCGGCACGCAGGATCCGTTTCGGGTTCAACAGCATCAGGTGATACCCGCCCGGCGAAAAAAACAAACTCGCGTTCGGTAAGAGTTCGATTTTCGGGGTGTGCTCCATGCCCGTCATGCCTTCCTTGGCGATAGTGCGGTGAATCATCACGGCCTCGAAAGAGGAACTGCGCGCGGCCACGAGTACTTGCGGCCGTGACGTCTTGTTTTGCAGCACCATATACCCTGCCGTCATGGCCGTCCCGGGCGGCGTTGCCCGCAGCCAGGCATCGCGTACGGAAATCCCGGCGTCTTCGGCCGCGGCGACGAGCGCGACCAGCACCGCTATGAGGCCGGCAAAAACCCGATACCGCCATCTCATGTCGCTTTGGGTCCTTCGAGTTCTCGCAGCACTTCGAAACGCCTGCTGATTCCCTCCGCATCGAGGGGGGGCGCGAACACCGCGTGATATCGGGCCCGCGGATCCACCAGAAATACCGCCGTGGTGTGATAGACGGGATAGTTTTCCATACCCGGCGTGATCGCAAGCTGATACGCGGCACCGAGCTGAGCAGCCAGGTTGCCGAGCTGCGCGTCGTCTCCCGTCACGCCGAGAAAGGCCGTATCAAAATAGGTCACGTATTGCCCGAGCTTGCCGGCGGTATCGCGATTGGGATCCACCGAGATAAAGACGAATTGGACATCTTTGGCGCCAGCCGCGCTCTTGGCGATGTTTTCATGCGCGCGGGCTAACGTCGCCAGGGTCGTCGGGCAGATGTCCGGGCAATGTGTGTAGCCGAAAAATAGAAAAGACCATTTGCCCCTTAGGCGTGACAGATCGAATGCCCGATCCTCGTGGTCCTTGAACGCAAAAGCCGCGAGCGGCTTCGGGGCGGGGAACAAGGTCATCACCTGATCCGGCAGCAATATGGCCCGCGAACCGTTTTCCCGGTATGCCGCAGCGAGCCACACTCCGGCAAGCAGTGCAGCCAGCACGACGGCCGTCAGCATGATGCTAAATTTGAGGGATATCTTTTCCACTATTGCTCAATGAGGAAATCTAAGGCCCGCTGCCGACTGCCTCGTGGGACGGGCGAAGTAAAGGCAGACACCGAACAACACCGAAAGTTTCAGTGCCCTCGGTTCAGGCGGGGCGTATTCCGAGCTTTTGCAGCAGGGCGCGGTCGCGCGCGGCTTCGGGATTGCCGGTGGTGAGGAGCTTGTCGCCGTAAAAAATCGAATTAGCCCCGGCAAGGAAACACAAGGCCTGCACGGCCTCGGGCATCTCGGCGCGTCCCGCGGAGAGCCGCACGGCGCTGCGCGGCATGGTGATGCGGGCGCAGGCGATGGTGCGCACGAATTCGCTCCAGTCGAGCTTCAGTGCGCTCTCGAGCGGAGTGCCTTTCACTTGAACGAGATCGTTGATCGGCACCGATTCGGGCTGCGGATCCAGCCTTGCAAGTCCGGCGATAAGGCCCGCGCGCTGCGCACGCGACTCGCCCATGCCCACGATTCCCCCGCAGCACACCTTGATCCCGGCACGGCGCACCCGCGCTAGCGTATCGAGCCGGTCGCCGTAAGTACGCGTGGTGATGATCTCGCCGTAGAACTCCGGGGCCGTGTCGAGGTTGTGGTTGTAATAGTCCAGGCCCGCCGCCTTGAGCTCCTCCGCCTGGCCTTCTCGCAAGAGGCCGAGCGTCGCGCAGGTCTCAAGTCCCAGGGCCTTGACCGCGCGCACCCTCTGCGCCACCTGTTCGAGGTCTTTCTGCTTGGGGCCCCGCCACGCTGCGCCCATGCAAAAACGCGTGGCTCCGTTCTCCTTCGCTGCGCGCGCCGCCGCGAGCACCGTCTCGAGCGGGACGAGCGGCTCGTTTTCCACCCCCGTGCGGTAGCGCGCTGATTGCGGGCAGTAGGCACAATCTTCAGGGCACCCTCCGGTCTTGATCGAGAGCAGCGTGGAGAGTTGCACCGCGTTGGCGTCGAAGTGCAAGCGATGTACGTTCTGGGCGCGGTGCACAAGATCGTTGAAGGGCAGCTCGAAGAGCGCCTGGACGGCTTCGCGAGTCCAGCCCTCCTCGATCCGTGATTCCGTGCGAGGGCCGTGAACCGGGGCGCTGGCTTGTCCGTTATGGGAAATCATGTTGCGTATCTGCACGGCACGATCATCGGGGTAAGCCGAAAAGTTGTCAAATGATGCTGTCCGCGCTAATCAACACCTGCGTAAGAAACGTCCATGCCTGGGCCGGCGAGGACTGCCTGCTCTGCGGGGCGGAAGGTGCTCCGGAGCTGCTGTGCCCGGCTTGTATCGCCGAATTGCCCGCGCTTGCAGAATCTTGCCCACGGTGCGCGCTTCCCAGTCCCGCCGCGGCGCTGTGCGGGAGCTGCCTCAACCGTCCCCCGCATTTCGACGCGACGCTCGCATTGTGGCGCTACGAATTTCCGTGCGACGGGCTCGTGCAGGCGCTCAAGTATCGCGCGCGGCTCGCGCTCGCCGGATTCTTCGCGCGCAGCCTCGCGTCGCGACCGATGCCCGAGGTCGACCTGATCGTGCCGATGCCGCTGCACCCCAAGCGCCTCGCCGAGCGCGGATTCAATCAGGCTCTCGAGATCGCCCGCGGTCTCGCGCGGTACCGGGGCACACCGATCGAGCCGCGCGGCGTTCTGCGCGTGAAGAACACGCTGCCGCAGACGGAACTTCCTTACGAGGATCGCGCGAAAAACGTGCGCGGGGCGTTCCTGTGCGAGCTCGATCTCTCCGGAGCGAGCGTCGCCGTGTTGGACGACGTCATGACCACCGGCGCGACCTTGAACGAGCTCGCGCGGGTGCTCAAGCGCGCAGGCGCGACGAGAGTCGAGAACCTCGTGATTGCGCGCACCGCCCTTCGCTGACTGAGCACTCGCGGAAGGAGTATGGGGTATCCTATTGACGCGTTACACCGGTATCGGAAAATCATGACTGTCAGTGGAAAAAACCGAAGTCAAGGAACAAAGATTTCACGCTGGGGCATAGCTGCCTTGCCGTTGAGCGTATTCGTCGGCGTCGGGCTCGGTGCAGTTGTCGGTGCAGCGGTGGCTCACATTGGCATTGGCATCGCTGTCGGGGCAGGTTTCGGCGTTGGGGTCGGGGTTGCCGCGACGGTTGCGGTTTTTTTGTTTGGCTCTTCCGAACCGCCGGGTTCCCAGTGATGGGCTTCTTGGCGGCCTACGCTTCCTCCCTCGGGTCGCGCGCGAGCAGTTCCTGCACGGCGTCGCGCGGCGGAATGCCGCGGAACAGCACCGCGCAAACCGCGCGGGTGATCGGCATGTCGATTCGCCTTTCGGCGGCAAGCGTCTCGACCGCGCGTGCGGAATGCACGCCTTCGGCGACGTGGCCGAGCTGTTTGAGAATCGCCTCCAGCGACTCGCCCCGGGCAATGAGCAGCCCGACGCGCCGGTTGCGCGAGAGTTCACCGGTGCAGGTCAGGATCAGGTCCCCCGCTCCTGCGAGCCCCATGAATGTTTCGGGCCGCCCGCCCAGCGCCACGCCGAGCCGCGTGAGCTCGGCGAGCCCACGGGTGATCAGCGCCGCCCGTGCGTTCAAGCCGAGGCCGAGGCCGTCGCTGATGCCGGCGGCGATCGCCATGACGTTTTTCACCGCTCCGCCGATCTCGACGCCGGCGAGATCGGTGCTGAAATAGACCCTGAGCGTCCGCTGGTGCAGCTCGCGCGCGAAGCGCTTCGCGAACGCAGCGTCCCCCGCGACGAGCGTAAGCGCCGTGGGAAGTCCCTGTGCCACTTCCAGCGCGAAGCTCGGACCTGACAAGGCCCCGCACGCGGCGAGTTTTCCGAGCACGTCGGCCGCGACTTGATGCGGCAGCTTGCCGCTCGCCTGCTCGAAACCCTTGCATGCCCAGATGACGGGCCGCTCGAGCCGTAACGCGCGGACGCGCACTAGCACCTCGCGTAGCTCGGAGGTCGGCGTGGCGATCAGGGCCGCATCGCATTCGGCCATTGCGGAGGGAAGGCTCCCGGTCACCGCGACCGAAGCCGGAATCGAAACTTCGGGGAGATAACGGGAATTGCGCCGACTCGACCCGGCGGCGGCCGCCAGCGCGGCGTCGCGCGCCCAGAGGCTGACGCGGTGCTTTCCGGAGAGCGAGATCCCCAGCGCCGTACCCCACGCTCCTGCGCCGAGAATTGCGATGTTCAGCTAGATGCCCCAGACCTGGTTGATCTTGATGTAGCCGGTCTGGCCGTCGGCGTGCCGCACCCTGACCCAGCCGCCCGCCGGCGGCTCCGCGACATCGAGGGCCACGCCCTGCTGCGCCCGGAACACCAACGCGGCCTGCTCGTCTGCCGCCTGCCTGACCTCCGCGACGGCCGCGGTCACGATCACCGTGCGCTTGTCCGAGAGTGTTTTCTTTTCCACCCAGGCGAGGTCTCCCGCCTGATCGCGGACCTTCAGCCAGCTGTCGATGTTGATCACGACCTCGACCGGGTAATGGCGGCTCGCGACGAAGAGTTTCTTGGCGCGGACCGAGGGCGCGTCGTACATCGGCGTTCCGTTCTCCGCGATCGAACGAAACTCGCCCGCCGCGGCCGACGACGCGAACGCGAGCAGAACCGAGAACGCGAGACTGCGCATCAGTGGGCGATCTCGATGCGCGGCCCGCTGGGCTGCGTGGAGGCTTCGGCGGCTCGCTGCTGCTGAAAGAGCGCCTCGAAATTCACGGGCGCGAGCAACACCGGGGGAAAACCCGCGCGGCTGATGATATCGGAAACGGTCTCGCGCGCGTAGGGAAACAGGACGTTCGGGCAAACTATCCCGAGCACCGGAGCGAGCTCAGCATCGGGAACGTTGCGTATCTGGAACACGCCCGCCTGGGAAGCTTCCACCAGGAACAGGGTCTTGTCGCCGCGTTTTGCGCTCACCGTGATGACCAAAGTCACCTCGAACAGGAGCTCGTTCACGCGCTGCGATTGCTGCGTGATCTGAACTTCGAGCTGCGGTTGCTCAGCCTGCATGAACGTCTGCGGCCCGCCCGGGACTTCGAGGGACAGATCCTTCACGTAGATTTTCTCGATTCCGAACGTCGGTTGCTGCGCTTCGCTCATGGGGGCTCCGATAGAATTGAAAAGGCGCGCGGAGCTAGGCCGCGAGCAGGGAGTCGAGCTTTCCGGCGTGTTCGAGCTCCGCGAGTTCCTCGAATCCACCCACGTGCGTATCACCGATGTAAATCTGCGGCACCGTCCGCCGGCCGGTCTTGTTCATCATTTCGTCGCGCTGGCGCGGATCGAGATCGACTCGTATTTTCTCGATCTCGGCGACGCCCTTCGAATTCAGGAGCATCTCCGCGCGCAGGCAGAACGGGCAGACGGCAGTCGAGTACATTCGAACCTTCGCCACCTACTTCTCCAGAGGCAGGCCCGCTTGCCGCCAGGCCCCGATCCCGCCGCTCAGCGTGAATACCTGCTCGAAGCCCTGCTTGCGCAGCGCCGTCGCGGCCCTGCGCGAGCGGTTGCCGTCGTCGCACACGACGATCACCGGCTTCGCCTTGTGCTTTTCGATTTCGGCGACGCGCGATTCGAGCTCCCCGCTGGCGATGTTGCGCGCGTTCAGCATGTGCCCTTTTTCGTACTCGGCCGACTCACGCACGTCCAGCACGAGCGCGTTCTGCTGGTTGATCAGCAGGGTCGCCTGAAGGGTCGAAACCGAGGCGCCGGCCGCTCCGCGGCGCACTGCGGGCCAGACCAGCATCGCGCCGCTTACGAACGCCACCGCGACGAGAAATATGTTGTCGGTGACGAATTTCAGAATGTTGACTTCCGCCATGTCACGAACTCGGCGGACTGCCGCACAATACTTCGCGCATGGTAGCGATAAGATGCAGCGTACGCTGGTCGCTCACGGAATAATACACGTGATTGGCCTTCTTTCTCGTACTGAGGATGCGCTTTTCCCGGAGGATCGCCAGGTGCTGCGAGACGTTGCTCTGCGAAGTCCCGACCGCATCGACGATGTCCTGTACGCTCACCTCATGCTCGCCCAGAACGCACAGGATCTTCAGCCGCAGCGGATGGGCAATGGCCCGCATTGCGCGGGCCATTTTCTCGACCTGCTCCTTGCGGCCGATCAGTTCGAAAATGTCCCTGGGTTGGCGCTGCGCGCCTTGTCCTCGAATTTCCATAAGGGCTCATTATAAAATGCTTTCTTGCGGCACGAATGCGGGCCGCGTAGAGAAATGCTCATATGTATAAAGTCGTTCTGTTGCGCCACGGTGAATCGGTCTGGAACATGGAAAACCGCTTCACCGGGTGGACTGACGTGGACCTCAGCCAACGCGGTGTCGAGGAAGCGAAGCGTGCCGGAGAAACCCTCAAGGAGGCTGGCTTCGTTTTCGATACCGCGTACACTTCGGTGCTGAAACGCGCCATCAAGACGCTCTGGCTCGCACTCGAGACGATGGACCTGATGTGGATTCCGGTACACCACTCCTGGCGCCTGAACGAGCGCCATTACGGCGCGCTGCAGGGCCTCGACAAGGCCGAAATGGCCGCGAAGTTCGGCGATGAGCAGGTGCTTCTCTGGCGGCGCAGCTATGACCTGCCGCCCCCTCCGCTCGAGCGCGGCGACCCCCGCCACCCGAGGGGAGACCCGCGCTACGCCGGCCTGGCCGAATCCGAGCTGCCGCTCACCGAGTGCCTCAAGGACACGGTCGCGCGCTTCCTGCCGTACTGGAGCGCCACGATCGCGCCCGAGGTCCTTCGGGGCCGCAAAGTCATCATCGCGGCCCACGGTAACAGCCTTCGCGCCCTGGTCAAGTACCTCGACGGCGTGAGCGACGCCGAAATCGTAGGCGTGAACATCCCCACGGGGATTCCGCTGGTCTACGAGCTGGACGCGGGATTGCGGCCGATGCGGCACTACTATCTTGGAGATCCGGCCGAGGTGGAAGCGCGAGCCCGGGCGGTCGCCGACCAGGCCAAGGCGAGAAATTGATCCGGATCGGCGTAGCGCTCCTCGTTGTGCCCGTCCTGGCGTTCGCCCAGAGCGAAGCGGAAAAGCTCGACGCCCTCCGAACGCGCATCGAAGGGCTGCGCGCAAAAATCGCGGACGCCGAAGAAAGCCGCACCGAGGCGCGCGACCAGCTGCGGGACTCCGAGCGCGCGATATCCGAAGCCGGCCGCGCGCTTCGCGCTTCGGCGGGCAGACGCGCAACGGCGCAGCGCGACCTCGATACGCTGCTGCGGCGTGGCCAGGCCGTCGAAACGGAAATAGCCTCGCGCCGGGAAAGCCTCGGGAGGCTGCTCACCCTGCGTTATCTCAACGGAGAGCAAAGTGCGCTGAAACTTCTATTCTCGGGCGAAGAGCCAGGCCGCATCGCGCGCGAGCTGCATTACTACGGCTATGTTTCCCGCGCGCAAGCCGAGTTCATCGGAGAGCTGCGCTCCAGCCTCGCACGGCTGAGGGAACTCGAGATCCGCACCCGGGAAAGGAACCTCGAGATCGCCGCCATCGAATCGGCGCAGCGCACGGAGCGCGCCGCGCTGATCAAACAGCAGGCGGAGCACCGCAAAGTGCTCGCGCGCGTCTCCAGCCAGCTGCGCGCACAGCGCCGCGAAGTGCAGCACCTCGAGCGTGACGAGTCCCGGTTGTCGCGGCTCGTCGAGGAGCTCGGCAGGGTGATCGCGGCCACGCCGCTCCTTCGCAACGAAAGAGTTCCCGAGCCCGGAGGTGCGGAAGGGTCCTTGTCGGGGCTCAAGCGCGGACTGCGGCTTCCGATCAGGGGTGTGCTCGCAAACCGCTTCGGCGCACAGCGTCCCAGCGGCGGACCGTCGTGGAAGGGCCTGTTCATTCGCTCGCCTTCGGGACAGGAGGTGCGAGCGGTCGCATCGGGGCGGGTCGTGTTCTCCGACTGGCTGCGCGGCTTCGGAAACCTGCTCATCATCGACCACGGCAAGGGCTATCTCACCATCTACGGAAACAACGAATCGGTGCTCAAGCAGGTCGGCGAGCCGGTGCGCACGGGGGACGCCGTTGCGACTGTCGGAGCAAGCGGCGGCAGCATGGAATCGGGTTTATACTTCGAGATTCGACATGAGGGAAAGGCCTTTGATCCCATGCGTTGGGTGTCCTTGAAGTGAGCGATAACGATGCCAAGCGGCCGGCGCAGAGTCCGGGCCCGAATATCATGATGACCCAGATACGACAGGCCAGCCTGGTGTTGGTTGGCGTGCTGGCAGGGGTCCTGCTCAGCCTGAACTTCTCCGCGGTGGCCCAGCGCGAGGCTGCGCGCTTCCCGCTGCCGGTGGATGAGCTGCGCGCCTTCGCCGAAGTGTTCGGCGCGATCAAGTCGAGCTACGTCGAGCCGGTGGAAGACAAGAAGCTCATCACGGAAGCGATCAGCGGCATGCTTACCGGGCTCGACCCGCACTCGGCTTATCTGGACCAAGACGCGTTTCGCGAGCTCCAGGTGGGCACCCAGGGCCAATTCGGCGGCCTCGGCATCGAGGTTGGCATGGAAGATGGGTTCGTCAAGGTCGTGTCGCCCATCGAGGACACGCCGGCATTTCGCGCCGGCCTGAAGCCCGGAGATTTCATCGTCAAGATCGACGACACCTCGGTCAAGGGCATGAGCTTGAACGAGGCGGTCAAGCGCATGCGCGGCAAGCCGAAAACGAGCATCCGGCTCACCATTCTGCGCAAGGGCGAGCCGAAGCCCTTCGAGGTCACCCTCACCCGCGAGGTCATTCGCGTGCAGAGCGTGAAGTCCAAGCTGATCGAACCCGGCTACGGATGGGTTCGCGTGTCCCAGTTCCAGGAGCACACCGGGGAGGATCTCGTAAAGCACGTCGAGGGGCTCTACAAGAAGAACGGGCCGCTGAAGGGCCTGATTCTGGATTTGCGCAACGATCCGGGCGGACTGCTGAACGGCGCAGTGGGCGTCTCCTCGGCGTTCCTCCAGCGGGGGGTGGCGGTGGTGTCAACCGACGGCCGCACCGAAGACGCCAAGCGCAAGTTCATCGCCGCGCCGGAGGATTATCTGCGGGGCAGCCGGGAGGACTATCTAAAGAACCTGCCTGCGGCGGTGAAGACAGTGCCGATGGTAGTGCTGGTCAACGGTGGATCGGCCTCGGCGTCCGAAATCGTCGCGGGCGCGCTGCAGGACCACAAGCGCGCGACGGTGCTGGGCACACCGACGTTCGGCAAGGGCTCGGTGCAGACGATCCTGCCGCTCGGCAACAATACCGCGATCAAACTGACTACCGCCCGCTACTACACGCCGAGCGGGCGCTCGATCCAGGCAAAGGGCATCACGCCCGACATTCTGATCGAAGACCCCACCTCGCCGACTACGGGACGGTTACGCGAATCCGATCTGGAAAAACATCTCCTCAACGACCAGGAGAGGGAAGCCCAGGCCGAGAAATCGCAGCGCACCAGTGCAAAACCATCGATCGACGCGGAAGAAAAGCCGCCGGCGCCGCTCGAGTTCGCCTCTGAAAAGGACTTCCAATTCCAGCAGGCGCTCAAGCTCCTGAAGGGCGTGCCGCTCACCACCGCGCAAAGCACGCCGCCCGAAGCAAGCAAGAATTGATAAAGCGGACGCGACAAGCGCGCCGCTTTATCTCCGCGGGAGGGAACCGACGCGGAGTGCGGTTCATCCCGCGGTCTATCATGTCCGCCTATGAATGACGAACAGCTTCTGCGGTATTCGCGGCATATTCTCTTACCCGAGATCGGCGTCGAGGGGCAGGAGAAGCTGCTCGCGTCCTCCGCCCTGGTCATAGGCGCGGGAGGGCTCGGTTCACCCGCGGCGCTGTATCTCGCCGCGGCGGGCGTCGGAACGATCACTCTCGCCGACGGCGACACGGTGGACCTCACCAACCTGCAGCGCCAGATCCTTCACACCACCGAATCGATAGGAAGACCCAAGGCTGCGTCCGGCCGCGAGGCGCTCGGAAAAATAAACCCGGAAGTGAAGGTCGTTCCGCTCCAACAACGCCTCCAGGACGAGGGGCTAGACACGCTGGTCGCTGCCAGCAGCGTCGTCCTCGACTGCTCGGACAATTTCGCGACCCGTCATGCGGTGAATCGCGCATGCGTGCGGCATCACAAGCCGCTAGTCTCGGGCGCGGCAGTGCGCTTCGACGGCCAAGTAAGCGTTTTCGACTTGAGGGACGATCTCAGTCCCTGCTATCACTGCCTGTTCCCGGAGAATGCGGAGCTCGAGGAAGTGCGCTGCGCGGTAATGGGCGTATTTGCTCCGCTCACCGGGATCATCGGCGCCGTGCAGGCCGCCGAGGCGCTGAAGCTGCTCGCGGGAGCCGGCGAGACCCTGAAGGGGCGCTTGCTGATTCTGGACGCGCTCGCGATGCAGTGGCGAACGGTCAAACTCGCCAAGGATGCGGCCTGCCCGATATGCGCCACGGTGACCGCTTAGATCTGGACCAGAAGCGGCCACTGCTTCTCCCATAACTCCGAAGGCAGTCTCTTGAAGCCGCTCTTGGCGTATTGCTGCCAGCGCCCGATGACGTAGCAAAGCAGCAGGTTGGCCTGAGGACCGGGGTCGGCCGCAGGCTGGGACCCCGCCTGTCCTGCCGGCGCTTCGCGTCCTTGTGTCGCGGCCACGCGCAGGCACTGCTTGAGAGTCGCCTCGAGGCGGTCGTGCAGCTGGTTGATACGGACCTGGAGCCGCTCGTCCTCGTTCACGAGCGCGTCGCCGACCAGCACGCGCGTCATGCCCGGATTCTTCTCGGCGAAGCTGAGCAGCGAGGAGAGGATCGCCTGGGTCTGCTTCAGGCCGTTCTCCTCCTCCGCGGTGATCTTGTTTACCAGGCCGAACAGGGTTTGCTCGATGAATTCGATCAGGCCCTCGAACATCTGGGCCTTGCTCGCGAAGTGCCGGTAGAGCGCGGCTTCGGACACGTCCAGCTCCTTGGCCAGAGCCGCGGTCGTCACTTTCTCACCCTTCGGGTTCTCGAGCATCCGTGCCAGCACCTGCAGGATCTGCAGGCGGCGGGCACCGGGCTTGACAGCGGGCATGGCATCCTCTCAGGCAGTCGTCGGGATGTTCATTGTATGACTCCGGGTAAGTGCTTGCTACCGGCCTCCGGGGCGACTTTCAGGGAGGTCTGTGACACCATCACTTCGAGCGGATCAGCGTCCCCACGCCTTCATCGGTGAGAATTTCCAGCAGCAAGGCATGCTCGACGCGACCATCGATGATGTGCACGCTCTTGACGCCGTTTCTCGCGGCGTCGAGCGCCGAGCTGATCTTGGGAAGCATGCCGCCTGAGAGCGTTCCCTCGGCCACCAGCGCGTCGATTTTTTTCGGAGTCAAACCCGTGAGCAGCTTGTTGTTCTTGTCGAGCACGCCCGGAGTATTGGTCAGCACGACGAGCTTTTCGGCCTTCAGTACTTCTGCGAGTTTCCCGGCAACGAGGTCGGCGTTGATGTTGTAAGACTGCCCGTCCCCACCGACGCCGATGGGCGCGACGACCGGGATGAATCCCCCTTCCTCGAGCGCCCAGATCACTTTCGGGTCGATCGAGGCGATTTCGCCGACCTGGCCGATGTCGATCTTTCCGCCGCCGTTGTTCTTGTCGGAGAGCAGCATCTTTTTCGCGTGAACGAAGGCCCCGTCCTGACCCGTGAGCCCGACCGCCTTGCCGCCCGCCTGGTTGATGAGCGTCACCACTTCCTTGTTGACCTGGCCGCCCAGCACCATCTCGACCACATCCATCGTCTCGGCGTCCGTCACGCGCATGCCCTGGACGAATTCACCCTTCTTGCCCATCCGCGCGAGCTGCTCGTCGATCTGCGGTCCGCCGCCGTGCACGATCACCGGGTTCATGCCGACGAGCTTCAGCAGCACCACGTCGTGGGCGAAGCTGCGCTTGAGCAGCTCCTCGGTCATTGCGTTGCCGCCGTACTTGACGACGATGGTCTTACCGTGGAAGCGCTTGATGTAAGGCAGCGCTTCGGCGAGGACATTGGCCTTGTGAGCCGGAGTCAGGGCGGCGTTGCTCATCGGCATGCGCATCTTGAGCGCCGATTGTACCTTTGAGCGCGGAAAAAAAGAAAAAAAAGGCGGCCAACCGGCCGCCTCCGCCTCTTGAGGGCTCTGAGGTATTACTGGATCGTGAGCTGCTTCGCGGCGGCCGTCGCCTTCTTGGGCAGCGTCAGTTCGAGCACGCCGTCCGAATACTTGGCGCTCGCGCGGGCCTCGTCGATTTCCTGGCTCAGCCGGAAAGCGCGCGATACCGTGCCGAAGTAGCGTTCGCTGTGCAGCACGCGCTCGCCGTCTTTTTCATCGCGCTCGGCGCGCGACTCGGCAGTGATCGACACCTGATCGCCGTCGATGTTGACCTTGATGTCTTCCTTCTTGACTCCCGGCAGCTCGGCGACCACCTTGTATTCGCCGTTCTGCTCCGCTACATCGACCTTCATGCGGCGCACGGGACTGGCCGCTTCAAAACCGACCGGCCCGACGACAAAGCCTCTGAAAAAATCGTCGACCAGATCGCCAAACGGATCGTAACGAGTAATGTTTGCCATGGTTCTCTCCTTCTGTTCAGTCCGGGCTAGTGCCCGCGTGCCCTAGATATGGGTACCGTGCCGGCGATTTTCAAGCGCGCTTGCGAGCCTTGCGCGAAGCGGCTAGATTGGGCGCCACCGTGAGGTCGGGCTCCCGCTCGAAGGAGGCATTGCAAGCCAGCCGCTGCGCTCGCTGCGGGGACGCGTTCGAATGTGGAGCGCAGGCAGGTCGGGCGCATTGCTGGTGCGCGGAATTCCCCGCCCTGTCCGCCCCCACCCCCGGCCTGGGGAGCGCAGGCAGGTCGGGCGCATTGCTGGTGCGCGGAATTCCCCGCCCTGTCCGCCCCCACCCCCGGCCTGGGCTGCTACTGCCCCCGTTGTCTCGAAGAGTCGATCGAGCCGATCAGAGCCCGCTAGACGGACCATCTCTAGGGACGGCCGGTCGCCGCGAGTTCCCTGACTTCGGCCACGACCTGAATCGTCTTGACCGTCTTGTCGCTCAGCTCGACCTTGAGCCGGATGGGCACGAGGTCTCCCTTTTTCAGCTGCCGTTTCAGGTCCACCAGCATCATGTGATGGCCGCCGGGCTTGAGCTCGACGGTCTTACCGGGGAGGAGGTCCAGCCTCGGCACCGCGCGCATGCGCATCACCTTGCCTTCCATCCTCATCTCGTGGATTTCCGCGCTGCCGGCGGCCGGGCTTTCCGCACCGAGGAGGCTCGCACGCCGATCGCTCGTGAGCTCCATATACGCCCCGGCCGTCGTCTGGCCGCGCACTGTCCCGCGTACCCACGCGGCTCTAGCCTCGACCTGTCCGTGCGCGGCTGCTGCGGCGGCAAGCAGTACCACGCCGAGGAGCGCTTTTGTCATCGTTCGCCTCGTCACAGCACGTAGCGCGCGAGGTCCTCGCTCTGCGCAAGCTCCTTGAGTTTCGCATCGACGAAAGCGGCGTCGATCCTGAAGCTCTCCCCGCCACGGTTGCCCGCATCGAACGAAATCTCCTCCAGCAGCTTCTCCATCACCGTATACAGGCGGCGCGCGCCGATGTTCTCGGTCTTTTCATTCACCGACCAGGCGATCTCGGCGAGACGCCGGATCCCGTCCGGTACGAAAGAGACCTCGACCGCCTCGGTGGCGAGCAGCGCCTGGTACTGGCGCGTGAGGCAGGCGTCGGTCGCCGTGAGGATTCTCTCGAAATCCTCCACCGAAAGCGAATCCAGCTCGACGCGAATGGGGAAGCGCCCCTGCAGCTCTGGAATCAGGTCGGAAGGCTTGGAAAGATGAAACGCTCCGCTCGCGATGAAGAGTATGTGGTCGGTCTTCACCATTCCGTACTTGGTGGAGACGGTGGTGCCCTCCACGAGGGGGAGCAGGTCCCGCTGCACGCCCTGTCGCGAAACGTCGGGCCCGGCCGTTTCCCCGCGGCTCGCGATCTTGTCGATCTCGTCCAGAAACACGATGCCGTTCTCCTCGACGTTGGCGAGCGCCCTGGCACGCAGGTCCTCCTCGTTGACAAGGCGAGCCGCCTCCTCGTCGGTGAGCATCCTCATCGCTTCGCGGATCTTCATGCGGCGCAGTTTTCTCCTGCCGCCGCCCAGATTCTGAAACATGCCCTGGATCTGCTGCGTCAGCTCCTCCATCCCGGGCGGGGCGAATATCTCCATGTGCGCCTGCGGCGCCGACACTTCTATTTCGACCTCTCTGTCGTCAAGCTCGCCCTCGCGCAGTTTCTTGCGGAACTTCTGCCGCGTCGCGGACTCTTCCTCGCCGATGGCGTTCGCCGGAAGCTCGGCACCGTCCGCCCCGAAGGTGCTCGTACGGCGGGCCGAAGGGAGCAGGACGTCGAGCACCCGCTCTTCTGCCGAATCCTCCGCTCTGCGTCGCACTTTCTTCGTCGCCCCTTCGCGAGTGTCCTTGATCGAGATTTCGACGAGGTCGCGGACGATCGTATCGACGTCGCGGCCGACATAGCCGACCTCGGTGAACTTCGTCGCTTCGACCTTGATGAAGGGCGCATCCGCGAGCCGCGCGAGGCGACGCGCGATCTCGGTCTTGCCCACGCCTGTAGGTCCGATCATGAGGATGTTCTTGGGCGTGATCTCCTGCCGCAGGGGCTCGGCCACCTGCTGGCGCCGCCAGCGGTTTCTGAGGGCGATCGCCACGGCGCGCTTTGCGCGAGTCTGGCCGACGATGTGCTTGTCCAGCTCGTGGACGATTTCCTGGGGAGTCATGGAAGACATGGGGGCGGTGGCCGGGAGCGGGGAGGTCGAGGGATTCTAGAGGCCCCGGACTCTTGCCGCTCTAGTCCAGCGTTTCGACGACGATTTGTTGATTAGTGTAGATGCACAGGTCGGCGGCGATCGAAAGCGACTTGCGAACGACGGTCTCTGCGTCGAGCTGGGTATTCTCGAGGAGCGCGCGCGCAGCCGACTGCGCGTAAGGGCCTCCCGAGCCGATTGCGATCAACCCCAGCTCCGGCTCGATGACGTCGCCCGTGCCGGTGATGATCAGCGAAGATTCGCGGTCGGCCACCGCGAGCATCGCCTCCAAGCGCCGCAGCATCCGGTCGGTACGCCAGTCTTTGGCGAGTTCCACGGCCGAGCGAAGCAGATTCCCCTGGTGCTTTTCGAGCTTGGCCTCGAAGCGCTCGAACAGCGTAAACGCGTCGGCTGTCCCCCCGGCGAAGCCGGCGAGGATCCGGTCGTGATACAGGCGCCTCACCTTGCGCGCGCTCGCTTTCACCACGACTTGGCCGAGCGTGACCTGGCCGTCGCCGCCCAGCGCGACCTTGCCGTCGCGACGGACCGACATGATGGTAGTTCCGTGGAATTGTTCCATGTCCGAGTCCAGGGAGATGGGGCCGGGGTGGCGTCGATCAAGCTATTTGCGCGGAATAATGCGGGCGACCTTGCTCAAGCCCGTGACCCCGAACAAGGCACGGATGAGCTCATTCGCGCCGCGAATCTGAATCGTGATGCCGGTTTCGTGGAGACCCGAGAGCACGTTCAGCATGAGGCCGGCCGTGACAAGATCAACGCGCGTCGCTCGCGACATGTCGATGACCAGCATCTTGTTCGCTACCGCCCAGTCTTGCAACTCTTTGGCGAGGGTTTCGCTCGCCCCGATCAGCTCCCCGGAGAGAATCAATGCCTGATCCGCGGCCTCGACCGGCCGGAGGACCGCGGAACCCTTTGCCTCCGCTCCGGGTTGAGACTCCCAGGAAGGCGGCGAAACTTCGAAGGTGACCGCATAGTTGACCGCCGCTTCCTCGAACTTTTCCTTGAAGTCGAGAATCCGGTAGACATCGAGCAGCAGCGCCCACACGGCACCGTCGGTTTCGATCCTCCCCGGCTGGCAGGCTTCCTCCAGAAACTGGATGAGCCGCGCCTCTCCGGTGAGAAGCACTCCCTTTCCCGCGTCGCGAAGGGAAAGCAGCGTTTCGCGAAATAGCCGGCAGCCCGGGCCGTCGACGCTTTCCAATTTGCCGCACTCCACGCGCAGCGCCTGCCGGGCGGCGGCCGCGTTTCGCAGTTTTTCCAGCTCGGGCGCGCTCGCATCGCTCAGCGTGCCGCCGAGCGCGAAGTAAGCGATGCCTCCCGTGTCGAGCGCGGGATCGGGACGCTCGCCGGTTTCGAGCCACGCGGGCGCGGAGCGCTCGAATTTCACCACGAATTCCGGAGCGAGCGCCTCGAACTCCTCCCTCATGCCCAGATGTTGGTACAGATCAAAAAGCATCAACCAGGCCTGCTGCGCCGAATTCCCGAGTTCCGCTTCACGCACCGAGCTTGAAAGCCTAGACAGCGCCTGCTCGACCTGTCCGTTCGCGAACAGGGTCGCTGCTTCTTCGATGATCGGCACGACATAGTTCGCAGCCGGGGACACTTCGACGCTCAGGGCGGGATCCGACGGGTGCGGCACGGCGGGCGCAGTCGTGAAAGAGCCGCTTGGCGGCGCCGCGGTTGCCGCAGCCGATGAAACCTGGAGCGGCCCGGATGGAGGCGGAGGAACGTAGGCGCTGAAATCGAGCGAGTCCTCGCCCGTTTGCGGACTTGCGACGGGTGTCTCCGGCGAAGGCTTTACCGGTTGCCGGGCGATCGGCGCCTTGCTCTTATTTCCGGTCTTCTTCGGTTCGCCCCTCCAGCCGAAGCCCCTCCAGCCGAATAGTGAAAAGCGCACGAAGAACTACCCGCCTCCCCGAGAATCTGTCTGGCGACGTGAAGAATCGCTTCGTTTTATCACTTTGCTCAAACCCGTGCAACGCGACCACCCGGCGACGAGGCCTGCTTGTTCAGGAAGCCGAGGCCCGGCGCCCGACAAAGGCCACCAGCGCTCCGGCGGCAACCATGGCACATACGATCATCGAGCCTGATGGAAGATCGAGCCAGAGGGACCCGAGCAGGCCAAAGGCATAGCCGAGCACACCCACGGAATACGCCTTGAGATAGCGGCCGCTCCTCGTGTAGTAGGTCGATAGCGCCGGCAAGACCAGCGTGGCAAATACGAGATAGAGACCGACCAACTGCACCGATATGGTCACGGTGCAGCCGAACAGCACGTAGAAACCGACCCGGCCGAGCCGCTCCCCCATACCGAACCACAACGCGAGCACCCCGGCGTATACCGCAGCGTAGATCGGAAAGTGGGAAGCGTTTACCCAGAGAATCTGCCCGATCAGCAGTTCCTTGAGGTTTTCGCCGCCGCGCGGGTTATGAGCGAGCAGCAGGATCGCAATGCTCGAACCGAGGACGAACACCACGCCGATAATGGCCTCCTGGACCTCGGGCCAGCGGCGCTCCGTCCAGGTCAGCATCATGGCGCAGCCGAGCGCCGCCGAGAGCGCGGCGATCTGCACCGCGGCACCGGTAGGCTCCCAGCCGACGTAGTCTGCGAGGATCACGCCGACTCCCGCGATTTGCGCCACGGCGAGATCGACGAAAACGATGCCGCGCGCGAGCACCTGCATCCCGAGCGGAACATGGGTCGCGGTTACCAACAGGCCCGCGATGAACGCGGGCCAAAGGATGCCGAAGCTCGCCGCGTCGAGATTCATTTCACGGTCGCGAGCAACCGCGCGATCGTATCGTCGAACAAGCCGAACAGATCCCTCGCCTTGTCGGTTCCGCCGACTGTGAAGGGCAGCATCACCGCGGGAATTCCGGTGCGCTCGGAGAGGAACTCTGCGGCCCTCGGACTGTTGTAGGCGGAATAAACGACGACCTTCGCGGGCTCGCGCTTCATTCTCTCGACCAGTTCGGCGAGATGCGTAGGCGTCGGAGGCAGGCCGGGCTTGGGTTCGAGGCTTCCCGCTTCGCGCATTCCCGCCCAGTTGATGAAATACGACATATCTTTATGGTACACGACGACCGGAACGCCCTTGAGCCGCGCGGCCTCCTTTTCCCAGCGGGACATTGCCGCTTGCCAACGTTCGCGAAAAGACCTCGCGCGCGTTCTGTAGGCATCGGCGTTTGCGGGGTCGAGCTGCACCAGCCGCTCGGTGAGGACATCGGAGACCCTCGCGATGTTCCGCGGATCCAGATGAACGTGCGGATTGCCAGACGGGTGAACGTCCCCGAGTGCGCGATCGACGACCTTAGGAATCTCGAGTTTGGCCACGAATTGCGATGCCTCGATATACCCTGCCGAACCCGGCTGGATGTTCGCGTTCCCCGACTGAGTCAACAGCAACGGCAGCCAACCCACCTCGAGCTCCGCGCCGGCGCAAATCACCAGATCGGCCGAGCGCACGCGCGCGATCAGGCTCGGGCGCGCCTCCACCCGGTGTGCATCTTGAAGCGCTGTTGTGGCTGAATAGACCGACGCCTTGTCGCCGGCGAGCTCCTGTGCGAGAGCGGCCCATTCCTGTTCGCAGGCGAAGATGTTGAGCGCCGCCGCTGCCGGCAGTGCGGCGAGGAGCAATCCCAATGCAGCAATAGTCTTCCGAATCGCTTTCATGTTCGTCACCCTAGAATTTGTGAGCGCCGTGCGCACCCAGACTCACGATGTACTGGAGAAATACCTGCTTGTCGGTCACGTCGCTGCGGGACTTGTCGCTTGCCGCCTGCAGGCGGACCCGGCTGAACTCGCTCGGACTCCAGTCGACCATCACGGTATTCCGTGTCGGGTTGTACCTAGCGAGAATCGGGAAATCCGCTGCAGTAAGCGCGCCCGAGTCGACAAGGCCGTTGTTCGTAGTGCCTGCGTTCAGCCTGTCGTAGCGATAGCCGACCCGCCACTGCGGGACGAACTGATAGACCCCTTGGAGATACCAACCCGACTGCACAGATGCGAACCCGCGAGTCTGGGCCGTCCCCGTGGTATCGAAGGTGAGATTACCGCTTTCCCTGCGCCGGAAATATTCGCCCTGCAGTTTGAAGTTGGTGTAAGTCGGGTTGTAATTCGGCGCCCATTTCAGGATGCCGTCGAGCACCCAGAGGCGGCTCCTGCCGCTGAAACTGTTAGTGACGGTTGTGCCCGTCGAATCGGGATCGTCGAACGTGCGATCCTGGGGCGAGGTGCTCAGGTACGACACCCCGGTCTGCCAAGCGACGCCCGTTCCCAAGTCACCGCCGAGGTGCGTGAAAACGTTGCCCGAGCTGACGCCGTTCTTGTTGCGTCCGCCCGCTGGGCCTGCGGGAAACTGGCGACCGCGGCCAACCTCGACACCGACGTCGAAATAGACATCAGTGGGCGCCACCCATTTGAGCTGGATGCCGTCCTCGCCGAGCTGGTTGCCGAGAAACGCCTTGTTGGCGAGCGGCGCGTCGGTGAAGTCCCAGGCGTGCGCGTGAATCTGGTTCTGGTAGCCCACGCCCGAGAAGAACCGCCCTGCCTTGATCGTGAATCCGTATGAAAGGGCGAGCGTCTGGATGTACCCCTCCTCCACTCCGATGCCATCTTCGGGTGATATCGAGGCGATAAGCGTTCCGCGGAAGTTGTGATCGATGTTCGCCGCAAGGGCGAGCTCCGATTCGCCCAGGCTCAGTCCGCGAACGCCCGGCCCGACTTCGCCGTTCGTCGGAACGAAGCCGTTGATCTTGAACCCGTTCGGATCCTGGGAAAGATTCGAGTAGATGCCGTTCAGGATCACCGAAACGGCCGGGTTCATCGCATTTTCCCCGGTCGGGCGGCTGGAAGCCTGAATTGCCGCCTGTTCCGCCTCAGTCACGCGCTTATCAAGCTGCCTGACCTGCTCGCGCAAAGTCCTCAGCTCGTCCTGCGTCTGCGCGGTCGCGGCGTGGGGCACGCCCAGCGCCGCCGCGACGGCGAGCGCCATGGTTGCCTTTCTGTACATGTTGTCTCTCCAAGTTTCATGCGATCGCGATGCGCCCGAGGCGCTCGCGAACACGGTCGCTTCGCGCGAGCGAAGCGCGCCTAGGGACAAAGACTAGGAGAGGACGGGAGGAGCGCGCGAATCGAATGCTATTCGCGGCGAAAACGGCAGGGGAAGTGCAACCGGCGCGACCGCCGGCAACGCGATTCTCGGCGGCTCGATCGCAAGCGCGAGCGCCGGCAGCGCGCTGTCCACCGCATGATACGCGATGCACTGCTCGGCAGGATGGTTGACCGGCGGGACGCACTTGCCGCCCCGCTCGGCCACGATCAGATCGCGCTTGATATGCGACAGCGCGTGCAGCTGCGCCGCCTGCTGGGCAAACACCAGCGCGGCGGCGAGAAGCAGGTGACGCAGAGTACGGTTCGGCGCGGCTGAAGTTACAGGCAGCATCGGGCGCAAGTCTACTACAAGGTAAGTCAGGTCGCGCGGGCCCTCGCCAATCCTTCCCCGGCGGGCTCAGCGCCGGACTGGCAGGACCACGATGAAACAACTTTGCGGCGCGCAGCGCGCCTCGCCCCCGTGCCGCCGCGCAATCTGCCGGACGAGCGCAAGCCCCAGCCCCGCGCCTGTGATTTCCTTGGCTCCGGTACGGCGGTAGAACGGCTCGAACACGCGCTCGCGCTCGGCTTCGGGAACGCCCGGGCCGCCATCGCAGACGGCTATTTCCGCGCCGACCCCCGTGCGGGAGACGCGCACTTCGATCGGCAGAGCACCGTGGCGTTTTGCGTTTTCCAGAAGATTGCGGGTCATCCGGCGCAATAGCCGTGGATCGCCGCGCACGGTGACCGGCTCACCGTCGAGCTGGGTGTCGTCGTAGCGCGCGCATTCTTCTGCGGCGAGCGCGAGCAAGTCCACCTCTTCGTCGGTATCCAGCTCCTTCACGGCCTCGAGGCGACTGGCGAGCAGGATCTCGTCGATCAGCGCGTCGAGCTCGGCGACGTCTCGCTCAAGCCCGGCCTTGCGTTTCGGGTCGGCGTTCTCCCTCATTAGCTCGACTGCCATGCGGATACGCGCAAGGGGCGTGCGCAGCTCGTGCGAAGCGTTGGCGAGGAGCGTCTTGTGCGCGCCGACCAGCTCCTCGATGCGGCCGGCGGCCCGGTTGAAGCTCTCGGCGAGCCGCGCCACCTCGTCGCTGCCTTCGACCTTGACTCGTGCGGAAAGCTCGCCCGCGCCGAGCGATTCGACGCCCGCCTGAAGGCGCTCCAGGCGCGAAGTCAGCCGGCGCACCACAGGGTAGGCGCCGACAGCGACCGCAAGCGCAAGCAGCGCCAGCACGAGGAATAGCCCGTAAGGCGCATGCCGGTGGCCGCGGGTCGCACGCGCCTCGAGCCACCTGCCGTCGGGCAGGTGTACCGCCCAGGCGGGGCCGCCCCAGCGGTGAATCCAGCCGCCGCGCTCGCGGCCTGCCTCGGGTGCGGGCAGCGGCGCACCCACCGCGGCGAGCGGTGAGCGGTCCGGAGCAAAGAGCGCGACGTCGGCGCGCAGGTTGGCGGCGAGCTTCTCGAGCGCCGCCTGCTGCTCGGTCTCCGGCGCGCTTGCGGGCGGCAGCGCATTTTGCGCAAGCGTCGCCGCCACTTCGTAGGCCTGGTTCCATGGGCCGTCCTCGCCGAACGCTCGCCAGAGCAAGCCCGCGGCGAGCGTAAACACGGCGAGACTCGCGAGCACGGCAAAGTAGATGCGAACGTACAGCTTGCGCATCCCCGCCCTCGATCAGTCCTGCGCCTTGGCGAAGACGTACCCGGCGCCGCGTACAGTGACGATGCGGCGCGGTTTTTTCGGATCGTCTTCGATCGCCGCGCGGATTCGCGACACGTGCACGTCGATCGACCGATCGAAGGCTTCCAGTGCCTCGCCCTTGACGAGGTCCATGAGCAGGTCCCTCGACAGCACGCGGCCCGCGTTTTCGGCGAGCGCCACGAGCAGCGCGAACTGGTAGCTGGTGAGCGAACGCGGTTCGCCGTCCACGCGCGCCGCGCGCGCATCGCGGTCGATCTCGAGGCGCCCGAAGCGCAGCAGCTTCGAAGCGGCGGCGGCCCCGCCCTTGCCCCGGCGCAGGATCGCGCGCAGGCGGGCGAGCAGCTCGCGCGGCTCAAACGGTTTGGGCAGATAGTCGTCGGCGCCGATCTCGAGACCTACGATGCGATCGGCCGCGTCGCCGCGCGCGGTGAGCATCAGCAACGGAACGTCCGACTTCGCGCGCAGCTGCCGGCACACCTCCAGGCCGTCCATGTCGGGGAGCATCAGGTCGAGCACCAGCGCATCGAACGGCTCGCGCTCGAGCCATTCCAGCCCCGAACGCCCTTGCGCAGCGACCGAAACGCGAAAACCCGCTTCGCCGAGGTACTCGGACACCATCTCGGCGAGGCGTGCGTCGTCTTCGATCAGGAGAATGCGCTCGGGCACGGACAGACTATAGCCATCCCGGCGCCCGCTCGCTTCATCTCCTTCGCCTCAGTCGCGGTGGCCGTGCCAGCGGTTGACGCGCCCGGCGAGCTCCTTGCGCTGCGCGGGAGTGAGCACCTCGGCGGCATCGGCGAGCGCTTGCGCGACGCGCCTTGAGGCCTGCTCGGCGAATTGGATGTGCTCGGTGCGCAGGGTTTCGATCGCGCCGCGATCGATATTGTCCTGAGTCAGCAGTTCGACCGCTCTTTTGCGGGCGTCGCGCATCTTCTCGCGCAGCGGCAAGAGGTCTTTTGCCGCCTGCTTCACAATCGGCGCGAGCCTCTGCTTCTGCTCGTCGGTCGCGTCGATCTCGACGTACAAGTGCTTGAGCATGCGCTCGAGGTGCTCCTCCACCGCCGCTGGATCGAGCGGACCGGCCGCGAAGCCGCCGCGGTGCCAGCCGCCGTGGCCGTCGCCGAGGGCGAACGCCTTGATGCCGATGCCGGCGGCGATTCCGCCGATCAGCGTAGCGATAGCCGCACGCTTGAAAAAGCCGCGGCGGGGTTTTTGCTCGGAACTTGGAACCTGTGTCGTGTTGCTCATGATAAATCCCTCTCTTACTCTTCAGTGATTGGTCGGGGAGTCAGCGGCACTCAACGCCGCTCTCCATCGAGGGGGAAACTTCCCCTGCGGAAAGCAGTCTCTCAGCAGCCGGTAAGCCGGGTGTGTGCGGCAGGTAAAGTTATGTAAAGCGGCGCGAGCCGATAAATGGGCCCGGGCGCTTGGGAAGGGAAATCGAGTATCAGCCGACTTTCCATCTTCGGTTGATGGCATAGGGACCGCTGTCATCGCGGAACGGTTGAAGCAGCATGCTATCAAGCCGAAAGTCTCGCTGGGTGCGGAAGTGGTCGACCCCGATGGTCATTCTCTCGTGCCCGGCTGCGGGCTCGGCGCGGTAAGTGCCGAACAGGCGGTCCCACCAAGGCAACACGAAACTGAAGTTGCTGTTGGTTTCGATCGCGTCGACGGAGTGGTGCACGCGGTGCATATCGGGAGTGACAAGGAACCAGCGCAGTAGGCGATCCACTGTCGGCGGAATGCGAACGTTTGCGTGGTTGAACAATGACAGCGCGTTGAAAACGGCCTCGAACACCAGCACCGCCAGCACCGGCAGGCCCAGCACGAAGATGACCGCAAACTTGATAGGCAAGGCCAAGATAATCTGGATCGGATGAAAACGCGCTCCTGTGGTCACGTCGAAGTCCACGTCCGCGTGGTGCACCCGGTGCACGCGCCAGAGCGCCGGCACCGCGTGAAACATCAGGTGCACCAGATACATCGTGAGGTCCAGCGCCAACAAGGACGCAAGGAACGCCAGCGGGTACGGGATGGCGAACATGTTGAGGAGCCCCGTGCCGCGCTCCTCGGCAAATACGGCCACGCCGACCGCAGCCGAAGGGAACAACACGCGGACCAGGAGGACGTTGATAATGGCAATCGAAATGTTATGGGTCCAGCGAACCGGCTTTGAAACCCCCAGCACCCGCCGTGGCGCAAACAATTCCCATGCCGCCATCAGCGCGAACATGCCAAGGAAGAGTCCCAGTCGAATCGCAGGATCGTTGCTGAGCACAAAAGCTTCGAAATTCATGGCACCCTCTAGCGGTGGGGCACACTGGCCCCGGGCAGTCAAAGGGGTTACAATCCCCCCGCTATTCAATTATACAAGTGAACGATGGAATACTTGCACACTATGAGCGACATGTCAAACAGGGAATTCAAGACCGAGCTGTTCGAGCAGTTCGCACGCGTCAGTCAGGCGCTTTCAAGCGGTAAACGGCTGGAAATACTGGAGCTTCTGGCGCAGGGAGAGCGCAGCGTGGACGCGCTGACGCAGCTCACGGGCATGACCGCGGCCAATACCTCGCAGCACTTGCAGCAACTCCGCAAGGCAGGGCTGGTGGCGTCCCGAAAGGACGGGCTGTTCGTGATCTACAGGATCGCCGGAGGCGGAGTGGTCAGATTGCTGATGGCGCTGCGCGAGGTCGCGGAAAACAATCTTGCCGAGGTCGAGCGGCTCATCAAGAGCTTCCTCAGCAAGAAGGACAACCTCGAACCGGTGTCCGCCGGCGAGCTCCGAAAGCTCACCCGCCGGCGCGCCGTTACCGTCGTGGATGTTCGCCCGCCCGAGGAGTACGCGGCCGGGCATCTGCCTGGCGCGCTCAACCTGCCGCTGCCCCAGTTGGCCAGGCAGCTGCACAAGCTCCCTGCGAATCGCGAGATCGTCGCCTATTGCCGCGGCCCGTATTGCCTGCTCTCGTACGACGCGGTCGAAATGCTCCGTGCTAAAGGCCGCAAGGCGCGGCGTCTCGCCGAGGGCTATCCGGAGTGGCAAAGCGCCGGATTACCGGTCGAGCACGGTGCTCTCGAATCCGCTCGCTGAATCTCTACTTGCCCCAGGCGGTGTTGACCTTCATTCCCGCCTCGTAATGCCCCGGCTCGTGACAGGCGAACTCGAGCGGGCTGGCCGGTTTCTTGTCGAATTTCCAGACGATCGTCTTGGTTTTTCCCGGCTCCACCGTGACGGTTGCCGGATCGTCCTCATGCTCCATGTTCGGCATCTTTTTCATCATGAGCGCGTGGGCGCGTTGCGACGCCCGGTCGCCGATCGAAAACTCGTGCCGGATGCGCCCAACGTTCGTTACGACGAACTTAATCGTCTCGCCTTGCCTGACCTCGATCTTGCCGGGCGTGAAACGCATATCGTCCGAGGCTTGAACTTCGATCGTGCGCGTGATTTCGGATTCCTTGCCCGGCGAGCCGAAGGTCGCGTTCTTGCCGTGTCCAGCGTCGGCAAACGCAAGCTGTGCCGCCGTTCCAAGAAGCAACGCGCTCAGCAATGCATTTCGTACTCTCATCACCGTCTCCTTTCGTTCGAGTAATTGAAAGCTAATCGACCTGGTACGCCACGGTCCCTTTCGGGTGCTCGTACCAGCCCGGATCTGCGTAGTCGCCGCGCTTGATGTCCTCGCGCACTTTCAGCACGGTGAACATGCCGCCCATCTCGATCGGGCCGAACGGCCCTTCGCCGCTCAGCATGGGAAGAGTGTTTTCGGGAAGCGACATGCCCATCGCAGCCATGTCCTGCATCTCGGCCATGCCGGCCTCGCCCATCGGCATGTACATGTAGTTGGGCATCAGCTTCGCGATCTTTTCCGAGACGCCCGACTGGTCCACGCCGATCATGTTGGGAATGGCGTGTCCCATCGGCCCCATGGTGTGGTGCGACTTGTGGCAATGCAGCGCCCAGTCGCCCGGCGCGTCGGCGACGAATTCGAAGCTGCGCATGCCGCCGACCGGCACGTCGGTCGTCACTTCCGGCCACTGCGCGGACTCGGGAATCCAGCCGCCGTCGGTCCCCGTGACCTTGAACTCGTAGCCGTGCAGATGGATCGGGTGACTCGTCATGCTGAGGTTTCCGACCCGGACGCGGACGCGGTCGCCTTTTCTCACGACGAGCGGATCGATGCCGGGAAAGACGCGGCTGTTGAACGTCCAGATGTTGAAGTCGAGCATCGTCGCGGTGTTCGGCGTGTAAGTCCCCGGGTCGATGTCCCAGCCATTCACGAGAAACGCGAAGTCCCGGTCTACGCGCCGAAAGTTCGGGTTTCTCGGATGAATGATGAAAAGCCCCATCATGCCCATCGCCATCTGCACCATCTCGTCGGCGTGCGGGTGATACATGTGCGTGCCGTTGGAACGCACCGTCCATTCGTACACGTAGGTCTTGCCCGGCGGGATCTGCGGCTGTACGAGGCCGCCGACACCGTCCATTCCGTTCGGCAGCAGCACGCCGTGCCAGTGGATCGTAGTGTGCTCAGGGAGCTTGTTGGTGACAAAGATCCGGATGCGGTCGCCTTCCACGACTTCGATCGTGGGACCGGGGGAGGTTCGGTTGTAGCCCCAGCAGTTGACGACAAAACCGGGCGCGAACTCGCGCTTCACCGGCTCGGCGACGAGGCGAAACTCCTTCACGCCGCCGTTCATCTTCCACGGCAAGGTGGAGCCGTTGAGGGTGACCACGGGCGTGTACGACTGCCCACGGCGGGGCGGGAGAGTCGGTTGCGTCACGACCGCTTCGGTGGCGGCCTTCGCGGTTTGCGCGAGCGCCTCGCCGCCCGCCAATGCGGATGCGCCGGCAAGCGCTCCAGCGGTGGAACGGAAGAACTGTCTGCGATTCATGAGTTGTCCTGTCATTGGCTGTGGGTATGGCCCGGCTGCGCTGCGTCGGCGGCGCGTTTTTTCTGCTTCGCGTCAGGGGAAGAAGCGGGTTCCGCAGGCGTCGGCGCGGGGAGCCGTCCTCCCACCGCCCGCCCGAGCTCCGCGTGCGCGATCCAGTATTCCTTGACGGCGTCGATCACCGACTGCCCGGTGCGGACGTTCTCGCGGTAACTGTCCAGAAGATCGTAGACGCCCTCCAGCATGCCGTTATAGAAGAGCTGGGTCTGCGCGAGGATCTTGCGGCGCAAGGGCACGATCGACTTCTGCAGATGCGCCACCTGGTCGTGCGCCGAAAGCAGGTCGTTGTACTTCTCGCGCACTTCCGAACGCGCGTGGATCGCAAGATTGGCAAGGCGCTCCCCACTCTGGCGCAGGCGCGCATCGTCGCGTGCCACACGGCCGGTGCCCTGATCGAAGATGGGCAGCTCGAAGGTGAGCGAAGGCCCGACGCGGCGCGGCTCGTTGCTTTCGGTCAGCACGCCCCAGCCGACGGTAAGTGTCTCGATGAAGCGCGTGGCGTTCGTGATCCCTAGGCTCTCCGCCAGGACCTGCATCTCCTGCTTCGCCGCCTGCACGTCGAGTCTCTGCTCGAGCGCCAGGGCTTCGAGATTGCCGTAGCGAGGTCGTTCCGCCGGGACTTCGGGGAGACGGTCGGGAAGCTTCCAGTCCGTCTGCGTTCCCCAGAGTCCCATGACGCGATTCAGTTTCTCGCGCTCGCTGAATACCTGCTGCCGCGCGCGGGCAAACTGCGAGAGCGTGTCGGCGTAGAACACCTGGTGCTGCGCCTGCTTCTTGAGGTTGAGATTGCCGGCGTTGTACTGCCTCGCCGCAAGCTCGGCGGCCGCTTCGGCGCTTGCGACGGTCGCCTGCTGCAATGCGACCATCTGCTGCGCGGCCAGCGTACGGTAGTATTGGCTCCGCGCCTCGGCCGCGGTTCTCACCACTTCGTCAGCGACGCGCAGCTTCGCATATTCGAAGTTCGCCTTCATCATCTGCAGCTTCTTCGGCAGCAGCAGCAGACTCAGGAAGTTGAACTCGATGCCGATCTCGGACTTGAAGCTCTCGCCCTTCGACCAGCGTTGCCCGGAAACTAGGGGGTTGGCGAGCCGCCCGGCGCTTACCACGTCCGCTTGGGCAATCCCGAGCTCGCCGTAGGTCGCCTGAAGGCCGCGGTTGTTGAGCAGGGCGATTTGGACTGCGGCATCTGCGTCCAACGGCTGCGCGAGCAAATTCTGCGTGACTTCGGCCGCGGCGCGGTCGTCCTCGGAGCTGCGGTTCCATCGCACGCGCTGCTCAAGGCGCGCCGCGCTCAGCGTTTGGACGTCCTTGAATCCGGCGTCCGGCGAGAGGCTGGCGCAGCCTGCAAGGGACAAGGCGGTCGCGACGCTCAGCGCCGCTCTCAATGGAATGTTTCTTGGAATCGGATGAAAGGTCACTTGGCCCCCCGATCTTTTGAGCTGCCTCCCGACCTCTGTCCGGTGTGACCTTCATGCGCAGAAGGCCGCCGGGAATTCCCTTGGCCCGCCGGCGGATTCGGCGATGCGGGCGCCGGCGATGAAGCCTTCTTCGCCTGCCCGAAATCGCTGCGTTCGATGGATTCAGGCCCTTCCCCGCGCAGCCTGGGATCGAGGTAGGTGGCAAACGACCCCGCGTCGTGGGGCCTTGGCAAAGTCTTCGCCGTCGGATCGGCAGGGCCGCCGCGTGTTTCTTCCGCGACGAGCGATGCGTGCGATGCGGCCAGCAGCGCGGCGGCTGCGGCAAGGCTCGAGAAAACTCGAAAACGATCCATGGGGTCCTCACTTCGTCAAACTGAAAAGCGGCGAATGCCGCCGGAAGGAGGCACGCAGACGCTTCGCGCGCTGGCGCGAAGACGCTACGAAAGACGAAGAGCTAGAACAGTGCGCTCTGCGACCGCTGTGCCCGGCCTTCCGGCTTCAGGCGGCGAGAGCGAGGGGTGGGCGTTGAAACAGCTCGGGGAAGAAAAGCAAGATCTTTGCGCTCGGCTGCGGTTGCGGCAATGGCGCGACCGCCGCCTGCATTGTCCGCACCAACCCTGTCAGCGCGGGGGACGTACACACCTGGCATGAAGCGCAATCGTGGCACTGGACGCTGGATCGCCCTGAGTTCTTCGCATGTTCGTGCGCGGACGCGCGTTCATGCGAGCTTGCGTGCGAATGAGCGGCATGGTCGTGCTGGTTTTCGGCATGATTCTGCATCGCGCCGACCTTTTGCGCGCATAGCGGCATGGTGGCGCCCATCAATCCCTGCACGGGCAGGGCAAAGACGATCAGCGCCAGCACCAGCTTTTTCACAAGACGTTTCACAACGGGCATTCTATTGCGGACGATTCCATAGCGCAACCGCGCCGCGCGCTGGGCCGTGCCGACTTTCGAAAATGAATGGCGGCCATGTGCGACGTCGGGACGAGTCCGAAGGCGATGCTCAATGGCCACCAAGGCCATGGCCGGTGAGGTGCAGGATGACAAACAGCAGGACCAGGACGAGGGCGATGATCCCAAATATTTTCACCCAGCGTGGTGTGCTGGTGGTGGATTCGCGGTCGGGCCGCACGCCGGTGTCTTCGTGCTGCTTGCGCCGGCCGTACCGGGTCATGCCCCACGGCTTGTACACCGCCAGCGTCGTGGTTGCGAGCAACAGCAACAACGCGAGACCGGAGTCAGCCGCGAGTTGAATCCCCACTCGGCCTAGTTCGGCGCTGCGCAATGCTCCTCCCGCAGCCCCTGATACAAGCTTCGCCGCCTCCGCCACCGCCGTGAATTGGTGCATCAGCAAGGCGATGGTGGCAAAGGTAGCCAGCAGGAATTTCGCCAATACCCAATAGTGCCGGAGCAAGCCCCATTGGCTGCCTAGTGCTTGGACAAGTCCGGTCGCCAGCGCAGCGAGACTCGTCGGGACGATGATAAACAGTCCGATGAGGTTCATCGCGAGATAGGCGCCGCGCACCACTTCAGCATCCTGGCTGGTCAGGCCGGCGATGCTGAGTACCAGGAAGCTGGCGACCGCGCCGAGCCAGCCGACCGAGAACGTGACATGCGCGGTAAGCACGAACCTGCGAAGGCGAGGTGTCATGAAAAATCTCGCACTTCCAAATGACTTCTCTTCGGGGTCGGCCTGAGCGGCGTCACTCGCATGCTTGCCTGATGAAGTTGCTGATTTCCACTGGCCCGGCGAAGACGACGGAGGCGCGGTCGCCCTGCATGCCGGCGCCGACGATAACCGGCTTGCCCGGAAGCGGCCCGTCCTTGCTCGAATCCGTCTTGAAGCGCAGATTGAACTCCCAGATCTTTTGCGTTTTGCCGTCGGCCGTCGCGACCGTGTAGGTGTCGCCGCAGTATTTGATCGCAGTGACCTGTCCTTCAGGTGGCGCTAGGCGAAGGTCGGGCTTGGAGGCGCGCGTCATCATTCCACGGCCGCCTTGTTTCATCTGCGGCGCCTTGTTCTCTGACACCGCTTGCAAATAAGCGATCACGTCCTGCCGGTCCCTGCTTCCTTTCAGCCCGGAAAAGGTCATGCTGGTGCCGGGCACAAGCTGCGCTGGATCGCTCAGCCACTTGTCGAGCGTGGCCTCGTTCCAAACGATGTCCGCACTTTTCAACGCATCCGAGTACCGCAAGAACTTCTCCACGGTCCCGGCCTTGCGGTTCCAGATATGTGCGAGGCTCGGGCCGGTCATGTGCTCGCCGCCTTGCACCGAGTGGCAGGCTATGCACGCTTGGAACACCTGCGCGCCGCGTTTCGGATCGCCTGCCGCAGAGGAGCCGTTGCCGACCGCGAATGAAAGGAGCCCGATCAAGGCGGCAAAGGCCCGGCCGCAACGTATTTTTTGATCCATAAAGCCTCCACACGACCGGATCGCTACCTCACCGACATGATCACGTAATCCGATCCCTGCTGCACGAATTCGAACTCGACCTTCTTATCCTGAGAAAACTTACCGAGCAGCGCCTTGTCCTTGACGGTGAAAGTCATGCTCATCGCCGGCCATTTCATCGTCGGGATCGGACCGTGCGCGATCGTTACCTTGCCGCCGGTGGGATCGACCTTCTTCACCGTGCCGACGCCCTTGTGCGACTTGGCCTCCGATTTCTTGTCGGCGCCCATGCCTTTCATTTCCATTCCCTTCTTGTCCTTCCCCATCATGTCCTTGCATTTGCTCATGTCCATGCCCTTGCACTTCTCCATGTCCATGTCCTTCATATCCATGCCGCCCATCTGGGCGTGACTCGTGGAAACTGCTGCGAAGGATGACGCGAAAACAGCCACGAGAGCAAAACGCTGTGCTTGTTTCATAACAGTGCTTCCTTTCATTAACGGTTGAAAATCAGATCGCGCCCGCAGCATTCGGAAGCCCTGCGGCAAGGCTTGCTACGAAATTCGTCGCAGCTCATGTCGGGGCTCCTCCCTGGAGTGGGTTTCTCTGCGCGTCCGCCTGCTCCGCAGCGGCGGCGCGCGGCCGGCGCAGCAACAGGTACGCGACGGGTAAGACGAACATCGAAAGCAGCGGCGCGGTGATCATCCCGCCCACCATCGGTGCGGCGATGCGTCGCATGACTTCCGACCCCGTTCCCGAGCCGAACATGATGGGGAGCAGGCCGGCGATGATGACGGCGACCGTCATCGCCACCGGCCGCACGCGAAGCGCTGCGCCTTCCACGATGGCCAGCACGAAACCGCGCTCGTCGCCAAGCTGGCCCGCGGCTTCGCGCGCGGCGACCGCCTGGTTCACGTAGACGAGCATCACCACGCCGATCTCGGCCGCCACGCCCGCGAGCGCGATAAAGCCCACGGCCGAGGCGATCGACATGTGGTAACCGAGCAAGTACATCAGCCAGAATCCACCGACGAGCGCAAAAGGCAGCGTCGCCATGATGAGAATAGCCTCAGTAACGCGGCGAAACGCGAAGTAGAGCAGCACGAAGATGATCGCGAGCGTCGCGGGCACCACGATCTTGAGCTTCGCGGTGGCGCGCTCGAGGAACTCGAGCTGGCCCGACCACGAGATCGAAGTTCCGGCCGGAAGTTTCACTTTCTCCGCCACCGCGCGCTGCATGTCGCGCACCGCGGAGCTGAGATCGCGCCCGCGGATATCGACGTACACCCAGCCCGAGAGCCGCGCGTTCTCGCTCTTCAGCATCGGCGGGCCGTCGCTGACCTTCACCTCCGCCACGTCGCCGAGCCGGATCTGCGCGCCGCGCTCGGTGAGGAGCGGCAGGTTGCGGATCTTCTCGACCGAGTCGCGCATCTCGCGCGGATAGCGCACGTTGATCGGAAAGCGCTGCAGACCCTCGATCGTCTCGCCGATGTTGTCGCCGCCGATCGCGGCGGTCACGACGCTGTGCACGTCGGCGACGTTCAGCCCGTAGCGCGCGGCGGCGTCGCGGTCGATGTTGACGTCGATGTAGCGCCCGCCGCTCAATCGCTCGGCGAGCGCGGAGCTCACGCCCGGTACGTCTTTCACCGCGCGCTCGACCTCGGCCGCGATGCGGTCGATCTCCCGCAGATTCGTCCCGGCGACCTTCACGCCCACCGGGCTCTTGATACCGGTCGCGAGCATGTCGATGCGGTTGCGGATCGGCGGCACCCAGATGTTCGACAGTCCCGGCACTTTGACGATGCGGTCGAGTTCCTCTACGAGCTTTTCCGGCGTCATTCCAGGCCGCCACTCTTCGCGCGGCTTCAACTGGATCGTAGTCTCGAACATCTCGAGCGGCGCAGGATCGGTCGCCGTTTCCGCGCGCCCGGCCTTGCCGAAGACGCTCGCGACTTCCGGCACCGTCTTGATGAGCCGGTCGGTCTGCTGCAGGAGCTCGGCCGCCTTGCCCGCTGAAAGCCCGGGCAGCGCCGAAGGCATGTAGAGCAGATCGCCCTCGTCGAGCGGCGGCATGAATTCGCCGCCCAGCCGGTTTATGGGCCAGAGCGTCGCCGCGAGGACCGCGACCGCCACAAGCAAAACAGTTTTCGGACGCCGTAGCGCGTCTTCCAGGAGCGGCCGATAGAGCGCGATCAAAAAACGGTTGAGCGGATTTTTTTTCTCGGCCGGGATGCGCCCACGGATAAGATAGCCCATCAGCACGGGGACGAGCGTGACCGCGAACCCCGCCGCCGCCGCCATGGCATAGGTCTTCGTGAACGCGAGCGGCGAGAAGAGCCTGCCTTCCTGCGCCTCGAGCGTGAAAACCGGAACGAAAGAGAAGGTGATGATCAGGAGCGAAATGAAAAGCGCCGGCCCGACCTGAGCGGCGGCCTCGCCGATCACGCCCCAGCGTTCCTCGCCCGCGAGCGTCGCGCCCGGGTGAGCGTGATGCCAGGCTTCGAGGCGCTTGTGCGCGTTCTCGATCATCACCACCGCGGCGTCGACCATGGCGCCGATCGCGATCGCGATGCCGCCGAGCGACATGATGTTGGCATTGACGCCCTGGTAGTACATGACGATGAACGCCGCGAGGATGCCGAGCGGCAGCGAGACGATGGCGACGAAGGCCGAGCGCAAGTGAAAGAGGAAGGCCACGCACACCAGCGCCACCACGACGAACTCCTCGACGAGCTTCTGCCCGAGGTTCGCCACGGCCCGCTTGATGAGCGACGAGCGGTCATAGGTCGGCACGATCTCGACGCCCGGCGGCAGACTCAACTTGAGCGAGGCGATCTTGGCCTTGACCGCGTCGATGGTTTCGAGAGCGTTCTTGCCCGAGCGCATCACGATAACGCCTCCGGCGACCTCGCCTTCGCCGTCCAGCTCGGCGATGCCGCGGCGCATTTCCGGCCCGACCTGCAAACGCGCGACGTCGCCGAGGCGCACCGGAACCCCCGCATCGCTCGCCGAAAGCCGAATCTTGTGGAAATCGTCGAGCGATTTCAGATAACCGCTCGCGCGCACCATGTACTCGGCTTCGCCCAATTCGAGCACCGAGCCGCCGGTCTCCTGGTTGGCGCGCTGCACCGCCTCGATCACTTTCGCGTGCGGGATATTGAACGCGCGCAGCCGCGCGGGGTCGAGCACGATCTGGTACTGCTTGACCATGCCGCCGACGCTCGCCACTTCGGAGACGTTCGGCACGGCCTTCAGCTCGTACTTGAGGAACCAGTCCTGCAGCGCGCGCAACTGCGACAGGTCCATGCGGCCGCTGCGGTCGACGAGCGCGTATTCGTACACCCAGCCGACGCCGGTCGCGTCGGGCCCGAGCGAGGTCTTCGCCTGCGGCGGCAGCCGAGACTGCACCTGGTTCAGGTATTCGAGCACCCGCGAGCGCGCCCAATAGGGATCGGTGCCGTCCTCGAACAGGATGTACACGAACGAATCGCCGAAGAACGAATAGCCGCGCACCGTCTTCGCCCCGGGCACCGACAGCATCGTCGTGGTGAGCGGGTAGGTGATCTGGTTCTCGACGATCTGCGGCGCCTGCCCCGGGTAGGTGGTGCGGATGATCACCTGCACGTCGGAAAGATCGGGGATGGCGTCGAGCGGCGTCCGCAACGCCGCCCAGATTCCCCACGCCGCGAACGCGAGCGTGGCCAGCAGCACGAGGAACCGGTTTGCGATCGACCAGCGGATAAGCGCCGCAATCACTTGCGCACTCCGCGATCCGGGACGCTCGCATCCGCCGGCGCAAGGTTCTTGATCTGGAACTGACCGTCTTGCCCGATGTTGAACTCGAACCGGATCCGGTCGCCTTTTTTCAGGCCTGGTGGAACCACGCCGCCCGGCGCGCGAAAGGGCATGGTCATCGCGCCCATCCCTGCGCTCGGAATGTCGCCGTGGCGGATGAGAAGCTCGCCGTTGCCGAGGCTTACGATTTCGCCCGCGGCCTGATGCGTTTGCGGCGCCGCCGCATTCGAAGCCTCCGCGCTTTCCATGCGCGTCCCGGTTGCCTTCAGGTTCGCTTCGGAATCGATGAGGAATTGCCCGGAAACGACGACCTTCTGGCCGAGTTCAAGGCCTTTGCGGACCTCGGTCTGGCCGTTCACCTCGACTCCGGATTCGACCTCCACGGGCCGGAACTTGCCTTCGCCGAGCGCCGCGATCACCACGCTGCGCGTGCCCGTGTGGATCACCGCCTCGGTAGGAACAAGCAGCGCTTCGGGTTTGGCCACAGAGGCGAGATCGACCGTCACGAACGTTCCCGGCATGAGCCGGCCTTTCGGCGTGGCGAGCTCGATGCGCGCCGTCACTGTGCGCGTTGTCTGATTCACCTGGGGCAGCAAGGCCTGGATGTGCCCCTTCCAGACGCCTCCGGGATAGGCGGCGGCGCGCGCCTGGACGGGTTGCCCGGGTTTTAGCGTCGCCGCCTGGGCTTCGGGCACTTCGGCGTTGATCCAGACGCTGGCGAGGCCGTTGAGGCGAAACAGCGTCGCCCCCGCCATCACGGTCATGCCCTCGCGCGCACCGAGTTCCGCCACGACGCCGCTTATCGGCGCGTACAAAACGGCGTGCGTCTGCACCTTGCCCGTGTTTTCGAAAGCCCTGATCGCCTCCTCGCTCATGCCCACGAGGCGCATGCGCTGCCGCGCCGCGTCGCGCAGCGTCTCGGCATCGGGCGTTTGCAGCCGGCGCAGCGCGAGATACTCTTCCTGCGCCGCGATCCAGTCGGGGGAAAGAATCTCGACCAGCGGCTGCCCCTTGCGCACTCGATCGAGCGGCGCACGCACGTGCAGCTTCTCGACGAATCCGCCCACGCGCGCTTGCACCAGCACCAGTTCTCGCTCGTTATACGCGACGTTGCCCACGGCCTGGACATTGCGTGCGAGCGCGCCCTTCACGACCTCGGCCGTGCGGATGCCGAGGCTCTGCACGACCCGCGGGCTGATCGCGACCGTACCTTCGTCGCCCGCCTCGTCCGCGTACACCGGAACAAGCTGCATGTTCATGAAGGGCGATCTACCGGGTTTGTCGAACTTCTGCCCCGGCACCATGGGATCGTGCCAGTACAGCACGCCGCGCCCGGCCTTCGGATCGACCTTGTCGCCTTGCGCGGCGGCGGAGGATTCCGGAGCGGGCGCGGCCGTTTGCGCGCCGGCACGCGTACCGAGCGAATAGGAGGTGTAGCTCGCCACGCCTAGAGCGCTCAAAACAGCCAGGCTGATCGCAACAGATGTCCTGCGGTTCATTTCAAACTCCTTCCGGTGTCGACACCTGTGTCTGACGATTCATGTTTGGGAACCAGGAAATTGAGCTGCGCCCACACGCGCGCGGCGTCCGCGGCGAGCTGAAGCGCCTGCACGCGTGTATCGCTTTCGTTGCGGCGCGCTTCGAGCACCGCGCTCAAGGTGCCCGTGTTCCCGCGATAGGCGGCAAGCGTCGCCTCGCTGCGCTGCGCCGCAAGCGGCATGAGCTCGGTCTCGATGCGGCGCAACCGGTCGCGCCCCGTTTCCCATTCCGCGATCATGGAGCGCACTTCGGCGGTGTGCATGCGCAGCGCGTCGTCGAACTGGGCGCGCGCCTGCTCGACCATCGCGAGCTTCGCCGCGACGTCGCGGTCCTGGCGCTCGGCCGGGGCGATCGGCAGCGGAATGCTCACCCCGATAGAAACCATGTTGGAGAACGCCGGCCCGCGCTGCTGGTAGGCAAGCTCGACGCTCCAGTCCGGTTTCGTTGCCGTTCGTGTAAGGCGCACTTCGGTCTCCGCGAGTGCGACCTGCTGCGCCAATGCGCCGAGAACCGGATGATGCTGCAGTTCCTCATCGAGCCTGGCAACGTCCAAGCTCAAGGTTCCGACATCCGGCGGCGGTCCCTGCAGCGCCCGCTCGGCCTCCGAGCCGATCCAGCGCGCGAGCGCGATTTTCGCCGCGCGCAGCTGCCTCTCGAGCATCGCCCGGCGATCGTCGAGCATCACGAGCATCGCGCGGGCGGCCAGGACGTCGCTTCGCGTGCCGCGCCCGCCGCGGTAAGCCGCTTCCGCGGCGTCGATCGACGCCCGCGTTTCCTCGGCGAGCGTGCCGAGCACCGTGCGCATTCTCTCGACGTAGTACCGGTCCAGCCACGCGAGCGCCGCATCGCGCTGCACGTTCGCGAGGACGTTGCGCCGGTTCGCCAGCTCGCGCTCGGCCTCGTGCCCGCTGCGCTCGCTCTTCAGCCGGCGCTTTTCCCCGCGCGTGAGCTCCTGCATGACACCGACGCGGCGCATGGTCATGAAATCGGCCGTGGTGCTGAAGCGATCCGGCCCGTTGACCGGCAGATTGTCCACGCCCAAGCGCAGCACCGGATCGGGAAGCTGGCCCGCGGACACCGACATCTCTCGTGCCGCAGCGACGGCGGCGTCCTGCGCGGCGAGCTGGCGCGACTGGTTTGCCGCAAGCTTCAGCGTTTCCGTCAGTGTCAGCGGCGGCAGGATCTGACCCCACGCGCTCGCCCAGATTGCCAACGCCAGAGAGCCGAGCGTCCAACGCCAAATTTGCGTACTGCAGTAATCCTTGAAAAACGTCATATCAACCCCGCTGGTCCAGCATTTCGGACAACTGACAATGGGCATCGCCTGGGAGCGTTCCAAGCCTCTACGTGCGCCGTTATGCCAACGGACTTCGAGGCGCGCGAGACCCCGCAGGTCTCGGGACGCGAACAGGATTCATCGCGCCGCCGACAAACGCGGGGGCCAGGCGAAAGCGCGACGCTCGGCCAGAACGTCGAGCGCTCGCGCTATGGGGAGAGAGGGTTTAAGTCTGGTAGCTGCAGAAGAGAATCTGCAGCGGTGGTCCAACGGCAGATACGGTGGAGAACGATACCGGCGCGCGTACGTCCTGCCACGATGGTACGAGGGAAACGACCTCCGTTACGGGCGGCGCGACGGCGAGAAAATGAAGATCGACGGCCTGGTTCGCACGGTCGGCATGCACGCAATGCGCGAGACAAAGGCGCTTACCGAGAAGTACGCCATCACAATCCTGAGCCGGGTCGTCGCTGTTGAGCAGGTGGATTGCCATCGGCTTGGTCAGCATGCACGCCTGGGCCGCGACCACCGCCTGGGCGAAAAGCAGGAAGCCCGCCATGAACAAGGCGACGTTCTTTATCGCTCTTCGCTTAAGGACTCGAACCATCTGTCCTCAGACAGGAAACCGTTCAGGGGGTTCAATTAACGAACAATACCATATCAGGCTTGGTCGCCACGTAACATTGTGACTGCGCGGGGTGCCGGAGTACGCCTGAGTCCTACTTACCCGTATAGAGATTGGGAAACTGCCGCTGCAGATTGGCAAGCTTCGGCAGATCGTTGATCACGATGTAAGGCTCGTAGGGATGATGCACGACGTAGTCCTGGTGGTAGGCCTCGGCGGGATAAAACGCTTTCAAGGGGACCGCTTGTGTTACGATGGGCCGTGAGAGGGCCTTGGCGGCCTCGATCTGGGCGATGTACGCGCTCGCCACGCGCTTCTGCTCGTCGTTGGAATAAAAGATGGCCGACCGGTACTGCGTTCCCACATCCGGGCCCTGCCGGTTCAATTCCGTGGGATCGTGGGCGACGGAAAAATATACCTTCAGAAGCTGGCCATAGGTGATCTGGGAAGGGTCATAGGTGATCTGCACCGATTCGGCATGCCCGGTGCTGCCGGAGCTCACCTTGTAGTATCTGGCGGTTTCTTTGGCGCCGCCCGAGTAACCCGAGATGACGCGCGTAACACCTTTCACATGTTCGAACACGGCCTGCACGCCCCAGAAACAGCCGCCCGCCAACACGGCGGTATCCGTCCCCTTCGCGGTCGCAAGAGGCGTGTCGACGACAGCATTGGGCAGCGGTGTCGCGGCATCGGACGGCGTGCATGCCGACAGCACGATCAGCGGGAGCGCGCCCAGGGTCCTGAGCAATCTGCGTAGGGATGAACGAAGCATGCCATGCCCTCCTAACGTTCGTTTCGCGTTTGTCGCGTTGGTCGACAAGATCTTACACTTCCAAATGGCTTCTTTGGCCTTGCGCGGCGCAAAGTGTTCGGGCACCGCACGATGAACTGAACGTCACTTGCATGATTGCTTGACGAAGTTGCTTATGTTCTCCGGCGACGCAAAGACGACAGAAGCGCGGTCGCCCTGCATGCCGGCGCCGACGATGACGGGTTTGCCCGGCGCAGGGCCGTCCTTCCCCGAATCGGTCTTGAAACGCAGGTTGAATTCCCAGACCTTGCTTACCTTGCCGTCCGCCGTCTTCACGGTATACGTGTCGCGGCAATGCTCGATCGCGGTCACCTGCCCCTCCGGCGGCGCCTTTTTCAGGTCGGGCTTGCCGCCCATCGCGCCTCGCCGGGCGCCGGCCGGCGCCTTGCCTTCCGAGACCGATTGCAGATAGGCAATCACGTCCTGACGGTCCTTTTCCTCGCGTATTCCGGCAAAGCTCATGCTCGTCCCGAGCAGGAAGCGCTGCGGATTCGCAAGCCATTTGTCGAGGCTTGCGTCGTTCCACACCACAACCGATTTCTTCATCGCGTCGGAGTACCGCAGAAAGTCCTCGACCGCGCCAGCCTTGCGGTTCCAGATATGCGCAAGGCTCGGCCCGGTCATGTGCTCGCCGGGCTGCACCGAGTGGCAGGCCATGCAGGCCTGAAAGACTTTCGCGCCGCGCGCCGGATCGCCCGCGGCCTGCGCCTCAAGGCCAAGGACGAGTCCGGCGAGCAAGATTCCATACTTACAGACATGCACGAAGCGGTTCATGGTCAAGTCTCCTTGTTGATTTTCATGTTTGCGATGTCGCGTTCCGGCCTTGCTGCGGCTCGTGCGAGGTGCAACACGGTGGCCGGGATCACTATCCACTGCGCGAGCGGCGACAAGCCCGTGCCAAGCATCGGGACGACCGGCATCAAAGCCGAGTACGCCCAGCTTTCGCGCCATACCGTGTTCATCCACTCGCTGAAGACCGTATAGGGGAGGGAAATCGCCGCCATGACGAGCGCTATTCGCCGGATCCTCCACACCTGCGGCGCGCCTGCCCGCGTCGCGATCAACGCAAGCAGCAGAGCGCAGAGGCCGATGAGCACGTCGCCGGCCGTGCAGTGCACAACGGTGAAGACCCGGTACTGCCATTCGCGCTCCCAGACGTCGTAGAGCGGAAGCTGCGCGAACTCCCACACGAGGTTCAAGGCAGCAAACACCGGAACGAAACGCACCACAATCCACTTCCACGCGTCGCGCGATCGGAACCACGCGGGCGCGACGAGCGCGGGCGCGCCGCTCATCGCCGCATTCCCTGCGATTGCGCCAGCATCTCTTCTCTGATCTTCGCGACTTCGCCTGACCAGCGGCTTTCGATGTAGGCGAGCACGGCGCGGATGTCCTCGTCCGAAAGTACCTGGCCGAAGGCGGGCATGTCGCTTGGGTAGCCTGCAGGCGCGTACGGCGGCACGAGGCCGTTCTTGACGAGCGCGAAGAGCACCTCGTCCGGATGGTGCCAGGTGTGCCCGGTGTCATCGTGCGGCGGGGCGGGCAGCCGGCCGTTCGGGAGCCGCACTCGCCAATTCGGTTGCCCTTCGAGCCGTTGTCCGTGGCAGACGGCGCAGCGCTGCTCATAGACGACGCGGCCGCGAGCGACCTGCGCCGGGTCGCGCGCGTCGATGCGGAGCTCCGGGCGCGCCGATGTGAAGTAGAAAACAGCCACGGCGACGGCCGCGAACACGGCGAGAAGGACGAGATAATTTCGCGGCACGCTATGCGCGCACCGAGTAGTTGCGCATCATCCCGGCGTCTCCGTGCTCGAGCACGTGGCAGTGGTACGGAAAAAGGCCGGCGTAGCGGCTGAAGGGCGCGAGGAGCTTCACGCGCTCGCCGGGAAGCACGAGCACGGTGTCCTTGAGTCCCGCATCGAGAATGTTCTCCCGCAGCCCGGTTCGGCGGACGGAGGACGTGCGGTCAAGCACCCGGAACTGCGCGCCGTGCAGATGCATCGGATGCGGCATCGCCATCATGCGGGAGGCGTCGTTCGCGAATTCCCAGACCTCGCTCGTGCCGAGCTTGACGATCTCGTCGTCGGCGACGCCGTCCATGTCGAAGGTCCTGCCGTTGATTCCCCAGCGCATGATCCCCATCGTCAGGCGGAAGGGGCGCGGTGAGCCGAAGTTAACCGTTTCCTCTTCCTTGAGACGAGGAAGCGCGGAGAGGCGCTCGGGCAACTGCGCGGAGCTGCCGTCGCGACGATCCACACGGATTCTGAAAACGTCGAATGCCGCACCGCTCGGCAGATTGCCTTGCTGCATCATGCCGCCCATCATTCCACCCATCAGGTTTTCGAACACGAGGCTGCGCATTACGAGCATCGCGCCCACGGACTTGTCGCTGAAATCGGCAAAGAGATCGATTCGCTCCCCGGGCGCCAATGTCACCGCAGCGCGACGCTCGGGCCGCTCCAGGAGCCCGCCGTCGCTGGCGATGATCGTGAGCGGCGTGCCGTCGCCCCAAGCGAGCCGATAGATGCGCGAGTTCGAGGCGTTGAGCAGCCGCAAGCGATACGCGCGGCTTGCGACCGGGAAGACGGCATTGCGGCGGCCGTTCACGAATATCTCGTCGCCGAGGAAGCCCATCATCTCGCTCATCATGCCCATCATGCCGCCTCCGCCCATCATCCCGGAGCCCGCACGGTCGCCGTCTCCTCCTTCCGAAATATAAGCGAGCTGGTTGTCGCGACCGAACGTGCGGTCCTGAAGGACGATCGGAAGGTCGGACTCTCCCCGCGGCAGGCGCAGGTCTTGCTCCTCCTCGTCGCCGACGAGGAGCATTCCCGCAAGCCCCATGTAGATCTGCCTGCCGGTGATGCCGTGCGTGTGCGGGTGGTACCAGTACGAGCCGGCGCGGTTGATGACGTCAAACTCGTAGACATAAGCTTGGCCCGGCGGCACGGCGTAGCGCGGATGGCCGTCCATCGCTTCCGGAAGATGCAAGCCGTGCCAATGCACGATCGCGGGATCGGGCAGTTGATTGCTGAATTCGATCCGGACGCGCTGCCCTTTCTTCAGGCGAAGCGTCGGCCCGAGGTAGCCGCCCGGCGAAGGCTGCACGCTCGCGCCGTCGCCCTTCAGCACGCTCGCCGTGAAGCGCCACACCGCGGTCGGCTTGCCCGGCAGGAGCTGCGTCTCGCCCGGCGAGGCGGTGAGCGCCACAACCACATCGGGCGCGGCGGATCTGGGGGAAGCGGCCGGCGCCGCGGCTGCGGGCGAGTCGAAGAGCGTCCCGGCCCCCGCGAGCCAAACCGTCGCCCCGGCGGCGCGGCGCAAAAATTCTCTCCGGCCGATCAATCGTTGCTGTGCCATGGCGATCTCCGTCTCACAAATCACTGCGCCGGCGCGCGGCCTTGTGGGCCAAGCAAAGACCGCAACCTCGATTCCAACTCATCGGTATGAAATGCCCCGAGTCTGGCAAGGATCGATTGCCCCTTGCTGTCATAGATGACGCTGAAAGGCAGCGCGCCCGCGCTGTTGCCGAGCGGTCGCATGATCTCGACTGCTTCGAAACCGCCGATTAGCAGCGGGTAATTGACGCCGAACTCGCGCGCAAAAGCGCGCACTGGATCCGGCCGGTCGATCGCGAGCCCCACGATCTGAAGGCCGCGAGCCCCGTATTTGTCTTTCATCGCCACTAATAAGGGGATTTCCTCGCGGCAGGGCGCGCACCAGGTCGCCCAGAAATTGACGACGAGAACCCGTCCTTTCCACTCGTCGAAGGCGTGCTCGCGACCATCCACATCGGGGAAACGAGCCGTGAGCAAACCGCTCGATGTCGCTCCCACTGCCTGCTGCGGGGCACTCGTAGCGTGATTTTCGGCTCGCCACACGAACAGGGCAGTGCCCAAGGCAAGTGCGACTCCCAGCGATGCAGCGACTGCCGTGCTCAGCTTCATGTCACAACGGCCCGAGTCCATCCAGCGTGGCGAGGAATTCGTCCGGCCCCTGATAGCCGATCACGCGGGCCGGCAACTGCCTGCCGCCGCCGTCGAAGAAAACGATTCCGGGGGGACCGAACAGGCCGAAGCGCTTGAGCAGCGCCGCGTCCTCGGCCGTATTTCGAGTGACGTCGGCCTGAAGCAAGACGATCTGCGACATCTTCCGGCGGATGCGGTCGTCGCTGAAGGTGAAGCGCTCCATTTCCTTGCAGGTCACGCACCAGTCCGCATAGAAGTCGAGCATGACCGCGCGTCCTTGTCCCGCCGCGGCGGCGACGCGCGCGTCGAGCTCCACAACGGTCTTGATGCGCTCGAAGGGGACTGCGGAGCTTTCGCCGGAACGGCTGCCGGCGCGGAATGCGCCGAGAGGCTGCAAGAGATCGCGCGCCCCGGCGAGCGCGCCCGCAAGGAGCGCCGCGCCGACGAGCAGCGCGACGACTCCCGCACCTTTCGCGAACCTGTCGAAGCCCGACGCCTCCGCCGGCAGCGGATCGAGGGCGCGCAGATACACCGCGCACATGATGAGCAGCAGCCCCCACAGCGCCATGTGAACGGCGAGCGGAACCACCGGCGACACGATCCAGATCGCGAGGGCGAGCAGCACCACGCCGAAGAAGCGCTGCACCGTCAGCATCCACGGTCCCGCCTTCGGCAGCAGGGTTCCGGCCGATGCGCCGACCGCGATCAACGGCGCCCCCATCCCCAGCGCAAGGGAGAACAAGGCGGTGCCGCCCAGCATGATGTCATGCGTCTGTGAAATGTAGAGCAATGCGCCGGCAAGCGGCGCGGCGATGCAGGGGCCGACCAGAAGCGCGGACAGGACGCCCATGATCAGCGCGCCTACGGTGCGGCCTCCCGGAACGCGGCTGCTGACTCCGCTGAGCCAGGCTTGCCAGGAGTGCGGCAGGCGCAATTCGTAGAACCCGAACATGGACAGTGCGAGCAGGGCGAACAGAGCGGCGAACGCGCCGAGCACCCAGGGGTTCTGCAGTGTCGTCGTCAAAAGCGTACCGGACAAACCCGCAGCGATGCCAAGCAGCGCGTAAGTCATCGCCATGCCCAGAACGTAAATGGAAGAAAGCAGCAACGCGCGGGCCTTGCTCGATCGCGCGCCGTCCCCGACCACGATCCCGGACAGAATTGGGATCATCGGCAGTATGCACGGCGTGAAGGCGAGCAGAAGCCCGAAGCCGAAAAATCCCGCGGCGATCAGCCAGAGGCTTCCGGACGCAAAGAGTCTGGCGGCTCCGCCCGGATCGGCGGCAGCGCCGAGCAGCGCTTCAGGCGCGACCGACGACGCGTTCGGAGTCGAATAGCTCGCCGCCGCCTGGGAGCGACCGAGAAGCGGGGAAAGCGCGGAAAAACCTCCCGCAGAATCGTCCATCGCCACCTTGAGCGTCTGAGTCTGGGGCACGTAGCAGACGCCGATGTCGGAGCATCCCTGCGAGCCGGCAAGGAGCGTCACCTCTTTCGCGCCAGCCGGCAGCGCGACGGGCGCGCGGATCTTCACCTCGTCGCGAAAGATCTCGGTTTCGCCGAAGATCGGGTCCTTCTTCATGTGGCCGGGCGGGAACTGCGGCTCGCCGAGCGCCGCGCCCGCGGGCTCCGTCAACTCGAACTTGAAGTTCTTGCGGTAGAGGTAGTAGCCGGGAGCGATGCGGTAGGTAATCTCCAGGGCCGAAGGATCGAGCGCGCGCGCGGAGAACCGGAATGCTTTGTCCGGTTCGAGCAGCTCCTGTGCCGAGGCGGCGCTTGCGAACAACGCCCAAGCAGCAAGCGCCGTAAGGATTCCCCGCAGCACGCTCATCCGCGGCCTCGCCTCGAGCGCGAAGATCGGGTCGCTCATCGCGTCTCGCCCTGGGCTGCGATCTGCTTCCAGGTTTTTCCTGCGTCGTTCGACAGGTACACGTCGCGAGTGAAGGTCGCGATGGCATACTGCCTGCGGCTCGCCGGATTCTGGGCGATGTAGGCGACGGCGTCCTTGGTCATCGCGGGAATCGGTACCGGCTCGCCTTTTCCCGTCTTCAGCGCCATTCGGGTGAGCGTCGCCGCGTTCCGGTAGCCGCCGAACCACAGGTGCGCGCCGTCGAGGTCGAACGCGACGGAAGTCGCCTGCGGGCCCGTGGCCGCAGCTGTGAAGTCTTCGCCGTGATTTTCCGAAACGTACACACCCGACTCGGTTGCCGCGGCGAGCACGCCCGCGCGGTTCGGGTGCGCGGCGAGCGCCGCGATCCTTCCCGACAGTCCCTTGCCGCCGCTCGGTGTCCAGGTTTTTCCGTCGTCGGACGTGTGATAGATCCCCGGCTGCGGCATGCGCGAGTTCGGGACCGGCGCGTAGACGTAGACGATCTGCGCGCCGTAGCTCGCCGCCATGACGTGGAAGTCGGCTTCGCCGGTGAGGCCGAGGTGCTCCCAGGTCTTGCCGCCGTCCCCGGTCTTCAGAAGGCCGAATGGATTACGCAGCGACGAACCCGGGGCGGGATGGCCACTGCTGTACAGGGCCCCGCGCGTCGCGGAGAAACCCATGAAATCGTGCTCGGGTCCGGGAGCCTTGCTCCAGCGCCCCTCGCTGTAGATCGCCATCCCGACGTGACTTGGAATGAAAAGCTGCTTTCCGTCAGCGCTGTAGGAGAGCCCATGGACGTGCACCAGCGTGACGCCCGAGTCCGCTGCTGCAGGAGCGGCGGCAAGCGCAGACAGCAGCACTGTGATGCCGAGCCACCGGCGCGAAAGTTTTCCTCCTGTCATCGTGAGCACCTTTCCTTTTATCTTCCGTTTCGATCGACCTTCAGCGGCGCGCCGCGAGCCGCTTCTCGATTTCGGCGGCGGGAATGGCGCCCGCAACGCGGGTCCCGTCCTCGAACACGAGCGTCGGCGTGGCAAAGATGCCGCGGGCCTCGGCAAACTTCTTGAGCGACTCGATCGGATGCTTGCAGCTCGTGGTCCCCGACGGGTTCACGCCCCTCAAGACGGCGTCGCTCCAGGCCTTTCCCCGGTCGGCCGAGCACCAGATGCGGATGGATTTGTCGGTGGCGCCCGGGTGAATGCTCTCGAGCGGGTACAGCAGCACGTACATCGTCACGTTGTCGACGCTCACCAGTTCCTGCTCCACGCGTTTGCAGAACGGGCAATCGGGATCCTCGAAGATCGCCACGCGTCGCTTGCCGTCGCCCTTCACGATCTTGACGGCCTGAGCGAGCGGAAGCTGCTCGAAGGGAATGCCCTTCAGCTTGCCCAGACGCTCCTCGGTGAGGTTGCGTCGATCTGCGGCGTCGATCAGCGCGCCTTGCAGGAGATAGTTGACCTCGGCATCGGTGTAGACCAGTTGCCCTTCGACGAACACCTCGTACAGTCCTGGCAAGGGCGCCGGAGCAACACTGGTCACCGCCGCCCCGGGAAACCGGCGTTCGAACTGTTTCTTCACCGCCGCTTCATCGGCGCCCGCGTCGATTACAACAAATAGCGCGAAGCACAAACCGGCGCGGAGCAGCATCAAGTAGAGCCGCCGGCGGCCAGCGGCCCACGCTACACCGCGCCAGCGAACGTATACGGACGCGCTCATGATGGAATCTCCGGGCGCGGTGGCTCGGTCGTCCGCGCGGACTGACCGGTGTTTTCGTTTCGAGGGGTTGCACCCTCGCCCTGACAGGATTTTTGTCCGCCGCGCATGGCGCACATTCCGAGCGCGCACATGGCGACGCAGGGGAGGACCGAAACGACAAGCGGCGCCAACCCGGCCGCCACCACCCAGTCCCATCCCAATGCCAGGCCGGCGATCGCGCCGCCGATCGCGAGGCCGATCAGCGCCCAACGCTTGGTCGGCATCCGCCACGCGGCCCGAGAAAACTTGCGGGCGGACGCTTCTCCGGTCGCGCTCACTTGGTCCATATCGATCTCCTGTGTCTCGCTCAGATATGACTAGCCCTGCAACAACAGTTCGACGTCGTGGACCATGCCGCTCACTGTTCTTCCCGCTCCCATGACGAGACGCGGACGGCCCCGGCGATCGATCACAAAGATAGCCGCCGAATGGTCCACCGTGTAATTGCCCGACGCATTCGGCGGCTGCGGCGCGAAGAACACCTTGTACGCCGCGGCGACCTTGGCTGTCGTCGCGGGATCGCCGTACAGACCCAAAAACCGCGGATCGAAGGCCGGAACATATTGTGCGAGCACCTTTTGCGTATCCCTTGCCGGATCGACGGTAATGAACAGGATCTGGACTTCGTCGCCCCTCGCGCCGAGTCGCTTGACGGTTTGCGCAAGCTCGGCAAGCGTAGTCGGGCACACGTCGGGGCAATGCGTGAATCCGAAGAACACCGCCACCACCTTCCCGCGGAAATCCGAAAGCGACCGAGGATGGCCGTTGTGGTCGGTCAGTTGAAAGTCGCCCCCGATCTCCACGCCGGTGATGTCCGTATACTCGAATTTCGCTTTAGTGCAGGCTGCAGCGATCGCTGCGAACCCGAACACGACCGGTATTCGCAAGAGTACCAGGCGCCGGCCGAAGTCAATGCTCATGCGCCGCCTCTGCGGCCAGAGATTTCACGGGCGCCCGAACCGTCATCGCGAAGGCGCTGCCGTCGAGCCGACGGAAGTGCAGCTTGAGCGTCACTTCCTCGCCGGGTCTTAACGGCCGCTTCATGTCGACAAGCATGATGTGGGTCCCACCCGGCTCGAGGGCGACTTCCCGTCCGGCGTCGATCCCGACGCTTTTTAGCTCGCGCAT